>Ga0209495_1001943_pt1 | contig 13912 bp, 7 predicted proteins | sample EN1Hudsemesocosm_FD_184629 | JGI IMG/M metagenome (GOLD analysis project Ga0209495, IMG submission 184629) | Methane-oxidizing microbial communities from mesocosms in the Hudson Canyon - EN1E Hudson Canyon (SPAdes) (version 2) | ecosystem: Environmental > Aquatic > Marine > Cold seeps | place... | reverse complement strand
TTCAATTAGAGGCGTGATCAGTTGTTGAAGCTCTGACGCAGAGCGATTGTTGATAGGAATAACTTTTATCACTGACTCAGTAGCAAGGCTAAGAGTGCAGGAAAAGACAGTAAAGAGTAAAAGTAGTGGTTTAAGCATTTTCTACTCCAAAAATTGTGTGGTCGGGCTGGGCCTGTAAAAGAGCTCTTCCTTGAGCCTTTCACCTTTAGCCTTGTACCTGCTGTTATTTAAATATCTTCATATAAAGCCAAATACTGTTTGGCGCTATTTTTCCAGGAGAAATCTTTCGTCATAGCGGCAATCTGTATTTTTTTCCAGGTTTTTTTATCATTATAGAGTAGCATTGCTCTTTTAATGGCTTCTAATAAAGCCCCTGGACTTGCCTGTTTAAATGAAATACCTGTTGCTATGTTTTTTGCCAGGCTTTTAGGTAGTGCATCTTCAATTGTATCCGCCAGGCCTCCTGTTTCTCTGACTACAGGAATGGTGCCGTAACGTTGACTATACATCTGGTTTAAGCCGCAAGGCTCAAATCGGGAAGGCATTAGGAATATATCAACGCCTGCCTCGATTTGATGAGCCAGCGCTTCATCATAGCCAATTGTTACGGAAATTTTATTAGGGTACAGGCGGGCAAAGTCGAGTAATTTTTGCTCAACACTTTTATCGCCACTGCCTAATAAAACAAATTGTAGTGGCATATCGACCATTTCTTTTAAGCAATCAAGAATAAGATCAACCCCTTTTTGTTCAACTAATCTGCTGATTAAGCCAAATAACGGGACCGATTTATTGACGGGCAGAGATGACCGGGCTTGTAGAGATGTTTTGTTGATGGTTTTCTTTTCCAGAGACTGGACATTATACGGTTCACTGATACTGGTATCTTTTTCTGGATTCCATTGATCAAGGTCCATACCATTAATAATACCGCTTAATACCTCATGTTTATGGCTTAATAGACCCTCTAGGCCATAGCCATATTCAGGTGTTTGTATTTCAAGCGCATAAGTAGGGCTAACGGTGGTTATGCGATCAGCGTATGATAATCCACCTTTAATAAAAGACAGCATCTTATGAAACTCAACCCCATTTGGGTGCCATAATTGGCTAGGCAAATTAAGCTCTGTAAAGGTGCTTTCTGGAAACATGCCCTGATAAGCCATGTTATGAATGGTGAAGACAGTAGAGGGTTTGTTACCTTCAATTGATAATAAAGCGGGTACTAAGCCTGTCTGCCAGTCATTGCAGTGTACAACGTCAGCTGACCAATCTAGGTGTGCTCTATTCATTGCAACTTCAACAACGATTCGGCAAAATAAGGTAAATCTGTCGGCAATATTATCCCAGCTATTGCCATTTCCATCTACGTAAGGGTTTCCCGGTTTATCAAACAGTGCAGGGCAATCAACTAGCCAGACAATGACGTCACTGCCTGGTAATGTTGTTTCCAGTATATTGGCATCCTGATTGTTAACCCTGACAGAACTGATAAATCGAACTTCCTCGCTTGTGTTAATCGATTGGTATTTAGGTAAAATGATACGAATATCCTGAGATAGTTCTGCTAATGCGCGAGGTAAGCTACCCGCGACATCGGCTAGTCCGCCCGTTTTGATTAAGGGATGAACTTCACTGGATGCAAAAAGTATTTTCTTCATAGTTTTAAAACAATACCTGCTAATGGAGGTAGGGTTAAATTAACTGAATGAGATAAATTCATCCAGGGAGTAGGTTCAGACGGAATGGTGCCGTTACCTTTGTTGCTGCCGTTGTAATAACTGGAGTCGGAATTGAAAATTTCAGTGTAATGGCCTTCTGAGGGGACACCAATACGGTAATTTTCTCTAACAACCGGGGTGAAATTTAAGATGACAATTAAATCTTCCTCAGCCGTTTTACGACGATAGCTGATAATTGAATGGCTGACATCATGGCAATCAATCCACTCAAATCCGCTGTGTTCAAAGTCATGCTGGAATAAAGAGGGGTGAGAGGTGTATATTTTATTCAGGTCTTTAACCAGGGTTTGTAAGCCTTTATGATGCGGATATTCCAGCGTATACCAGTCTAAAGCCTGATTGAAATTCCATTCAGTGCCTTGACCAAATTCACAGCCCATAAACAGCAGTTTTTTACCAGGGTAGGTAAACATAAAGGTGTATAGCAAGCGTAAATTGGCAAAACGTTGCCATTCATCTCCTGGCATTTTATTGAGCATGGAGCCTTTGCCATGAACAACTTCATCATGTGAAAACGGTAAGACAAAGTTTTCAGAAAAAGCGTATAGCATGCCAAAAGTCAGGTTGTCATGATGGTGCATTCTATGCACTGGGTCTTGTTGCATATAAGAAAGTAAATCATGCATCCAGCCCATATTCCATTTCATGGAAAAACCTAGACCACCAGTCCAGGGTGGGCGCGTCACTTGTGGCCATGAGGTGGATTCTTCTGCAATAACAACCGTGCCGGGGTGTTGTTCATGAGTAATGGAGTTCATGTGTTTCATGAAATCGATGGCTTCAAGGTTTTCATTGCCGCCATACATATTGGGAACCCAATCATCTTCTTCGCGAGAATAATCCAGATACAGCATAGAGGCCACGGCATCCACTCTTAAACCATCAAGGTGGTATTCCTCTAGCCAGAAATTAGCGCTTGCCAAAAGAAAGTTTTTGACTTCATTTCGACTGTAGTTATAAATCAGTGTACCCCAGTCTCTATGTTCACCTTTGCGGGGGTCTTCATGTTCATATAGGGCGGTGCCGTCGAAATTAGCTAAAGCAAAAGCATCTTTTGGAAAGTGGGCAGGTACCCAGTCCAGAATAATACCAATATGGTTTTGATGGCAGACATCTACAAAATAACGGAAATCATCGGGTGTGCCATGCCGACTGGTGGGTGCGAAATAGCCTGTGGTTTGATAGCCCCAGGAGTCATCAAGCGGATGTTCTGTAATAGGTAGCAGTTCGATATGGGTGAAGCCCATTTCTTTAACATAATCAACCAGTTCAACAGCAAGGTCACGATAGTTGAGGAAGCCACCTTCAGCATTTCGGCGCCAGGAACCAATATGAACTTCGTAGATAGACATGGCTTCGTGTATCCAGTCATGTTCTTTACGATGATTCATCCAGTCATTATCAAGCCAGTTATAGTGGTTTTCCTGAGCGACAATAGATGCAGTTTGTGGGCGGTATTCAAACTGTTGACCATAGGGGTCTGTTTTAACCATAATCTCGCCAGTCTGAATATTTAATATCTCATACTTATAGGTGCAGCCAATACCTAAATCAGGAATGAATATTTCCCATATGCCACAGCTGGATAGATTCCGCATGGAGTTGCAGCGCCCATCCCAGTTATTAAAATCACCTACCACGCTGACGCGTTGTGCATTAGGGGCCCAGACAGCAAATTGAACACCTTTAATACCATCAATGCTTTGTATATGAGAGCCTAAGTGTCTGTATATATGCCAATGATTGCCAGAGGAGAAAAGGTGCTGGTCAAATTCTGGCATGATAGAGCTAAAATCATACGGGTCATAACTGAGTTTGCTATTACCTTCTTTATCAATTTGTGCGAGTTGATAATGCTCTGGGATAGTGTCCTGTGTAGTTTGGTATTGAAAAAAATCAGAGTCAGGTAAGCGATAAAAAGCTGGGCCACTGGGCCCAAGGTTGATGCTTTCGGTGTAGGGAGCGTATACGGTAATGGTGGTTAATTTATCTTTTTTATGGCGTCCTAAAATAGAAAAAATGTCATGGTGTTTTGCTTCAGCAATGCGAACCAAATCGTTATTTAGTTGTTTTGCTTCGGAATTCTGGCTTGAATCAGCACTAACTTGATTCTTTTTTATTGTTTTGTTCACTTTGCAATGCCCCATTGTTGTGGATTGTAGTAGAATAGCCGTTAACGAATGTTACCAAATTTCTGAGATTAAGATTAAATAAATTAAATGAGTTTGATTTGTTTGATTGGAAATTTATAATTTTCACTATTGAAAAAGATAATGCTTGTATTATAACTATAAGAGGTGTATATGTCAGATTCAAAAAATTCCCATCATGAGCGTTTTGTCAGTCAATTAACAAGGAATACAGTTGCGCTGATTCTTGCCGGTGGGCGAGGTACGCGACTGGAGCAAATGACAGATTGGCGAGCCAAGCCAGCTGTTCCTTTTGGTGGTAAATTTAGAATTATCGACTTTCCCTTATCTAATTGTATTAATTCCGGGATTCGAAAAATTGGTATTTTGACGCAATATAAAGCAGATCCACTTATTAAGCATATACAGCAAGGCTGGGGCTTTTTAAGAGGTGAGTTTGGTGAGTTCGTCAATTTAATGCCAGCTCAACAAACAGCTCAGGGTGGTGGCTGGTATGAAGGAACGGCAGATGCTATTTATCAGAATATAGATATGCTGCGTAGCCAAAATTCCGAGTTTGTTTTAGTGCTTGCTGGCGACCATATCTATAAAATGGATTATGGTGCGATGTTGGCAGATCATGTAGAGAAAGGCGCTGATTTGACTATTGGTTGTCTTGAAGTCTCTCTTGATGAGGCTAAAGAATTTGGTGTCATGCATGTTAATGAAGATCGTCAGGTTCAAGCCTTTGTTGAAAAACCAGAGAACCCACCCTCAATTCCTGGTCGTTCTGATGTTGCATTGGCCTCAATGGGTATTTACATTTTCAATACTCAATTTTTAATTGAACAATTAATTAAAGATGCGGATACCACAGGTTCAACGCGTGATTTTGGTCATGACATTATTCCTTCTGTGATTGATAAATATGTGGTTAATGCTTATCCATTCTTGAATTTACAGGGTGAACAAAGCTATTGGCGTGATGTGGGTACATTAGATGCTTATTGGTCTGCCAATATGGAATTGATTGGTGTTAATCCAGATTTAAATTTATATGATAAAACCTGGCCTATCTGGACCTATCAGGCACAAAATCCACCTGCAAAATTCGTTTTTGATGATGTAGACAGGCGTGGTCAGGCTCTAGATTCTATGATCTCTGGTGGCTGTATTATTTCTGGAGCAACAGTAAAGCATTCTCTGGTGTTTTCTGATGTCAGGGTGAATTCTTATTCTGTCGTTGAAGATTCTGTTATATTGCCAGAGGTTGTTATTGGTAGAAATTGTCGTATTTCCAAGGCAATTATAGAAAAAGGCTGTCACATTCCAGAAGGTACTGTCATCGGGGAAAACAAGGCCGATGATCTGAAAAAGTATCAGGTTAGCCGGGGTGGGGTGGTGTTAGTGACACCTGATATGCTAGGCCAGAAAAGGCATCATGTAAGGTAACATTTTCTATAAGCTCTCAGAGTGGCTACAATACGTTGGTAATATGTTAATTTAATCAGCCTCTGCTAAATCAGGCAGAGGCTGGTTTTTTTTGTTTTATTCTTTGCCTTAAATACAGAATAGATTTCTTTGATATAAAAATTAATGTTTAAAAATGAGTGATCCGTTAAGCCGTCGCAGAGCAGGTGTGCTGCTTCATATCTCCTCTTTGCCAAATGCTGGAGGAGCAGGTGATTTAGGGCAAGAAGCCTATAATTTTGTTAATTTTCTACATGACTCAGGGGTTACTGTCTGGCAAACCCTTCCTTTAGGTGTTCCCCATGGCGATGGCTCGCCTTATCAATGTTTGTCTGCCCATGCGGGAAATCCGGCTTTTATAGATATTCACTGGTTGGAGAAGAAAGATTGGTTGAAGTCGACTGAGTTCTGTGGAGACTGCTATGCTGGCGATATATTTGGTAAGAGTTGCCTATTGGCTAAGGCTTTTTCCAGATTTAAATCATTAGCGCTTAAAGAAGATAAGGATCGCTATTATCAATATTGTCAGGATAATGCGGGCTGGCTGGATGATTTTGCGCTGTTCTATGCCCTGAGGCAGGAATTAGGAAATAAATGCTGGAATCAATGGCCTGAAGATCTAAAAGATAGAAAACCTGCAGCTATCAAAGACGCTCATCACCGCTTAAGTTCTTTGGTTGAAGAAGTCAAGTTTGAGCAGTTTGTGTTTTTCAGGCAGTGGCGTGAGCTAAAAGCCTTTGCCAAAGAACGAAATGTTTTGTTGTTTGGTGATATCCCTATTTTCGTTTCTTATGATAGTTCTGATGTCTGGGCGAACAGAGAGGTCTTTAAGCTTGATAAAAACGGTGAAATGTCTGTTGTGGCGGGTGTTCCCCCCGATTATTTCTCGGAAACAGGTCAGCGCTGGGGGAATCCTCATTATGACTGGAAGTATCTAAAGAGAACAGGTTTTAAGTGGTGGGTCGACAGAATTAAAACCCAGGATGAGCTTTTTGATATAGTCAGAATTGATCATTTTAGAGGGTTTGAGGCTGCCTGGGAAATTCCTGCTGATGAAGATACTGCAATCAATGGGCAGTGGGTGAAAGCGCCGGGTCACGCGCTGTTAAAAGCTATCACAAAAGATTGTTCGTCTATTTCACTGGTGGCTGAAGATTTGGGTATTATTACTGAAGAAGTCGATGCTTTAAGGTGTGAGTTTGGTTTGCCGGGTATGAAGATTCTGCAATTTGCTTTTGATGGTAGTTCAGATAATTTGTATCTGCCTCATAATCACGAGCAGAATAGTATAGTTTATACTGGTACACATGATAATGACACGACTCTGGGTTGGTTTAATGCCTTGAATGATCATGATAAATATTATCTTTATGAGTATTTAGGCTTTTCTAAAACATCAATGCCTTTTACTTTGATTGGGACGGCTTTATCTTCAGTCGCTAATCTGGCGATTATTCCGATGCAGGATATTCTGGAGATGGGTTCAGAGCATAGAATGAATATACCAGGAACTTGTGAAGGGAATTGGACGTGGAGCTTTAACTGGGGGCAGGTAACCGAAAGCCACTCGAAACGTTTGTCGACTTTAATTTCGTTATTTGGTCGATAGAGCCTATTCTCGGGTAGGCTCCTCCTACAGTGCTTATACTTGCTTTAAATGGCCGGATGGTCTCCAGTCTGTCAGAGACGTTGCATGCAACGTCTCTAGCTCTTAAATTTGCGTATTAATCGTCATCTCTGCTTGTTTGTTCAGGAATAGGCAGTAGAGGAATGTTGTATTCTGAAATGATGGCTTGAATCTTCTCGCTATTTTTATCAATTAGTTTTTCCAGTATTTTCTTTCTGTTATTGTCCCCGTAACGAATACCCATAGCCATTGAAAAATCAAACTTCATACCTGCTGTGGAAGTCATTGGAATCAGCTTGTATGTGTCTTTAGGGCTTTGTGAAACGACATGGCCAGCCATCGGACCCCATAGGATTACCATATCGATCTTGCCGGATTTAAGGTCTTTTTCTATTTTCATAGCGACATTGTTTTTATCATCGCCTGTCATTGTTTGATAGGGGATTCCCTGGTCTAATAAACCATTTTTTTGTAACCAGGTCGTGCCAGGGCCTCGGTCAAACATGGCTATTTTTAATGACTCTTCACGCTGTAGGGATAAATTGTTGAGTTGAGAAGGGTGGTTAATATCATCCCAGCCGCGTCCTTTAGCAATGATTAAAGTATAAGTCGAGTGATAGTAAGGTTTGGTTGTTTTTGCAAAGTCAAAGCCTACTGGTAAGCCTATAACCACATCACATTTATACTGTTCAGTATTATCAATTTGAGACTTTAAGGTATTGCGAATAAAACCTATGCGTTGTGGAAACCAGTAATATTCAAGTTCTTGATTGAGTTCTTTAGCAAATAATTCGGCTATCTTGTTTTCAAAGCCATCTTTAGCCTTGCTTGAATAAGGCGGGTGAAGAGGGTCGGCGCAGACTCTGAATTTTTCTTCGGCGGATGAAGGTAAAGAAAGGCTTATTAGACATAGGCTAATAAGGCATTTTTTAAAGCGAGAGTGTACTTTCATTGAGAGGGTCGTGTAGTTGAATTTGATGAATAGTATAGCTTATTTACTGGAATATATTGTCAAGGTTTGTTTGTAAATAAAATGAATGCTCGAGGCTCTGTAGGGTGGGCAGTGCCCACCCTACAAATATTTAGGGCAAAAAAAACCCCGGCCGATTTAAAATCGACCAGGGCTTTTATCACTAAAAGTTGATTGTTAAATCAGCTTAGTTATTAGGTAAAGAGAATACAGTAAATGTACCACCTAATTTAGTGAAAGAGCTTAAGCTTCTGTATGCGCCTACAGCACCTAAACCTTCAGTGTTGGTGCTATCAGAACCATCATCAAGTCCAGCAGCGATACCAATACCAGCCCAGCCACCAATACCTGATAATACGCCAACATATTGCTTACCTTTGTAAGACCAAGTGTTTACGTTACCGATAATGCCTGATGGTGTTTTGAATCTGTACAACTCTTTACCTGTTTCAGCATCAACAGCTTTCAAGTAACCTTCTAATGTACCGTAGAATACTACGTTACCAGCGGTTGCAACAGAACCAGACCAAACAGAGAAAGTTTCTTTGTTAGACCATTTGATTTTACCTGTTGTTGCATCCCATGCAGTGAACTGACCTAGGTTAGTTGAGCCATCTTTTGCACCAGTGATAACATCAGCGCCAGCAGGGTTCATAGTTAATGTAGCACCAACGTATGGTTGACCTGCAGTGTATGAAACTTCAAAAGGTTCATATTCCATGCATAAATGGTTACCAGAGATGTAGAACAGACCCGTTTTTGGAGAGAAAGAAACAGGTTGTTGGTTTTTAGAACCTAACGCAGCAGGACATGCACCTACAGTATTAACGTCTTCACCATTGGCTTCAGTACTGTATTTAAGATCTAGTACTGGGCGACCTGACTTCATGTCAACGTGCGTTGCCCAGTTAACAGATGCGTCAAATTTCTCAGCAACTAACAACTCACCCGTTACACGGTCTAAAGTGTAGCCAAAACCATTACGATCAAAATGCACGATCATTTTGCGCATTTTACCGTTGATTTTCTGGTCAACTAAAACAGTTTCGTTGATACCGTCATAATCCCACTCATCATGTGGAGTCATTTGGTATACCCATTTTACTTCACCAGTAGAAGCGTCACGAGCCCATAAAGACATAGACCATTTGTTGTCACCAGGACGTTGTACTGGGTTCCATGTAGAAGGGTTACCAGAACCGTAGTAAACTAGGTCTAGCTCAGAGTCATAAGAATACCAGCCCCATGTAGTACCGCCACCAATTTTCCATTGATCGCCTTCCCAAGTACTGGTACTTGAGTTTGCTCCTACTGGTTGTACTTTACCGTCTTTCCATGCAGTTGTTTTCTTAGGGTCGATTAAAGTATCGCCATCTGGGCCCATACTGTAACCTTTCCAGTCTAGTTGACCAGTGCGAATGTTGTATGCAGCCAAGAAACCACGAACACCGAACTCACCACCAGAAATACCAGTAATAACTTTGTCTTTAACAACTAGAGGTGCTTGAGTGTTAGTCATCCCTAATTTAGGATCACCGTTTTGTACACTCCATACACGCTTACCAGTTTTAGCATCTAATGCTGTTAAAACAGTATCAGATTGTTGTAGGAAAATTTTTCCATCACCATAAGCTAAACCACGGTTAACAGTGTCACAACACATAACTGGAATAGTTACGTCAGCATCCATTGTCGGTGTGTATTCCCAGATTACTGATTGAGTCGCCTGATCAAGTGCGTAAACAGTGTTAGGGAAAGGTGTGTGTATGTAGATAATGTCATCAATAACTAATGGGCCACCTTCATGTCCACGAAGTACACCTGTAGAAAAAGACCATGCTGGCTGCAGGGTTTTAACATTTTTAGTATTGATTTGGTCTAGTTTGCTGTAGCGAGTACCAGCATAGTCACCGCCCCAGCTAGCCCAGTTAGCAGGGTTTTTAGTTAGGCTTTCAACTCCGCTGTTTGCAGTTGAAACTGCAGGCGCAGAAATCAATGCTGCAACAGTTGAAGCAATCAGCAAGCTCTTTAAAGGCTTCTTCATATGTTTCCTCCATGTAGTCTGTAGTGATACAGAGTACGGTTTATGTGATTTAAGACTAATATTAGTTTTTTGGATGACTTTCTTTTTTATTCTTTTTATGCTTAACAAGAATTCAACTAGATTGATCATACCAGATGCGTAAATTGAATGATTTTGCATTAAAAGTCAACTGTTAAAGCGGATTGATTTCTCTGCTATGCTAAAGAAATAAACCTTTATAATTGAATTGATGTAGGTAAGTATATGAAAAATCAACAATCCTGAAATTATAAAATGATTGTTTATCAGTGTAAAATTGATTGCGCTATAAAGGTGTTTTTTTCAAAAACACTAAACTAACAAAGGTGGATAGATTGAATGCTATTGTCTGAAGTTTTATTAATTACTTTTGTTTTATTATTTTTAGCGATGGTTGTTGCCAGTTTATGCCGATATATTGCCGTACCTTATACGGTTTTATTGGTTGTTTTAGGCTTGCTTATCAATATGATCATGCCCGTGTTATTTACCGACTTTTCTATTAAGCAATTTCATTTGACTAATGAGTTGGTGTTATTCGTTTTTTTACCGGCTCTCATTTTTGAATCTGCTTTATTACTCGATGCACGAAGTCTACTCAAAAATTTACTGCCTGTTTTGGTTTTAGCTATTCCAGGTATGCTGGTATCTATGTTTTTAGTGGGACTTGGATTGTGGTTTTCATTAGAAGTTGAGCTGGCTATTGCACTGTTATTCGGTGCCTTAATTTCGGCTACCGACCCTGTTGCAGTGGTCGCCTTATTTAAAGAGCTTGGTGTGCCCAGACGCTTGATGATTCTTGTGGAAGGGGAATCTTTATTTAACGATGCAACAGCAATTGTTTTTTTTCATATTTTACTCAGCATTGTTTTAGCATCCAGTTTTTCTCTGGATACCTTAGTTTTTATCCTGCCTGAGTTTTTTCGTGTTTTTATCGGCGGGATCGTTGTTGGTGGCATTATTGGTTTAGTGATTAGTGAATTGATCGTGCGTGTTTATCATGGAAATAATAGTGTTGCTATGGTGTTTTCCATGTGTATTGCCTATTTTAGTTTTATCGTTGCAGAACATGGTTTTCAGGTTTCGGGGGTGATGTCGGTACTTACCGCTGCAATTTGTTTAAATATGACAGGCCTCATGCGTCTTTCCAACGAGACCACACATGAACTGAACAACACCTGGGAGTTTTTTGTTCTTATTTGTAATTCTTTGTTGTTCATTCTTATCGGTTTGTCAGTAGATGTGTTGCAATTATTTGAGCAATGGCAAGCCATATTGTTTGCTGTTTTGGCGGTGACTATTGCCAGAGCAGTCAGTGTGTATTTTTTTGTGCCGCTAACGACTTGGTGTTTTAAATTACCTTCAGTCAGCTATGGTGAACAGCATGTTATGTGGTGGGGGGGCTTAAAAGGCGGTCTGGCGATTGCAATGGTGTTATCTATTCCTGATGATTTAGTTGAAAAACAATTATTGATAGAGCTTACTGTGGGGGTTGTATTAGTCAGCCTGTTTGTTAATGCCACCACTATTAGGCATTTAATACACTGGTTAAAAATAGATCGGCTGACTAATAATGAATGGGCTGAGTTTCAGGAAAACAGGGAGCGAGTCAAATTATCTGTGGATGAAATTCTAGAGAGTTTTACCCGTATGCATCTGCTCGATGCTGAAATGCAATATTCAATAGAAGGTGCTTTTGCTGATGATTTAAAAAATGTTCAACTTGATTTAACAAAAGAACAACGCTTAGAACAAGTCCATTTAAGTGCTTTATCTGCAGAATTGACTGAATTAAATTATCTACATGATATTGGCCTGATCAATTACTACACTTTTTTTACCTTTCGGGATTTATTGAGAAAAGATCGAGACAGGGCTATCTATTTTGACAAGGATGAGATCAGTAAAAATGTAATAAATAGCCGCAGTATTGAGGGATACCATAAAAGTACAATTATTAGGGTGGAGTTATATATTCTACGTTTTTTTAATAAATATAATTGGCTGCAAGGGATTTTAAGTAAGTATCAGGAAATTCGTTTTGCTAACCGGATTCAACATGATATTGCGGGTATCTTGATGGCTCATGAAGGCTTAAAAGTCATCAAGGGTAATGAATCGCTACTGGGTATTAATAAACTGGCTGAAATCAGAGAAATTTATCAGAGTCGATTACGGCGCAGACAAATTCGGCTGAATAGTTTCAAAGCCATCTACCCTGATTTTTATAAGCAATATGAATATTTTCTGTTTCAACAAGTCGCTTTAATGTATTCGCTTAGATTGATCAATGAAGAGTATGAGGCCAATAAAATAACGGCCAAAGTCTTTCATCAGTTACAAGATTGCCTACAAATGGGGATTAAACAATTACCCAAGGTTAAAACCACATTACAATCAATTAAAGCCGATAACTGGATTAACAAAGTCCCTTTATTTACTGGCTTACCCGATGAATATTTACAACATCTGGCCAAGCAATCGAGATATATAAATTATTTATCGGGTGATACGGTTTTTAATGAAGGTGATTATGGTGATGCAATATACATTGTTGTTTGTGGCAACTTAAATGTTTTTAAGTTTAATGAACAAGGCTTAAGTGAACATTTGGCTGAATTGAGAGAGGGTAGTTTTGTTGGAGAGCATGCTTTGCTCAAGGGCACTAAACGATCTGCCACGGTAAGGGCTAAAACCTACGTAACCTTATTAAGGTTATCAGCGGATGAAGTACTGGAGATGTCAAAAATATTACCTGAATTAAAAAACAGGCTGGAGTCTGCTGAACTAGCCAGAAATTGATTGCTGATAGGAACGATAGGATGTGTTAATTATAGGAAGCGCATCAAAATAAATAAACGAAGGCTATGGTTGAAAAAATTGCTTATAAGGCCGTTCTGGTCTATCCAGAGTTTGATAGCCAAAATACTTTTTGGAGCTACCAACGTAGCTTGAAAATGTACAGCTCGCCTAGTGAATTCGGTCTGCCTAAAAGATTGTTACCTCCTTTGGGCCTAATGGGTTTATTCAACCACCTAAAGCCTTATTATCAACAACTATTTCTGATTGATAAAAATATTGATCCCAGACCTCTCACAGAACTGATTACTGATGCTGATCATGTTTATATGGGGGGCATGTTAGCGCAACAAGCGTCCATGGTTAAACTGGGGTTAGATATAAAAAAAGCCGGTAAGCTTTTAATCGTAGGTGGGACGGCAATTACTCCGCAGTCACCCTTAGTCGATATTGCTGATTACTTGCTGGAAAATGAAGCTGAAGGGGTGGTAGATGAGTTATTAGCTGCATTGGCTTCGGGGCAAACCAAGAAATACTTTAAAGGCAAGGTCTGTTTAGCGGAGCAGTTTTTTCAACCGGATTATTCAGCGATTAATATGCAAAACTATGTTCATATGGCGGTGCAAATTAGCAGAGGCTGTCCCGAACGTTGCGAGTTTTGTGATATTCCGTATCGCTTTGGTAAAGCTTATAGAGTGACTCCCTGGGAAAAAACGGCTGCTTCATTTAAACAATTAAAGGATTTAGGCTGGATGGGGCAGGTCTTTGTGGTTGATGATAATTTTATCGCCAACCCCAGAAAAGCACTGGCTGTGTTAAAAAACCTGTATCAGATAGGTGAAAGCATTGGCTATCATCACCCCAAATATACCGAGTTAACCTTACGTCTGGCAGATGACTCTGAAATAATGCAAGATGTAAGGTACTGGTTTCGTAAGGCCCATTTTATTAATGGTTTTTATGGTGTGGAAACACCGAATAAAGCCTCATTATTAGAAACAGCAAAAAAACAGAATCTAAGAGGCTCACGGACTCTAGTGGAAAAATTGCAGTTTATTTCGCAACAGACGGGCTCAGGTGTGATGATGGGCATGATCTATGGTTTTGACCACG
>Ga0209495_1001942_pt1 | contig 13914 bp, 7 predicted proteins | sample EN1Hudsemesocosm_FD_184629 | JGI IMG/M metagenome (GOLD analysis project Ga0209495, IMG submission 184629) | Methane-oxidizing microbial communities from mesocosms in the Hudson Canyon - EN1E Hudson Canyon (SPAdes) (version 2) | ecosystem: Environmental > Aquatic > Marine > Cold seeps | place... | reverse complement strand
CTATTTGTCGGGGGTCTTAAAATTTTGAATATTTTAATATTACAACGTTCTTAATAAATCCAAAAATAACTTATACAAAAGAGTACAAAATGATAACAACAAAATTAACCCCCATTAAAGGGAAAAAAACGCTTAAATCCGCTGCATTACTCTTGTCAGGCCTGTTTGCCATCTCGCTACAAACAGCATCAGCAAACCAGCTTGATGATCTGGTAAGTACATACGGTTCTGACTTAGGGCTAGATGGCGTATACCTTCCCGCGCCAGAAAACACACCACGCGTCAATATTGAATCATTAGGGGTTGGTGGCTATCTAATTAGCTGGGGTGATGACCAAATCATGTTCGCGCCCTCTTATACAAACCCTGACCCACTAAGCTTATTATTAGATACGCATGTTAGCAAAAGTACTGTCGATCGCTTAATTCCAGATGTTTCTGACGTTGATATGATCTTAGTGGGTCATGCGCATTACGACCACTTACTTGATGTGCCTTACATCATGGAAAAGTATGCCCAGAAAGCAACACTTTATGGTTCAAAAACCATGAAACACCTTGTTGCATCGGTAGTCGACCCTGCAAAGATTCATATCTTGAATGATCAGGCATCCACTGCTGCCGATATTTATGCCGAACCACAAGTAGCTGAAGAAGTGGGTACTTGGGCTTACAACCCATCGGGTAAAATTCGCGTCATGGCAATCAATAGCAACCATGCCCCCAACGCGACTTTATTTAAAGGTGCAATTTTAGATGCCGATGGCGGCCTGATTGGTGATGAAATTGAGTGGTTATTTGAAGTTTCCAAGGGCGGTTTAGACGAAGATTTGGATGAAGTTCCCAGCTCAGCTTTTTTTTGGCGAGAAGGCCAATCATTTGCATACGTAGTTGATTTTCTAGATGACAATAATAATATTGCCTTTCGCTTACATTATGAGGATGCCGCTAGCGACCCGACTAAAGGTTTTATCCCCACCGCAATACTTGACGAAAAAAAGGTTGATGTTGCAATCCTGACGGTCGCCAACTTTAATGAAATAAAAGAACCGTTTGACCATCAAGGTGATGAGTTATTCCAGTACCCACAGGGCATTATTAACAACCTTGAAGCATCACATTACGTGCTTGGCCACTGGGAAAACTTTTTTGCTAACAACTGGATATACCCTGACGTGTGGTGGATGTTCGGTTTAAGAGGTGATCCGGTCTTTCCTTTAGATGTGGTGCCATTAACAAATGCCTCCACTTTTATTGAACGCGTTAAGTCAGCTTCTGGCGATATGAGTCATCAAAATTTCACCATGCCAAAGCCTGGTGCACACATGTCATTCCCTATAGACCAGTCATTGTAAACGCCACCTAAAATTAGAGGCCCTCGGTGGCCTCTAATTTTGTTTCTCCGTAAGTCTTTCATAGTGAATTTTCACGACTCAAGCCCATGGTATTCAGATAGCCTTTTAACGGCCATCCAGTGCTTAAATTAGTTGGAACACTTTACACACCACCAAAAAGTACAAACTCTATGCTTTAAACTACGCAGCAGTTTTTTATACTGAATATAGTATCTAACCGTTCAGTATATTTATGTTGGTCACTTTAAGCGGTTCAAAATTTATGAAGTGTGGCAAGTTGTTTAAAAGTAATGTCTGGATGAACAGTTTTGATATTTAGCTTTTGATATAAGCTGAGTTTTTTCTTATTGACGCCTTGCTGGGTTATATCATAAATAGATACCAGCATTTTTATATCATAGCTCAATAAATCTTTTGCAAACTTTTGCTCAAGACCATTAAGCTGGTCAAACGGCGACCCCTTATCTAACGTGTAGTATTTTTCACCTTGACGAAATGACAAAATCGCCGACCAGCACGCCGCAAGGCCTTCATTTTTGGTGATAACAGCATGGCATCCCAGCTTTATTAATTGTGAACGCTGCATGTTGTAGGAGCGCGCCTCTGTAAATACAATAGTTTTTCCTGCAAACTCTTTTCTTAACCAATCAACCAAAGACCAATAGTCTACACCTGAAATAGCTGAGTCAATTAACAAAATAGTTTGGTCATTTGATTGTTTCAGGAAGCTTTCTGTACTTTCATCAATGCTCGTACAAATTTCAATTTCCGATTCGCCAAGCATGGTAAGTGAGATATTTAGTGTGTCAGCCCAAAGTTTATCACCTGATAGTATTTTAATATTCATAGTTTGAATGCTTACTTTAAAGCAATATCCTTATACTTATTTTTTCACTAAAATCCATTTCTGTTTCAACACCAAATAAACAAGCTAACATCAGAAATTCTAGCTGAAGACATGCCAACTCAACCCCTCTTTCAACACTTGACAGTAGGGGGTTGAAAAAGTCGTTATAAGTAAATCGCCCCCCAAGTGAAATATCAACACATGTGCTTTGAGGTGCAATCATCTTACTAATAGGCAAACCTAATATTAAATAATAATCTTTAAGCGTCGCAAGCATCGCGACAAAGATAGCTTCATTACCTTCAACATAGCGATCCATTTGTTTCAGCCCTCGAATACCAAACTGCCGTAAAGATGCAGAGAGTTTGAATTCAGAAACATTATCAGCAGTTTGACCAGTTATTTTCTTATCAATTTTTTCAATAGAAGAGAGACAACGCTGAGTTAAATAGTTTTCGTAAATGGCGCTATCCAAAGTGCTCGCATCAACCTGATAAAGACCGGCTTGCTTCCAGCCGCTTCTGCAGTTAGCAAGGTAGGCTTTTGAAAAGCGTTTAAACAAAGCTTGATGCTTCCTTTTGCTAAAACCTTGCTTAATTGTTTTTTCAAGAATGGCTAAACGAGATTTGATCACCTGCTCATGACTTCGTTTCTCCAAAAGGTAGTCTTCACAGGCATCTTCGATCAATTGTTTTATTAAGGGGTCTGATACAGGCTTTTGCAAATAACAAAAAATATTCGCCTCGTCATAACCTATTTGTAGAACCTCGGGATTGTTTGCCCCCGAAATAAGCGCACGCCTAATGTGTGGCCAGCGCTGCTGCACGACCATTAATAACTCAGTCCCCGACATGCCGGGCATTAGCTCATCAGTCAATATCAGGAAGTATTCATTCGGACTGTGTTCCAGAAGCGATACAGCAACACTTGCGCTATTTGCTATCTGAACATTTACGCCATAGATTTTTGATATGCGTTTAACTGAAGCGCAAATCGCAGGTTCGTCATCCACAAATAGAAAAGATTTAGTGAGGTATAATTTTTCGTTCGTTGCCCTCGTCACAAGCACGCCTCTTTTGTTTCCTGATAATTCATGATTTATTTAAATAGATATTAATACGCGTCCATTCATTTTTTTTGCTCAGAATTTCCATACTCCCCTCATGTTTGTCGACAATTTGTTTGGCGATACTCATTCCTAAACCAATACCTTCGTTAACTTCACTAGTTGTAAAAAAGGGGTCAAAAATTCTAGCTACCTTTTCTTTTTCAATACCAATACCGTTATCAAGCCATGACAGATAGACTCGGCCTTTTTTATTGTTTGAATCGTTTTTCATATACCCCGCAGTAATCTGTATTTTACCCTGTCGGTTATCCTGCACCTGTTCAATCGCTTTTATACTGTTGGATAGAATATTAATAAATAGTTGGGCGAGATGATTATCCGAAGCATAAACCTCAATATCGTCACTCACATCATTAACAATAACAATTCCCTCACACTGGGATTTTGCCAGATTCAAAGTGCGATCAATAATCGACTTCAAATTCACACCACCAGTAAGCGCTAAGGTTTTTGATTTTGCATACCAGTTCAAACCCTCAACAATATTCTCAATTTGATTAAGCCCACCCAAGCTGTCAGACAACAATTCCTGAAGATCATCATTTTTATCAACCTCACTCAATGCAATTGAAACAGATGCTTTCGTCCAGTTTAACGGGTTTTTGATTTCATGAATTAAACCGGAAGACATAGTTGAAATTACAGCAAGCTTATCTGCTTGGTAGAGACGCTGATTAGCTTGTGCTAATTCTTTTTCTGCTTGGAGTTTGGTTCCATGTTCAAGCTCTAAATTACTAGTTAGGATTAACCCCATAGATAGCACAATGCCAATGCAACCAAAAAGAAACCCATGATTTACATAGCTCGTATCAAGAATTAAACCTACTTCACCCAAAATTTGAGCGCTAGCCGCAATCAAAAAAATAAACCATGCTATAGCAATTGATCTCCCAAACTTTATAAATTTAGTTTGCTTAGTATTTACTACAAATATAATTAACATATACATTATAAATGGAGCAATTAGTCCTAAATACACAAACACAACCAATAAAGAAAGTTGGTAATCGACAAAGAAAAGGCTAACAATAATAATTAGAGCAAAAAAACCTGCACGTTCAAGATGTTTATCAAATCTTTCGAACTCCCATCGGATAAAATTAATATGAACCAATTTAATTGCTGCATAAAAAGCACACATAATAGATAACACCACCCCAGCATGCAGGGTATATATGCTAAGAATATCGGTATATACATTGATAATACGATAATGAAAAAGTAGAAATAGGCTCATCGACACATTCAAAATAATGTAATAAAGATAAGCGAAGTCTTTATATACAAATAAAGACATACCATGCAAAATTGTAGCAAACAATGAAAAGCCCAAGAAAAAGTGAAGTAAGCTACTAACAAAATCTGCCTTGCCTAAGTATTCTTCAAGACTAGTAATAGATATAGGGGCTTGGTTAGAACCGTCCGTTTGTATTCGAATATAAGCCTGAGATGAAGAATCTATTCGTTTAACTGAAAAGAGTATCCTTTCAGACCTGATCTTTTTTACCTTTAATTCTTGCCTATCGCCAGATAATTGATGATCAGATACCTCACCTGTTTGCTCATTCACAATAAACAAATCAACAAAATCCAACTGTGGGAAATTTAAATCTACTATATTATCTTCATCAGTAAAATTTTCAGAGGATATTTTTATCCATACAGGCTTATCTGTATAACCAAAGTTGAGTTCATCTGAAGACCTGATACGCCAATCATCAACAGACACTGCTCTAATATCTTCAATTTGACTTTCATTAAGACTACCGGTTAGTACTTCAACATTGAAAACACGACTTATTTTCTCAGATTTTATCATTGCAAACGCACAAGCGAGAACAAAAGTTATACTGATGGCACCATATAAAAGTCGCGTAAAATGGAAGGGGGTAATTCTCACCATAAGCTCTTAAATCTTAAGTTAGAAGTTCTCTATATAGTTAATATCTGTTTTTTTATACCTACCTGTCAAAAGCTCTTTTTCCATATTTTGGACCGTCGTCCAAGGAACATCAACTGCAGACGGGTTAAATAAGACAGAGTGAAGATTACCGCCAGGCAAAACAAGTACAGCATACTCAACCTTACTTTCTTTTTTACTAATCGGTATAAACTTCCAGTAACCAAAAATAAACTCCATTGGTTCGAACTCAATGGACTGCTCTCTGATACTATTATCAGTTTTGAACTCCATTTTTATTTCTTTTGTTTTAGAATCTTGGGTTATATGTGTTCGTGTAGCTGAGTCACGATCTCTAAAAGGGTACGGAATATCATATTGTAAGTAGTTAACATAGTTAGTATCGCTCACTTTTTCTATTTGTTCAGCATACATGGCTGTTTCCATCCAACTTGCTAAATAACTTGCATCAGTGTTGATGGCAACCAATTCTTTAAGCGTGAAAGGAAATATTTTTTCTATTTTGCAGTATTTGTATCCTGATTCATGAACTTTGCAATACCCTTTGGTTCCGTTTTCATCCCTTTCAAGCAACCATTCACCGCTTGCATGTATATCTATACTAATTAAATGAAGACATAATATGAGAATAATTCGTTGCATTAATTTAAATCCTTATAAATTTGATTCTGCTAATAGAAAATTAGCGCGAGTATATTGACTCCCAAACTCCGAATCAAAAAACATGTCACATAACAAATTAATTTATTAAGAAATAGGCTCATTTTTTATATGCCATTAAAATAAGTGTTGCACCACCTGCTCATCTACTTATAGTTTGTTAACCAACTACACTAAAAGAACCATTTTGAAAAAAAAACTCCATCTACTTTTTATCTTCTTACTACTCCTTTTAACACCGATTTTAAAACTTATTCGATGGCGAGTTTTATTTGTTATTAATTCAGGGACCGAAGACACAATCTCTGATGTATTACCTGAAGCTATTAGTCGCTTACTTACTCAGTCCTTTTTTTTAAAAACACATCATATTCCAATAGGCTTTATTGTATCTAGAAATGGTATATCTCTAGTTGTGTCCAACTCATCTACTAATGATATTATTTGGTCTAATAAGACTGTAGTAAGCAAACAAATTCAGTCAATTAGAACTTGGAAGGCTAGACGCATCGCTTTAGGGGGTATATTACCTTCCGCTATTTCAAAATTTAACATGCAACCCCTACTTGCCAATGAGCGAATAAGTTTACAAACACATGGCACGGTTTATATGCTCTCAAAATGTATTGATGGCACTATTAAAAGGTTTCCAGATTTATTTCTAGAGAAGCGCCCTATATCTATCATAGGTAGTGGTTATACAGGCCAAGCATTAGCTAGGCATTTAGAATCCAGAGATATTAAGGTTAATCTATTTGATATTGTTAACAAGGACATTTTTCCGAATTCAAAAAATGTTAATTTCTTATACTCAAAGTTTCATGAGATTTCCAGTTCTGGTCTTATCATACTACTCAGCACTAAAGGGGATGATGGAGTTAAATCAATTGAACAACACTTACTACCCAACATGGTCTTATTATCAGATACTTATCCAAAGGTTTCTCAAACTAAAGTAGAAACCTTGATTAGAAAGGGTGTTTTATTTTTTGAATGCCACGCAAAACTAGAGAATGCATTCATGTTTCCTACCTATAGCTATACTCCTTACGACCTTCTTGGAGGTTGTTTTATTCAAAGCTATGTAGAGTCATTTTTGGAAACAACGATTGCAGATTATGATGCATTTGTTAAAAATGCAGAAATTATTGGTTTGAGTGGTTTTATTAGTGAAAAAAGTACAACAAAAGAGTAATCATTATGAAAGTAGCCATAGTGGGTGTTGCTTTACGTTTACCAAAAAACATCAATTCTTTAGACCTCTTATGGGACTCACTTATTAATGATAATAACCTTGTTACTTTTAACCGCTCTACCCACCGCTGGCCGGATTCGATTATAAAACAACCTTTTTACACAAACATTTCACACAACCTACTAGATTACTATGGAAAACTAAACAATATAGACCTGTTTGATCGTAAAGCATTTGGTCTAACAGAGCTTGAGTCAATAAATCTAGATCCACAGCATCGGCTAATGCTTGAACTTACTTGGCAAGTTCTTGAAGAAGGGAATTATGCAGCATTTCGCCAAACACAACTCAAAGCAGGTGTTTTTGCCGGGCTCTGTAGTAGCGATTACAATCAACTTATTCTCGACACAAGCTCGACACCCGTTACACCATATAATGCAATAGGCAATACTCACAGTACGGCTGCTGGTCGCATCTCACATACGTTCAATTTATCTGGCCCTTCGCTTGCCATTGATACAGCCTGTTCATCATCCAACGTTGCTTTAAATTATGCTGTTCAAAGCCTAAACAACCTTGAATGTGAATGTGCAGTCGTCACTGGAACTAATTTAATAATTCACCCCTCTCCTTCGGCAAGTTTTGCAAAAGCGGGCATGTTGTCACCAGAATTTCGCTGCAAGCCTTTTGAGATCAATGCAGACGGTTATGTACGATCAGAAGGTGCAGTTGCCTTACTATTAAAACCGCTAGATAAAGCAAAAATTGATAAGAATAAAATCTATGCCTCGATAGAGTCTTCTGTTATCAACCATGATGGCCACACAGAGGTATTAACTTCACCAAACTCTAAATCCCAAGTTAATTGTATTCGCCAAGCATTATTCAAAGCCAAAATTAAGCAGGAAGATATTTCTTTTCTAGAAACCCATGGGACTGGAACGCAAGTTGGAGACAAGGCTGAAGTAGAAACCATTAATACCATATTTAAAAACAGGTCTAGCCAGAATCCTCTTTATTTGGGCGCTACCAAGTCTTTAACGGGGCATACCGAAACCGTTTCGGGATTAGTTGGAATTGTTAACGCATTATTAATCATGAAGCATAGGCTCGTTCCTGGCCGACACCTTAATAAGGACAATGAGATAAAGTCACGATTTAACCCTTCTATTATTTACCCTTCTACTTCAAAAGCTTTAAGTAAGACTGATGATTGTTATGTAGGCATAAACTGTTATGGGTTTAGTGGTACAAACTCTCATGTTATTTTGAAATCTTATGATGATTATTCTAAGCCTGATAAGACTACTTCCAACCAAGAAAACACTAAAACAGCACCATCAATTCTTGCCATTTCTAGCTATTCAAATAAACACTTAAAACAACTAGCCCTTCATTATACAAACTTACTCAAAGCACAAAATGGCAATGAGAATGACATTATTGAATCTATTAAGCTAAGAGCGAATTACTTTCAATACAGGGTAACCTTTAGTTACCACTCATATGCAGAACTCATTAAAAAACTGGTCGCGTATACTAGTCAAGAAAGCGAAGATATTTTGCCTTCTAAATCAGTCCATAAAAAAGCTTTTGTTTTTACGGGACAAGGTTTTTTACCCAGTACGTCAACGATCAATGAGCTGAGCTTTAATAGTGCATTCAAAACCCCATTTGAAATATGCATGAGTTTATTTAAAGCCTCAGGTGCTTGTGACCTTAAAGCAGTTATCAACTCTCAGCATGAGTTTGATAAACACGACACCATTGCTTCACAAGCTGTCATATTTTCTTTTCAATACGCCATGGCCCGTTTATTAAAGTCTATTGGAGTTCAACCTGATTTTGTTGCTGGCCATAGCTTAGGACAGTATGCCGCTTCTGTAAGTGCAGGTATTATTAAACTCGACGATGCGATTACTTTAGTGACTTCAAGGGCTAAAGCACTAAAGAAAATTGATAATATTGGAAGTATGATGGCAATTGGTGAGCCAGAAGATGTATGTAAAGTATTACTCGCCAAGGCTCACTCTGCTTTAGAAATTGCAGCAATAAATAGCCCTAAACAAACGATTGTCTCGGGCAACCATCATGATATCAAACTATTTAAAAGCTACCTTGAACGCAGTGGTATTAATTATAGCTTAGTAGACGTTCAGTTTCCTTTTCATAGTAGGTATGTAGATCAGGTTTTAAGTATATTTAGAGAGTCTATTAAAGGCGTTTCATACCAAGAACCAAACATCCCAATTGAATCAGTCTTAAAGCCTTTGGCTAGTTCACAAATAATAGGCTCTATTGATTACTGGGTATCTCATTTAAGGAGCGCTGTTAACTTTAAAGACGCAACCGAAGCCCTGATAAAAAAAGGGGCTAGTGCAATAATTGAAATAGGGTGTGGAGGTAGCTTACTCCCACAACTAAAAGCTACGATTTCATCATCAAACAACCCTAATCTTCCCGTTTTTAGCTTTGGATCATCTAAAAAAGAAGGCGATCTAAAAAAACAGATTCAGCAGATATATTTGGCAGGGGTTGATATAAAATTTCACAGAAGGTCCCATAAAAATATAAATAAACAGGCTACGTGGCCATTCAACAAACAACGAACATGGTTAAACATTGATGATAAGGTGGCTTTACCTAGTGAAAATAAATCAAATAGTTACTGGTCCTTCCAAACATCTCTTCCTGATGGAACATGTATATTAGTAAAAGATTATGAGCTCACCGAGATTAAGCAATTAATGGGGCACAGGATAGGTAATAACCCTATTATGCCAGCAGCAGAGTACTTAAACTTATTTTTATATGCGATTAATCAGTTGGGTAATTCATATCAAATCAGGAATTTCTCACTCCCGACTGTTCTAACAAAACTAAATCAAGAATTTCTTTCTGCACAAATGCATATTGGAATGAATAAGGATAGAAGACAGGTCTCTATTTATTTAAGAGATAGCCACACATCACCTTTAGTGCATACAGCTACTGCAGAATTCATTTTATTTGATAGCTTTGCGCCTGAATGTAAAACATTAACAAGCGCCAAACCTTCTACTGAAGAAGATCAATCTGATTTTTACAGACATTTGAAAGATGTAGGTTTGGATTTTAGTGGTGCTTTTAGGTGCCTTAGTCATATATCAAAAATGGATACCACTTGTATTGGCTATTTCACTTCTAACGATTCAAAGCTTACACAAACAAGCTATTTTGACATGCCATTCCAATGCATTAGTTTTATTTGCAGACATTTGAAACAAAGTATTTTAAGAACAGGTAGTATTTTCGTTCCATCTGAAATCGCCCGTATACAAATAATTAACATCGGTTTAACACCATCTTATTGTGTCGTTCAGGTTCAACAAGAGTCAGAAACAGAGGTCTATTTCAATGCGACGATATATGACTCGATTAACACTCCCGTTTTTAGCTATAAAAATGCGAAACTGGTTCGGATAACAGCGCCTTTACTCACCAATAAAACCAAGACCCAGCAACCTGTTTATATAAAAAAATGGAAAGAGTCTCCGCTTCTGATAGACAAAACTCTAGAGATAAAATCCAACGTTCAATATATATGCCTTAAAACAGGCAAAGGCGATATTGAGCATTTATTTAATTTTATTTCAAACACTAGAAACTACGCTTTTACTGAACTTATTGATTTACAGACCAGTTATGAAACTCTCTTAAAAAAGGCTATGTCAGAAATTAAGGCGCCCACTACACTGATCATTGAAAAATGTAGTGACGTAGATTTCCCTAAATTTGTTGATTTGTTAAGAAGCTTACTTTTGTTTCTAGATCGTAATGCATATTTTAACCGTGAAATATGCATTGTTATTCTAAGCTCGCAAGAACAAATGATTCACCCTTCACACAAGATAATGAACAACCATGCTGAAGCATTGACGTCACTTATCAAAACACTGTGTTATGAATTTAACAACCTCACATTTAAAATTATAGATACCGATCAAGCATCAAGTTCAGTTGACTCTGCCAATCAAATCTTTGATGAGTTACATGCCTATTACACCACTATTGATCAAGCAAGAGAGCAAGTCGTTGCACTACGAAGCCAAACTCGATTTGTTCCTATATTAAGTAAAGTGACACCAGCTATTTATACCCCACCCTCACAGCCAAGTAGACTAATCGCCCCGGTTAGTCATCATATTGATGACCTTATATTTAAGCCATTACCATTGACAGAGCCTTCTAAAAATGAAGTACAAGTTAAAGTTTGTTTTACCGGTATTAATTTTAGAGATATTCTAAAAGTTTTAGGGCAGTACCCTAGTGATGACCGACGTCTGGGTTGTGAGTATTCAGGCCTTGTAACTAAAGTTGGGGAAAATGTTAAACATTTATGCCTAGGACAGCGTGTGGCCGGTTTGCATTTTGAATCTTTCGCTTCACACATTAATGTCTCTTCTGGCTTTGCTGTTCCTGTACACAAGAACATCAATTTAGCCATAGCAGCATCGCTACCCGTTTGCTCTTTAAGTGTTTCAATGCCTGTGAGTAATATCGATATCCCTCCTGAGTCGGCAATATTAATCCATTCTGCATCGGGTGGTCTTGGTAACGTTGCTCTGGAGTATTTTTCTTCTCGTGGTCATAAAATATTTGCCACTAGCCATGGAGCACGTAAGAAACACTTTTTATGTTCAAGGCAAATGACTGCACACGCAGACTCAAGGAGTAATAATTTTAAATCTGAATTCCTAACTCAAGGACAATTCAATGGTGTATTTCTGGCTTTATACACTTTGCCTAGTGAATCTGTACAAGCCACCATTGAATGCATTCAACCCAACGGTTATCTCATTGACTATACGAAGAATACAAATATTAATAAGCAGCTAGTCACTAATACAAGACCCGATATCACCTATCTTTCTTTTGACTTAGAGGAGGAAGCAATATTAGCCCCAACTCAAACAGCACAAAAGTTACAGGAGATTTATTGCAATTCAAACCCTTATAATGAAGTGGTACCGATAACGACTTATGATGCTCACCATATTAAGTCAGCATTCCATTTAATGACCTCGGCCAAACATATCGGTAAAGTGGTCATTAAGTGGGGACAACAAGGTGATGAATATAAATCTGTTCTGATCACCGGTGGTTCCGGTTATTTAGCTGAGCAGCTTGCCATATATTACGCTGAAACACATGAAGTGATTCTAGTTGCCAGGTCTCGGGCTGTTGATCTTCGGGCATCCTTAAGCGCATTGATCTCTAGTCATCAAAATATTCATTATCTAGAAACTGATATCACTGACTATCAAAAAGTTGAACACCTATTTAAACAAATCAAAGCACATTACCACCCTGTAGATACCATTGTTCATGCTGCGGGCGAAATTAATGACGGTATCTTTCTGCAGCAAGATGCGAATCAATTTAAATCGACTTATTCGGCAAAGTGCTTGGGGGCTGAAAATCTTCATTGGGCAAGTAAACAACTAGATCTTGATCAATTTGTTTTGATTTCATCTGTCGCTGCTATGTTAGGCTCACCAGGCCAATCAAATTATGCCGCTGCAAATGGGTTTTTATCAGGGCTTTCATTACAACGAACGCAACAAGGGCTACCAAGTAAAACCTTACTATTTGGACCCTATAAAGAAACCACAATGGTATCTGATACTGCGGCTGGTTTATTTGCGAAAAAGGATATAATCGCTCTTAGCTCAATTGATAATTTTATCGAGCATTATAAAAGTATGATCAAGCGACCAGAATCAATCCTACTTCACGCCCCCATTCAATGGCATAAACTGTCTACATTTTATCAATCTAATAATATTGATAATTCTCTATTCAAGGAACTTGACACAACCGGTAATTCATCAAATTTTACAACAGCCGAACAAGAGGCTAGATATGATTTGAGCAATATTGGCACTGAGAAAGAACTGAAATCGGAACTAAAAAAAATACTTATTCACGAGATTGAGTCTATTCTTGAACCGTCTGCTACCTATTCATTAGATTTTAATTTAAGCTTAAAGGAGCAAGGTATTGATAGCCTTCTAAGCGTAGAATTATCTGCAGCGATGGAATATAAATTGAGTATTGAAATACCGCCTTCTGTATTCTCAAACAATACAACGCCAAATAACATTATTGATGACTTGGTCAGAAAAATAGAACTTGATCCAAAGAAATAGTTTTTTAGTGGAAAACTCATTATTTAATAAAATAATAGATCTAGCTTAGGCATAATATGAGAATCACATTTATACTCTTCCTTCGATTATTCGCAACTTTCTTACTTACAACACAAATAGCTTACTCAAAAGAAAAGCTAGCCAGTGAAAGTGAACTATACACCGGTAAAAAGTTCTCGAAAGCATTTGAAAACCCTGATGATAATCCGGCTCTACCCAATGTTCTGATTATTGGTGATTCAATCTCGATTGGCTATACCGTTCCAGTCAGGAAACTACTTCAAGGTAAAGCGGATGTCTATCGTATACCCGTTAATGGTAAATACGCATCCTATGGCCTCGGTAATCTCGACAAATGGCTAGGCACTCGCAAGTGGGATATCATCCTGTTTAATTGGGGTTTATGGGACATCTGTTATAGAAACCCTAAATCAAAAAATAAGGGGCATAGAGATAAAGTCAACGGCACTATTACCTCCACTCCAGCTCAGTACAAGCAAAGCATGACTAAAATAATACGGAAACTGAAAAGTACACATTCAACCCTCATTTGGTCTACTACAACTCCTGTCCCAAAATATGAAACCTGCATAAAAGAAGGTGACGAAATTGCTTA
>Ga0209495_1001941_pt1 | contig 13922 bp, 13 predicted proteins | sample EN1Hudsemesocosm_FD_184629 | JGI IMG/M metagenome (GOLD analysis project Ga0209495, IMG submission 184629) | Methane-oxidizing microbial communities from mesocosms in the Hudson Canyon - EN1E Hudson Canyon (SPAdes) (version 2) | ecosystem: Environmental > Aquatic > Marine > Cold seeps | place... | reverse complement strand
ACAATATTGGTAACTTCATCATTACCTTCCAATCGTTTTTCAACTTGGCGCAACTGGCTGTCAGTGAGGCCATTAAATTGCTCTAAAAACTTTGTAAACTGTGCTGGGATCATAGACCACCTCCTTAATAACTGTAATTGCATACAGTATTGCAACAGTTTACAAAAACATAGCCAATGGCTAATTTAAATAATGAAAATAACTATTTTGTGAAATCACCAAATGGAAAAGTGACCATTAGATTTGCATGTGACTGCCCTGAACTAATAAATGCTTTGGCACTGATACCTATTCCAAAATATTTTCCGAAAACGGCTGAGGCATGTAACGGCACCCCTACCCTAATTCCATTATGAATGTTACAAAGTTCTGTACTTCCAAATAACCCCGAGTGACTGCCTTTTTCACAATTTGTTACCCAAGTACCTTTACCTATTCCAAGACCTACTCCTAGATCTAAATACCCCCAATTACCGATTGAACTCCAATTTTTAGTTACACCTAAAGTGGTAAATGTTGTGGATTTAGTTTGTTGCGTGTCTCGATCTTCATATAAAGTAAATATAGGCGAGTAATAAACAGCTCCTTCAATCGCCCAATTAAAATTCCCTTCGACGGCTTTTAAATTAACCCCAGTGCTTGACAGCGAATGACTTAATTCAAGCCACACATTATCGTAATCTGCTTGTACTGAATTTGAAAACAAAAGAAAGGTTATAAATGTAATTAAAATTAGACGCATGAAGTATCCAGATACGATGAAAAAATGATGGTTAAACTACTATCTAAAAAGCGGCATACAAGTATGGCGCTTTTTAAAACTAAGAAAAAATAGTTATCGAGAATGTCGTGACCAGATCAACTTTTTGTTTTTAAAGCAAATAGCCCCAAGTAATAATAACAGTCCATAAATAGGCAACGCCCCACCACCAGATGATTGACTAACAGGAGCATTAGGAGAACTTGGAGCCGTTACTTTTAAACTGGCGTTGGCATTAATGCTTGCGCCTGCATTATCTGTAACAGTAATGACAATAGTGAATTGCCCCACTGTGGAGACGTTGCCAGCAATCACTCCTTGATCTGACAATGTTAGGCCGTCAGGCAAATCTGCTACGGTAAAAGTCAAACTGTCGCCAGTGTCAGGATCGTCAAAATAACTATTCAAATCGGTACTAATCGCAGTGCTAGTTAATACTGAACCTCCATTTATTGTGACTGCCTCAAGTAAAATAGGTGGGTCGTTCACATTAATCACCTCTATATTAAAAGGATCAAGTGAATCAGTGGTAAAACCATTTGAAGCACTTATGACTATGTTTGATACCTTACCCACATCTTCATTTTTCGGCTCGCCTAAAAGAAGACCATTTTGTTCTGAAAAACTGGCCCAACCTGGCTTGTTTTCAATGCTGAACTGAACAGTGGTTACATCGCCTGGATAATCTAATGTGGGAGTAAAACTATATTCAACACCCTGCTCTATTTGTTCATCAGGCACACCAGAAAGTGCCGGAATGGCGCTAGGAGTAAGGGGCATAGCATCAACGCTATCATTCAAACCATCGCCGTCTGTGTCTGCATTTGCTGGATTGGTACCAGTTTGAAATTCCAGTAGGTTACTCAAACCATCTGAATCTTTATCGCCGTCACTGTCGTTTTGTAAAATAAGTAATGAATATTGGTCTTCAAACCCATCAGGCATGCCATCTGCATCTGTATCAGTTAGGTTTGGGTTACTGCCTGTTTCCAATACTTCTTTGCCATCAGAAAGGCCATCTTGGTCACTATCAAATAAAGTGGGATCAGTAAAATGTAGATTGATTTCATCTTCATCAGACAATCCGTCTTCATCACTATCCAGAGCAAAATTATTTTTGTTTAATCGGTATACAAAAGTAGCGCCATTCAGTCCCCCTGCACCTTTAGTAACTAGAGTTTCTTTGCTACTACCATCAATCGCTGCGCGGTATACAGCATCTCGGGTGCTAAACAACAAATGCGATTCACCATCTTGCACTATGCTTGCAGGACGAGTTTCTCTGCCAAAACTTCTAATAAAAGCCCCTGACGTTTTATTAAACACCAAAATTTGATTACTGCGTTCGGAAGTGACATAAAGTGAATCATCAACAATCAATATGCCTCTTGCCGCATCTAGACCACCAGTACCAGCACTGACCAATGTATTCGTTACCTTGCTAGCAACATTGAGGGTAATAACATTGTCACTGTCATAACCTGGGATATATACAATATCACCTTCAAGAGCAATGCCCGCATCAGCTTCCCTTACTAAGCCATTATTCGCAGCTAAAATAGTATCGGCGACTTGCCACGTTTGCGTATCCACTTTCAGTACAGAGTTTTCTTGATAACTGACAACATAAAGTTGATTGTCTCCATCTAGAATCGCCCCCACTGGTTTCTCGACAAAACCACTTAATACTGGCGTACCGGTAGAAAGGGTTTCACGATCATAACGCACTAGTTCGTTGTTACCTTCACTAACAACCAGTACATCGCCATCCGGCAATTCTAGGATGGCTTGTGGCCCATTAAGCCTTCCTGCATCGTCTAAGTTACGAATAAAGTTGCCACTACATCCATCGTAGATTTTTACATTATTATTGAACCAGCTACTCACCAGTAATAGTGACCCACAAGTGGTATCGCCAATTTGCTGAGAATAGGCTCGACCAGTACTGAGAAACGACAAAGTTAAAATACATAGAATGAGAGGGTTTATCTTTTTCATTTTGGTTTCCGTTTTAAGGTTGTTTGCATCAACATTACGCTACGGCGTTTTGTCTTATTTATGCATTCCCAAATGCTCCTTATTCCCCTCCTCAAAACCTCCTTTTGTCTATATACTGCGGTAATTATCTAATTAATAAGAGAAAACAGTCATCAATCGAGAATCCGTGGTGGTCTTCAAGGACTGGCAATTCAGTCATCGCGATGGTTATCTAAAGCGTCAAGATGTAGTGCATAAACTACCTCCAAGACTGAGCAAATTATTACTTCTGTTAACCAGTCAGGCTGGACAATTGGTTGAGCGCCAAGAGATCATCGAAGCGTTATGGTCGGGTAAAGTAGTCAATGACGATGCCTTGGCTCGGTGTATTGCTGAATTGCGCTCAATTTTGGGAGATAAAAGCCAAGCACCTAGTTATATTGAAACCATTCCACGCCGTGGATATCGCTTTATTGCTGAAATAGAACCAGCAACAAAACACTCCAACAAACTAACCTTGGCCCTTTGTGCAGCAGCCACATTGTTACTTGTTTTAGCGGCATTTTGGTGGTTCCAACAAAATACAGAAGAAGCCAAAATAGACTGGCGACATGTCATTGCTCAGAGTGTAAGATTCACTGCGGAAGCTAAAATAGAAATTCAGCCAGATTTGTCTTCAACTGGCAGGTCACTTACCTATTCCATTAAAGAAAATGAAACCTATGTGGTAAAAGTAGTTGCTTTAAACGGTGCAGAAAAATTCCATCTATCAGCGCCAAACGCTAATCTACTCTCCCCCGTGTTATCGCCCAAAGAAGACCAATTACTAGCTATTGAATACGCAAATGAAGGCTGCAAAGTCGTGCTTTTTTCTTTGCCTGAGCTGAGTAAACAAGCAATCTCTGACTGTGCGTTACCCAACCCTTCAGGTGTCTTAGAATGGACTAAAGAGGGCGATGGGTTTGTATTTGTAAAAAGTAACAACAACCAGTTATCAACGTCCATATGGTTATATAACCTCAGTACAAAATCTTCCAAGCAACTTACCACCAAGTCCGATCCAGACCTGTTTGATACCCGTCCTAGAATTTCCCCAAATGGGCAATTTTTAAGTTTTCAGCGGGGAACAGGATCAATCCAAAATATTTATATTCAAACCTTCGACGACCCCAACTCAGCCAAACAAATAACCCATGACAAAAGTCGAAAAATGGGACATCAATGGAGTGCCGACAGTCGCTCTTTGTTGTTTGATAGTAATGTTAGAGGTGATAAAAATTTATGGTTAGTCAATCTAAGTAATCAACAGATTGAAAACCTTGGGGCCAAAGATGGTCAACATCCAATGTTAAGTGACGATGGCAAGGTGTTTGCGTATCAAGAAGTCCGTTATCAAGCAAATTTGTGGCTACACGACATAAAAACTGGTGCCAAGTCTTCTATTGTGACCTCTCCTAAATATGACAATCACCCTGCATATGCTCCAGATGGGAAATCAATTGCCTTTGCTACTAATAAACACGGATACAGCTCTATTTGGTTTTACGACTTCGCTCTACAACAACAACGTTTAGCTTTGTCTATTCCAGATAAAAGTTTGTTCTCGCCCTATTGGTCTCCATCTGGAGAAAAGTTACTGATTAGCGCAATGGGCGAGCAAGGTTATCAATGTTTTGAACTCATAGTAGAAACTGGTTTTTTCAAGCAAGTACAAGTCGACGATACGCCTATCACTAACTGCATATACAGCACAGAGCAAAACATATTGGCGATAACCAAACATGCAGGCCAAGTGTCACATGCCATCTCTTTTCTAGATGGAGGAACTCAGGTCCAACTGAATATGGATGCAGTTTCTAGAGTGAGAGCCGTGGATGATCAGACCTATATTTACTCCCTTACTCATCAAAAGGGACTTTATAAATATTCAGTGGAGTCACAACAAAGTAGCTTGCTGATTGCCAATTATCCAAAATCATTTTCTACCTTTTGGGAAATTAGGAATAGAAAACTTTATTACATTCACCCAGAAAAAAACAAACAATTATGGGTTTACGATTTTGCCACCCAATCCCAGCAAAAAGTACTTGAGTCAGTTAATGTAGCCGTAGGTGAAGTGATGTCGGTTTCTCCCGATGAAAGACATATCGTATTAAGCGAGCAAGGTAATAATCAAGGAAACATTTTTATCACTGAGTTTGATGGCATAAACTGAATCGTTTTACGCTTTGTTTGTAAGCCCCAAATCCAAATTAAGCAGTAAGAATGACCTTGCTGCTTAGCCTTTTCAGAAGAAAAATCAGTAAATAAACCTATGTTTTTTGACTGGTATCAATTAGTCTTATTATGAATGACCGACTGTCGGTCATTCATAATGACGTTCTAAGACTTTGCGGATACAGATGGCGATAATAGTAGATAAAGACAAAAAAAGACGAGACATAGCGGGTGCTTGTAATGAGCTTTTATTGGAAAAAGGCATTAAAAACCTAACTATTACCGAGATTGCTAAAACTGCAGGCATTGGTAAAGGAACGGTTTATGATTATTTCAGTAACAAAGAAGAAATAGTCTTTGAAATCATTCGCAAGTTCATTGAAGAGCACCAAGCTAATTTGCTAGGTCAAAGCGATAAAATGACTTCGACTAAGCAAAAAGTACTCTACCTGTTCGATTTTTTCTTATCGGAACATAAGCCTTATGAAAAACACCTAGACGTATACAGAGAATACCTAAGCGTAACCTTGTCTACCAAATCCTGCCCTATGCTCGAATTCAATAGAGAGTGTTCAAGTTTTATTAGAGAAATCCTAGATGACATTATCGACCAAGGGATCAAAAAAGGTGAGATCAAAGATGTTGCTAGACAATTAACAGATGGATTAATGAAAGCAGAGAGAGGTTACATGGTTATTGCTTGGGCAGAGGGCCAAGACCTGAAGCAAGAGTTTAAGGACTATATAGATACCCTATTTGATTTGATAGAGATAAAAAAATGAAGAAAATTATAGTGTTAGCAATGATGTTTTGTATAACCCAAGTACAGGCTAAAGAAATATATGCGACGTTTACAGTACATGCCAAACAAGGTGCCAGCTTAGCGTTTAATTACAGTGGTATTGTGGAAGAGCTTCATGTCGATATTATGAGTGTGGTTAAAAAAGGCCAGATACTAGCCACATTAGCCAACGACGATTTAGTTGCCACAAACAATGCATCCCAAGTGACGTTAAAATACGCAATTTTAGACCATGAAAGACACAAAGATCTGTACAAAAAAAACCTCATTGATAAGGCCCTTCTCGAGAAATATGCCATGGCTTACGAGGCTATTAAAGCCAAAATTGCATTAGAGAAAACCATTTACAACAAAACAATATTAAGAGCGCCATTTGACGGAGTCATTACCAAAAGGATGATTGAATTAGGCGATGTGGTGAGTGGGCAAATGCTAAAAACGGCATTTAACATTCAGAGTGAACGTGCCCGAATATTGGTTGTTGAGTTTGATCAAAAATATAACAGCGATGTCAAAATTGGCGATCCCTTTTTATATAAAGTTGATGGTGATGATAGACAGTATAAGAGCAAAATTTATCGGATATACCCCGAGGCAAATAGTGATAACAGAAAAATTGCCTTACAGGTTATTGCCAAAGATTTAAAAGTGGGTTTATTTGGCGAAGGAACAATAATCACTTCGGATTACAGAAATAATCCACTAAAAGAAAGTCAAGAATAGCCTTATGTATAAATTTGCAATCAATCGCCCTATCACCATACTTATGGCCGTAATGGCGCTAATTATATTTGGTATTAAGTCATACACCTCAATGCCTTTGGCACTTTTTCCTAACGTTGACTTCCCAATAGTCACGATTAAAACGGTTTACCCCGGCGCAGATGCGAAAACGGTTGAGTCTAAAATTACCGATAAAATCGAAGAAGCCGTTTCGGGTATCAACGGCATAGATAAGTTGGACTCAACCAGCTACGAAGGTATGAGTTATGTCATCGTCAGATTTGATTTAAAAATTGACATCAACGAGGCTGCTAACGATGTGCGAGATAAAATTGGTGGTGTGATTTTACCCGATAACGCACTTGCTCCTTTGGTGCAAAAAATTAGCACGGCAGGCGAAGCTATTAGTGTATTTGTAGTCAGCAAGACAGGCGATATGTCTGCACTGATGCAACTAGTGGATGAAAAAATCAAACCTAAGTTGCAACGTATCCCGAATGTAGGAGACGTGGATATTGATGGCTACCAAGACCGAGAAATTCGCATATTAGTCGATCCCTATCTACTCAATAAATACAAACTATCTGCCATTGAATTGCAAAATATAATTAGTAGTGAAAACTTTAAAGCCAGTTCAGGCAAGAGTATTAACGACAAACAAGAACTGATTATTAAATTCCAAGGTGATTCCAAAGACATTGAATCATTGGCCAATATTGAAATTAAACCCGGTTTACGTTTGTCAGATGTTGCCAAAGTGTTTGATGGGCTAAGTGATGTAGAAAGTTACTCCTCTTATAACGGTCAAGTCGGCGTGATGTTGAATATTATGAAAATATCAGGGACTAACGTCATTGGTATCATTGACGAAGCCAAAAAACTATTACCCGAGTTAAAAGCGTTGGCAGGTGACGATTACCAAATCAATTTAATCAAAGACCAGTCCGATAAAATAATACACAGTGTCGATCAGGTAAAATTTGACTTAGTTTTTGGTGCCCTATTGGCCATAGTCATTGTTTTTATGTTTTTACGTAATCTAACCGCGACAATCGTCTCTGCACTGGCCATCCCCACTTCGATCATTGGCACCTTTGCGATTATTGATTACATGGGTTATGACCTAAACAAACTAACCTTAATTGGACTCACCCTGGCCATAGGGATCTTCATTGACGATGCAATTGTTGTAATTGAGAACATTAGCAAAAAGATGGAATTTGGGATGGAAGCATTTGAAGCCACCTATGAAGGTGTGCACGAAATTGCGTTTTCACTATTGGCAATATCAGCCATGTTATTGGCGGTTTTTATACCCGTTGCCTTTATGGGTGGCCTAGTAGGCAAGTTTTTTAATGCTTTTGCCATGACAGTGGCATCCGGTATCGTGCTGTCTTATTTTGTGGCGATTATGTTTATCCCCACCATAGGCGCGCGCGTGTTAAAACACAAAGAAACTAAATTTCATGCCAAAACAGAACCTTTTTTCCAAGCAATGGACAATGCTTATGTCGCCATTCTAAAACCATTAATTCGGTTTAAATATATTACGGTGTTAGTGACCTTTGGTTTTCTTATTTTATCCAGCCAAGTATTCACCAACGTCGGTATGGACTTTGTTCCTGCCGAAGATAATAGCGAATTTCAAATCACAGCCAAAGCTGAAGTGGGTACATCTATTGCTGAAATGAAAAAAAGAATGGCTCCCATCATGGAAGCCATCAAAAACGACGAGATGGTTGATTATTATGCACTGAGCATTGGTTATACAACCGCCAACGAGTCGCACAAAGCCTTGGTGTATGTAAAGTTAAAGTCTATTGAGCAGCGCGGATTGGGCCAGGCAGAAATCATTGTTAATTACCGAACTGAGTTTAAATCCATACAATCTATGGCCTTGGCTGTTGAAAAAATTCCGCCCATCAATACTGGTGGCAGTAATGCACCGGTACAAATTGTGATTACAGGTGACAGCCTAGAAAAACTTAGTGAGATTTCCGAACAAGTCTCAAAAATGTTAGGTACATTTGAAGGCGCGGTGGATATTGACAGTGATTACCAAGACGGTAAACCTGAAATCACTATTTCCATCATCAGGCATAACACCTCAAGATTAGGTATTACTGCAACCCAAATTGCAACTTTACTGAATTCAAATTATTCCAGTGAAAGCAAAATCAGTGATTTTGAACAAAAAGGCAGAGAGTACGACATCACCCTAAGGTTTGATGATGAAAGCCGCGCCAATATGGATAACATTAAAAAACTACAAATTCGTGCGGCCAATGGCGAATACGTGTTTTTGGATGGCTTAATTCGGTTTGAACAAAGTAGTTCAATCGCTACCATTAACCGTTTTGACCGTGAGCGTAAAGTGATGGTCAGCAGTAACATATCCAATGTGCCACTAAACTCAATCGTTAACCAAGTGGATGCCAATATAGCTGACATATTGCCAGAAGGTTACAGTTATAGGTTTTCCGGTGATGTTGAAAAAATGCAAGAAACCGCAGTGTCATTTAGTACTGCTGTTGCTCTAGCTGTAGTACTCATCTACTTAATACTGGCCGCACTTTACGAGTCATTGATTCAACCCATTATTATCATGGTCACTATGCCACTGGCATTTACCGGGGTGATAACAGCTTTGGGACTAAGCGGTAATAACTTCTCTCTATTTGTGATGATAGGCATCATTCTACTGTTAGGTATGGTGGGTAAAAATGCCATACTGGTAGTGGATTTTGCCAACAGAGCCATTAAAGACGGCGAATCCGTTGATGAGGCACTGATTCATGCGGGCGAAAAACGCCTACGTCCAATTTTAATGACCACCTTTGCCATGGTAGGTGCCATGATGCCATTAGCGTTTGGCAGCGGTGCCGGTCATGAAATGAATTCGCCCATGGCGTTATCTGTTATAGGTGGATTAATAAGCTCAACCATTTTAGCTTTATTGGTAGTGCCCGCCTTTTACAAAATTTTATATCCCATCGATAGCTGGATCAGAAAATGGTATGAAGTGGGACAGGTATAAAATCAAACTACATAAAAAATTGATGGCTCAGTAAGTCTTAAGCAAACTTAGTCAAAGTATGTGCCCCAAAATAGTAGGTCTCCGATAAACTCGGAGTCCTACCATCCCACAAATAAAAAATAGTGATTGAACTTAACTAGACGATCGGTCTAATATAGCTACATGACAACTTTAGCAACTAAACCAAGACGTGGACGCCCGCCCAAAGTGGCTCGCGAAAACCACGATACACGAGCAGAACTTATCCGCAGTGGATTAGAGCATCTGACCGAGTTTGGTTTTTCCTCATCCGGAATCGATCCAATTCTAAAGAAGGTCGGTGTGCCTAAAGGTTCCTTTTATCATTACTTTGCTAGTAAAGAAGACTTCGGTGAAAAGGTCATTGCTCACTACGATGAGTATTTTTCGGGTAAATTAGATCTACATTTTTTAAATACTGATTACTCCCCTCTTCAACGACTCCAACATTTTGTCGATGATGCTGTACAAGGCATGACGCGACATAATTTTAAGCGAGGCTGTTTAGTGGGTAACTTAGGTCAAGAAGTGGATGCCTTACCTTTAGGGTTTCGCGCACAACTAACGACAATATTTATGGGCTGGCAACAACGAGTCGAAACCTGCTTAATTGAGGCACAAACATGTGGTGAGTTGGACCAGAATGCAGATTGTACTCAAGCAGCCGAGTTCTTTTGGATTGGATGGGAAGGAGCGGTCAGCCGCGCTAAGTTAGTTCAACACGCCGAACCACTGCTGCTTTTTATTCAATATTTTTTACAAGCGTTACCTAAGTAAAAATTTTTTAACTATTAATAGACGATCGGTCTAAATTGGAGAGCATATGTTTAAGGGCATCATAATTAACAAAGACGAGCAAGGTTATCACGCAGCATTGCAAGACATTGACGACGGCACCCTGCCCCAAGGTGATGTCAGCGTAAAGGTTTTATACAGCACACTGAACTACAAAGATGGCCTAGCCATAACCGGTAAAGCCCCAGTGGTGCGTTCGTTTCCTATGATCCCAGGAATTGATTTAGTGGGCGTAGTTGAAAAAAGCGATAGTAGCCAATTCAAGGTTGGCGACATGGTGATCCAAAATGGCTTTGGCGTGGGTGAAACTCACTGCGGCGGTTTAGCGCAAAAGGCACGTTTAAAAAGCGAATGGCTTATCCCCCTGCCCGCTGCGTTCTCGCCAAAACAATCGATGATTATCGGCACCGCTGGCTACACAGCTATGTTATGCGTCATTGCCCTTGAGAAAAACGGCGTCACACCCGACAAAGGAGAAATCCTAGTCACGGGTGCCAATGGCGGCGTAGGCAGCTTTGCTATTTCGATACTATCTAAACTGGGTTACACAGTAGTGGCTTCAACGGGTCGAATGGAAGAAGCAGACTATTTGCAATCACTGGGGGCCAGTGAAGTCATTCACCGAGACACCTTATCAAACCCAGGTAAACCTATGGCCAAAGAGCGCTGGGCTGGAGCAGTTGATTCCGTTGGTAGTCATACGCTTGTTAATGTGTGTGCTAGCACTAAATATGGCGGTACAGTAGCTGCCTGCGGTTTAGCTCAGGGTATGGATTTACCGGGGTCTGTTGCCCCCTTTATTTTACGAGGCATAACACTGGCAGGCATTGACAGCGTTATGCGCTCAATTGCCGATAGAAAAGAAGCATGGCAACGTTTAGGTGAGATCCTTGAACCAAATGTATTTGATAACATTGCCAAGGAAATCAAACTAGATACTGTAGTAGAAACCGCAAACCAGTTGTTAGCGGGTAAAGTCCGCGGCCGTATTGTGGTTGATGTGCAGGCAGATTAGGCAATGTCATTTATTGCAGCAACGCACTAGCATTTTCTAGCAGATCCCCCTTTTAACAATTGAACGGGGGATCACATCTAGTCTAAAATAGTTGGCCATAATGTTTGAGGAACAAAAAATAGCCAACTGTAATTTCCCGTTTGATGTTCTTGTTCTGTGCTATTTTGAAGGTGACTCGATTAATAGAGTAAAAGAGGCAATCCCACCTAATAAATGTGTATTTGCGGTTACTGATAATAATTTCCAACCATCACTCTCCATCTCTTGGATTTGACTGTTAAGTAAATCCAAATCAGGACCATCTGACCAAAAACTCTTCTTTTGATCAAAAACTACAACTTTCTTCATTCACAACTCCATTGCCAATTTATCTAATTAATGTACATAACGCCCAAATAACCCGACACAAAGAGCGCAGCGAGTTGAGATCGGATTAATTGGTTTGTTAAACGAATTACTCACAACAATTAATGCCTTCTTGAATCGGAGGACATTTAACTGTTCCAAAAGAACAATACACACAACAGTCACCTGTAAGAGGCTTCAGAAGAGCATGACATGACGTACACTCATAAAAAAACTGACAAGCATCTGTTGGCATTTTTTCTTCTTTTTCAAAGCCACAATCTGGGCATTTTATTTTAGAAAGTAGAGTTGTAGTTTGCATAACCTTCCATTTCAAACATTCGTATAACGCCCGCAGAAGACGCGCCACCATTCGGCGTATCTCTTGCTGCGATTGCTATATCATTTGGGCCTAAGTGTCTCAATAATTTGCGCATCCACCCAGAAAACATCTCCTTTTCCTGGGCTAGCAGGGCTATTAAAGAAAAGATACTTTCCATCTGGCGTTACGTATCCTCCACGTTGTGAGGTACTTGTGTTTATCTTATCACCTAAGTTAATGGCTGCTCCCCAAGAGCCGTCTTCCTGTCGAAAACTAATGTAGATATCACTACCACCATATCCACCGTCTCTTTCACTATTCCACAAAATATAGGACTCATCAGGTGCAATGAAGGGATGCACATTATTTTTTCCGGTGTTTATCTCTTTGCTAAATGACTTCGGGGCTTCACGTTCACCATTTATCAGTCGAGAATATCGAAGATTACCCTTTCCATCTTTAGGAAATTCATCAAAAACATATGTGCCTTTGGACGAAATAGTAAGGCGCATGATTTCGATGTTTTCAAACGCGGAACCAAGACTTTTTAACTCTGACCATCCATCAACGGTTCGCTCCCTATATTGATGTTAAAAAAGCATCGTCTTACCATCAGGAGAAATAAACCCACCCATCCCAGGTTCCACTTTTGACTCCTGCCATCGATTATTCTCGGATTTAAAAGCCAATCTCGACTTTTTTCCACTTTTGTTGTTTTTCCTATTAAAATAGAACTCTTTCATGGTGGGTGTGAAGATATCGCCCCATTCATGATCCTCTGTCGAAACAATACCAAGAGCGAAAACTTCGGGCGTTAAGCCTGGAGGTTTTTGCCCAATATAAGGCCCTTCGGCTACCAGAGAATCTTCTTGGGCATGACTCGTGCTACTTATTAATAACACAGAAAATAATAGAGATATTGAGCAGTAAATAGATTTCATACTGTTTCCTTATTTTGAAATCAACGAATTATTTGACGTTGCTTCAGTTTGATTTAACAGGCGGTCAATTTAACCAATCCAACGTCAAGTTACCTGACGTCCTTATGACTTTTAGATGATTTTTCTCTGATGACGAGCATCAACTTATTAGGTGCATATAACGAGGCAATAAGTGGTGAGTAACAGTTTGCTAAAGTGTCGAGCGAAGTGGAACCGAGCAAACTGTTGCGAATCCGATTTTATTGCTTTGTTATATGTTTAACACTACAATGTACGACATTACCGTACATAAGTTTGAGTATAATATGAATAGCATAAGCGTAAATCAATTTAGGGACAATTTAAAAACCTATGTGGAGCAGACTGTTAGTGATCATGAGCCTATAAAAGTTACTAGGCGCGCGGGTGAGGCTTTTATTGTTATGAGTGCTGATGACTGGGAAAGGGAACAGGAAACATTGCACGTGTTACAAAGCAGTAGCTTAATGAATCAAATTTCAGAGTCACTGGCCACACATGAAAGCAATAAAGGTTATAAGCCTACAAAAGAGCAATTAGATGAGATCACTAGTCTTTGAAGGAAAAACTTGGCTGACTTACGAGCAACTAAGAGAGAAAGACAATAAGCTTCATAAGGCACTGTGCAAAATTTTGAAGGAAATGTTGCGCTCAGATCCCTCTGCTGGCCTTGGAAAGCCTGAACCTTTAAAGCACAACTTGTCTGGATTCTGGTCTAAGCGAATTTCCCAAAAAGACAGGCTGATTTATAAGTTTGATGATGACTGTGTATACATTTTCGCAATAGGTGGGCATTACGACCAACACTAGAGACTAAGATATCCTGACATATATGGACGCTCCCGTGATGTCAACGTAATACCTGCCTCTTCGTGCTGATTTTCAGCATGAATTACGCTTTACTCTTCTTTTACCGCTAGTCTGTTGTGTTGAAGGCAGTCTAAAAATGGCT
>Ga0209495_1001938_pt1 | contig 13928 bp, 8 predicted proteins | sample EN1Hudsemesocosm_FD_184629 | JGI IMG/M metagenome (GOLD analysis project Ga0209495, IMG submission 184629) | Methane-oxidizing microbial communities from mesocosms in the Hudson Canyon - EN1E Hudson Canyon (SPAdes) (version 2) | ecosystem: Environmental > Aquatic > Marine > Cold seeps | place... | reverse complement strand
ATGGTGATTTAGGTTCGAATATTTTTAGTAATATTACTTCAGTTAGTCAAGAAGCAAATACAACAGTAAACGGTGTTGAAATTAATCAACGTAGTGTCTTTGATACTTTGCAGTCCTTATCAAAAGCTTTATCTCAAGAGTATGAAGTACCTGAAGCAGCATTAACGGGTGATCGTTTTGTTAGGTTTGGAATGGATTATAGTACGCCTTTGACAGATCCAATCACTCCATCATTAGAAACGACATTTACTTTAACCAGTGATGTTGGGCGTACAATAGAAGGCTCTTCACCCATTGAGTTCCCTTTAAATTATGATATTGCTACAGGAGGGACAAATGCAGTTTTCGATTTAGTTGCTGATGGTGGGGCTCCCCAAAAGATAACCTTGGCTAGTAATTATGCTAATCAGAATGAATTAGTGGATGATATTCAATCACAAATAGATGCCGCTGGCTCAACAATAAAAGGGTTGGTTGAAGTTGACCCTACAGCAAACCCAATTCAATTCAAGTCTATTAGTACAGCAGCAAACCCAACACTAGAGATTATTGATAATGCAGCTATAGCGGCTACACCCACTAATACTGACTTTGTGCTTGATGCTGCTGCTGGTTTTTCAAAACTACAAGAAGGTGTGCTTACTATAGCAGGGACTAATGTACCTACTCTTGATTATAGTGTTACACCTGCAGTTTTTGATTTGGTGGTTGATGGTAATACTGAAACGATTACGTTATCTGGACCTGCCTATTTAAATATTGGAGCTTTGACTGCCGCTATTCAAGGTCAAATAGATGATCCCAGCTCAAGCATTGCTGGATTGGTTAGCGTTGATTCAACAGCCCCGATTCATTTTAAATATGATGGAAACGCTACAAACCCAAGTTTGGAAATTGTCAAAAGTTCCCCGGCTGATTTAGTAGGCAATGATGATTTTACTCTAATTGCTGGATTTTCTGATCCACAAGCAGGGATTCTTACTTTAGCAGGGACGGGCATGACTCCTATTCTTGATTATAGTGTTACACCTGCTGTTTTTGATTTGGTGGTTGATGGCAATACTGAAACGATTACGTTATCTGGACCTGCCTATTCAGATATTGGAGCTTTGACTGCCGCTATTCAAGGTCAAATAGATGACCCCAGCTCAAGCATTGCTGGATTGGTTAACGTTGATTCAACAGCCCCGATTCATTTTAAATATGATGGAAATGCTACCAACCCAAGTATGATGATCGTTCAAAATGCATCAGCACTTGTTCCTGGTAGTTTTTTAGATGATACTGGCTTTACAACAGGAGATATAGCACAACCAGTTACGGTAACACTAAATCAAGATTATGCAGATTTAGATGCAGTTGTTAAAGCCATTAATTCGGACTCAGCATTATCTGATATTAATATTGAAGCGCGTAGTAATGGAAATCAAATTGAATTTGTATCTACCACAGAAGGTAAAGATTCTTCTGTTTCAATTTATAAAGGGACGGGTACATTTCTTACCGATTTTGGCTTTGCTACTGGGTCGACTGGAAAAGGAATTGATTTAGGCGGTTCTATTTCGGGTAAAAACACACTTACTTTTTCTACACCTCTTGATTATAGTGTGACAAGTGCTGTTTTTGAATTGGCAGATGAGAGTGGCAATAGTCAAATTATAACTCTGGATGCTAGTTATGCTGATCATGCTTCGCTGGTAAAAGCTATTCAGGACCAGATTAATGGCTCAGCAATTGAAGGAAAAATAGAAGTTGATCCCTCGGCTAATCCCATTACCTTTAAGTCAATTAGTTCAGGTACTAGTGCCGCAGTGCAAATAAATCAAGTTAGCGGAGATTTTCTAAAAGATAATGGTTTTACTTCAGGTGACACGGGGCGTGTTTTTAGTAAGACTGGAAATGATGTGCTAGCTGACTTAGATACAGCACTAGATAACTTTTTAAGAGTTAGAACAACAGTGGGTGCAAGAATGCACGCATTGGATGATCAAGAAAATCAAAATGAGAAATTTATTGTGGATATTCAAACCACACTCTCAAATGTACAAGATTTAGATTATGCTGAAGCAATTAGTCGATTTAATCTTGAGCAAACAGCATTAGAGGCAGCACAACAAGCTTACTCGCGAGTGCAGAACTTATCTTTATTTAATTTCTTGTAAATCTATTATGGAGCGGACAAAAAGCCCGCACCACAATCAAATTAGTATTTGAATGAATTAAGGATAAATAACCTTAGGTTCAAAGTTAGCCGCTGGGTATTTAGGGTCAAATGAAGATTTTTCAGCTGTTGAGGTGTTGCTTATTGCTGCTGATGGGTCAACAAAAAGCACTGTGGGGTTAAAATTAGCTGCTGGGTAAGCCGAATCAAATGAAGACTTTTCTGCGCTAGCTGTCGACTGAGCTGAATCATCAGCAAAAATAACAGTAGGTTGAAAATTTGTAGCTGGATATTGGCTGTCATCACCTTGAGCAAAAGCAGAAAGTGGGCTAGCGATAATACCTGCGATTAACATTCCTAAGATCTTGTTTTTCATTGTTTAATAGTTCCAGTAGTTAAACAGTATGCGAGGTGCATTAGAGTTACAGCAAATAGCTCACTAATAATCAATCAGCAAACTTGTTATAGCCCGAAGTATATTTTAGGCAAAAACCTCAATAAGTATCGTGTATTTTTTTTAACTCTGCAACTATTTTATATGCCTCAAATTACCACACAGAGTCTGGCCAATAAATTTTATAGATAAAACCGATTGGACGAGAACTTGAATTACCTTCTCGTGTTGTGTAAAAACAATGTTAAATAAACGGTAAGTACTGAGTCAACAGAATTCTTAGCCATTAGATAAAACGTCTTATAAACAGCTTGATACGGAAAAGTGTGATGATATGGCAATTAACAGCCATGGGCAACTGGACAGATGAACGTCGTAAAGCGATCTTCAACGCTTCGGATAAAGCTCTGGAAGCTGTATTTCAAACAACATCTATTCTCTAAACTGTGAGTTAGCGCTGGGCGCTACGCCAGACACGCTACCTGGTTGCGCGCTCGGCTGAAATGGTTTGGGTGAACGCTCGGTATAAGCAGCGGCTTTCGATGCCGGAGATTCCGTCATACACGCATTGACTGCGAGCCTCTCAATCCTCTCGCACTCATCCTTATTTGCCATCTCCTTGTCACATCGGGTTCGCTCTTTCGCACCCTGCGCTTCGCAACAACTCCACAATGCATCTCTATCGTTGGGCGCTACGATATTGTCGGCTGTTTTACAGTCGACTGGCCAATTGCACTCGGATCTATGGCAGTAAAGCCATCTGTTCTGTTTTAGACCGTTTTCGTTGAATTGCTTGCATGAAGAACAGTCTTCTGCCGCAATCGCTTCGGGGCTATAGCCGGCCTTCTCACAGCAGCTCTTGAACTTGGCTTTTAATCTAATTTTACATGACTCGAACTCTCTGGCACTTTCTTTCGCGCAGCTGTCCAGAAACTCCGTTTTCGATTTCTCACATTGCAGCTCTGTAATGCAAATCCCCTGATATGCAGCAGGCTTAACGATTTCTGGCCCTCGCTCGGGTGTTGCCGACCTAGGGCTGGAAGGGTAATGCACACCACAACCCGCAATGATTAATGTCATGGACAAGACTAGTATTGAACACAGGCTACCAAGCATTTTCGAGCTGAATAAATATGCTGGTTTTTGTTCGAGGCTTCCGCGGAACCGAAACTTGAATGTCATATTCTTTATCCTTATTTGGCTGGTGTATCTACAGGTATCTGTATTTCCCCCCTGAGTCAGAATAGTTTTTAGGCGAAAACTATTCTGACTCAGGGGGATAGGAACGTTCTAAATAAATGTGAAATCTCTGTCCCATAGCTCTAAAAATCAAGCTGACCCTTGAGTGAGAGTCGGTAAGGCTGTTCCTTTTTCAATTGTTCAATATATCTTGACTTTATGGCTTGAAATTCCTACTCTTGAACTTAAATAATACCTTATTAAGGAATTCACAGTGAAGAGTTTAAAGTTTTTTATAGCGATCATCATGTTCTCAGCAATTTTTCTACAAGGTTGCGCTACACCCCAATATGACACATTTCACTCTTATGTGCCGCCCAAAGGCGCAGAGGCAAAATCGTGTCTTTTCCAATGCACGATGACAGAGTCTCAGTGCGAACAGTTATCGCAAATGCGTTTGGATAATTGCGTAGCAAGAAGTCAGAATAAATATGACGCCTGCGAAAACAGAGAGCAAGCCATCTACGACAGATGTGTTAACAGTGGCAGACAGGATTGCTATAAAGGTTGGTGTTCTGAAGATCAATGTACAGCATCAACTACATGTAAAACCAAATACAACAGCTGTTACTCAATTTGCGGTGGAATCGTAAGATCCGAAACCCGCTGCGTTGCCAATTGTGAAAAAGAAGTACCGAAATAAATAACGTCCTAAGCCTATATCACTGATTGTCACAAGTCGATGAGTCGGTGGCAGGGGCCAGAAAGTATACTTTCATAGTCTCTAATGCTCTTATAAATAGCGCTAAGTTAGAGCTAATTATCTTTTGGAGCTTAAATATATGACACTAGCCACTGCTTCATCGAGGTTTAGCCTCTTAAAACGTATTATTTTCATCCTGCTCGGGCTTTATCTCGGCATCCTTCTGTTTCAGGGTCTTGCGATTATATTAAATCCTGAGACTTACTCAAAATCTGTTGATATTGATCAGCGCTTATCGAAGGCACAAGAGACCTTAAGGCAACAGAAAATAGAAAGCCCTTCAGATGAAAAAGCATTGGAAAAGGCACAGCTTCGCTTACTTGAAACCACAGCCGAACACTTTCGAGTACATGCTGTCATCGCAGCCAAAGCAGTCGATATCAGCCAATTTAAACAGGTCAAATTTGGGGCAATGCAAGGGCTATTGGATGGCGAAGTCTCACAAAACTACCCGTACATTTGGTCATATTTTCTAGCGGGATCATTCCCCATATTCGGCCATGCGCTCAGCGATAGCCCAATCATTGCCTACTACAATCCGTATTTTGACCTTGCGCTGATGACCCAATGGGAAATTGCTGCGACAAACGATGCCCCCGAAGTAAGCAATATCACAACAACTGATTTCAAGTTAATTAACGCTTGGCCTGTCACTGGACGTGCATTTATCGAAAACCGAGACTCGCTTGCCAGCGATACACCGCCAGGAAGCGAAGCCGATATACTCTTTGAAATCAAAATAGTCAACGCAGCACAGACCTTTACCAATAGCTTTGAAGATCGATACCCCCCTTTCGAGCGAACGGTAGTAGCCCAGCATATCAATGCAGAAACCGAGCAACAAAGCATCTCAATTGCTGAAAATCGAATTTTTTCTCTACTCCAATGGGTTAGTGAAGCTCGCTCCCACTCAGCTCCCATTAATTACGCAAATGAGATCGAATCATTACAAATTTCATTATCAGAAACGTCTCCAGATGAACTAAGCGCTCTGCTACCAGCAAATAATCCGCAATCCGCGAAGGAATTATTCTTACTGCCGCAGAATGTTCGTACCGGCATGACCCCCTATATGGTCATAGATAAAAATGTTATTTTCATTGACCCGATTAATCTGCCAACCGCCTTTATCTCTGCTTACTTTGAACCTAGCGAAGAAAAATATAGGCTGGCACTTGCGGTCCTTTTTGATCTACATACTAGTTACTCCAGTAACACGTTAAAAGGAGGTATTGAGAATGCAGATGAATAATCATATCGGTAACAACCCCCCACTCAATTCTTGGCTTACTATTAGCCTGCTAACACTACTTGTGTTCGTAGGCTCAGGACTGCTGACATCTTCCGACTTGTTTTCCCTGCATCAAAACAGCACCATCTCATCAGTAGCGTCAAACGAGATTGAACTCGCCACCATAGAGGCGCGTAAACGTATCAGTGAATTCGCCACAGTCGATCCAAAATCCTTCACCGAAGTTCTACGCCAGAGTTTTGGTAACAAGCTTGATGCGCATAAGGCTCGCGAGCTTACACAAAGAGCAACCCTTGGTCAATTACCGTTAGCCAGCAGGATTATGTTTGTACCGACCCGCTTGCTTGAAGGTGCTAGCGGTGCTTATGCTGCCGAAGACGGCGGGCTAATTCTTCTCGACGAGAGAATCCGTAATGATACTGCTGCATTATCTGATGTGATTTTGCATGAATGGGCTCACCATATCGACGCTAGCCTTGGGCCTGTTGATGCCATCGGTGAGGAAGGTGATATATTTCTACGCGGCATCAGTAATTTTGGCCCTATAAGCCCCAACGAATTGTATCAGTTACAACAATCCCAACACGGTCATACCAGCATACTGTTTCGTGGCAAGTACATGGCCATTGAACAGGGTTTCTTTGATTTCATCACTGCGCCCTTTATTTATATAGCGGACGTTGTAAAGGACCCCATTGGCACTATCAAAAAAACCGTAACTGCAGTAGGAAACACCGTTGCAAATGTGGGTGAGGGGATGCTTAAAGCCGGGGGAAACCTAGTAAACGTCGTGGGATCAGTCGCAACGGGAGATTTTGGCGGTGCACTCGGTAGTGCTTTAAATATCGCCACAGGCCCTGGCAACCTACTCAACAAGACTGCAGAAGAGCTAGACAGAGTCCAGCCCGGTCTTGGTACAACCGGCAATATTGCACTAGGGCTTACCCCAGCAGGACCGATTTCAGCAGGTGCTATGGGCTTGTCCGACACAGTCAATGGTTTCAAAAACGGCGGTTTAGCGGGCGGCTTACGAGCAGGTCTTTTTGCCGCAGTGGATGTTGGTATGTCAGGTGTAGGCCGAGCGAATAAAGGGCTTAGAGCTGCAGGATTCAAAGCAGCACCCAAGCCAAAGGCAACAACACTATTTGGTAAATTGAAAGCAGTACCCGGTAAGATCTCCTCCACGGCTAAAAAGAAAGTACCCATCTATAAAAACCTAGATAACTACAAACCGACTAGGGCAACGCCGAAAGAGATAGACCTCGGTAAATCATTAATGAAGCCAGGAAAAGAAAAGACCCTAAAACGGCTTACCAAACTAGACCAAGCACCTGTCAAACATGGCATTGGTGTTACTAATAGTATATTGATTAGGGAAGGTGATCGTGACTGTAACGGTGTTCTGCTGGGCAAAGGTAACTGCGACAACGATAACAAGGACGACGTAGATGCTGTCGAAGCCACCGTCTGCCCCTCAGTGCCTTCGGAAGCTCTGACCAACAGTGTTCACAAAGAACTTATCAGGGTCGGATACGAAGTTGGCTCAGCCGGAGAGAAAGCGATTGATGCCATCAAATTCTTTCAAGAGGGTTGCAGATGTATGGGTGAGGCGCCTCAACCCTGCATCACCAAAGAGCTATTAACTAAGTTAGAATCAACGACAACAGAGTGTGATGATACTGGCTTTTGCAAGTACGTTATGGCTAAAGATCCCGTTGCTGTAGATATCGTATCTACAGATACTATAATTATAGAAACCTATAGCGAGCCCCCTCCGGTCGTGACTAATGAACCAGCCTCGATTGCAGCCTGTGCAGCAGATATGAGTGATTTGATGTCACTTAGACAATGCTGTGATGCTAAATACGATCAAGCCTTCTCAAAATGCTATGACAGCGTAACTGAGGATGCTGCCTCAGCTTGTGAGAAAGCAGCAAACGAGGCTTACAACTCTTGTATCAGGACACAAGATTCACGCAATTCGACCGGTAACCCTTATACTGAGCGCGCCGCCAAGCCCGTTAGAATAAGCCCCTCATCTCGATCACAACCAGCGGCAAGCAGCGGGCAGGAGGAATACTAAGCGCCTGCATGGCGCGTGCCTAGAGCAAGCGATTTTTCATGCGGTCTGGATGCAATAAATCAGCAACTATTGCATCCCAATCCCTTGTTCTTTTAGACTGTAATATTAAGCAGACAAAGCCTCTATATCCATAAAAGTCCCAGTATTAAGATGGGATACTATCTTTTCTGACACAGGGGGGTACAGCAGGATCATTTGGGCTGATATGTTTGTTTTTAACTTTCCCATTTGAAATGATGGAGGAATAACAAAACCTTTGGCAACATATGATTTACAATAAGAAATATTACTTGGCACTTTTCTAGCGATAAATGGAACACGATTACCTACTAAAATTACGACAGCACCCCACCTGGCGATTACTCTGTGTTGATAATGCACCCTTAATTATTAGCTTTTTTTACCGCGCCTTTATTCAACCGAATTGCCGCTCTTTAAAACAAAGTGAGATCACTGAAAAACTAGAAGATAGTTTATTTCATCTGCGCCAAATTCATAAAAACAAATATCCTAAAACAGCTAAAGCCTATTTAACCGATTGGGCAAATGGTGATAACGCATTCCTGCGTAAATATTATTCAGAAAACAGTGATGAAGCCGAGTTTGATTTAACGCCAGCCAGCGAAAAATCAATAGAATGGTTACGGAGCTTAGAACAAAAGCAATTTATTGGCACCGAATCAAGGTTATTAACTGTTTTCGAGCTATTAGAAACCATTTTAAAAACAACTCAAACAGATCCACAGCAACGTATTAGTGAATTAGAAGCGCAAAAGATAGAAATTGATGCAGAAATAGCTCGCCTACAACAAGGCGAAGTGATGAGCTATGACCCTCGGCAAGTTAAAGAACGCTTTTACCAGCTAGAAGAAACATCACGTAGTTTGTTAATGGACTTTAGACAGGTAGAAGACAACTTTCGTCAACTCGATAAAAGTACTCGCGAAAAAATAACCACTAGCAATAAACAAAAAGGTGATTTGCTGGATGATATTTTTGGCGAACAGGATGAAATTGGTGATTCTGATCAAGGTAAAAGTTTTCAGGCCTTTTGGGGCTTGTTAATGTCGCCAGCAAAACAAGAACAGTTTAATGAATTGATTCAACAAGTTTTGGCTTTAGAAGAAGTAAAAGATTGTGAACCTGATGAATTACTACCCAAAATGAAATATCACCTGTTAGAAGCAGGTGAAAAGGTACAAAGAACCAGTTCCAGTTTAGTTGAACAATTAAGACGCTATTTGGATGATCAGGTTTGGTTAGAGAATAAACGCATTATGTCGATTATTCACGAAGTGGAAAAATCAGCTATTGAGATTAAACAAACGCCACCTAAGAATAAAGACTTTAGCTTTTTAGATGATATAAAAGCACCGATAGAGTTGCCTGTCTCTCGTGCCTTATTCAGACCACCCAGTCGCCCACAAATATCTACTGAAAAATTAACCACAGGCGCCGCTGAATTTAATAGTGATTTACTCTACAGTCAGCATTATGTTGATATAGAAATGCTACAAGCAAGGATCAACAAAGAACTACAAAACAAATCACAAATAACCTTATTAGAAATATGTCAGCAACACCCGTTGGAAAAAGGATTAAGTGAATTAATTGCCTATATGAATGTTGCCTGTCAGGATAATAGCTATGCTTTAATTGATAGTGATAAGGAGGTTGATATTGCTTGGGTTAATGATAAAGGGGTCGGGAAATCTGTTCGGATGCCTAGTGTTGTTTTTACTCGACGTTTTGCTTTATAACAATATTGCAGCACAATTCAGCGTCAGTTATCATCTATCCAATTTCTATATGTGGATTTGGGTTTTATACGAAATACAAAAAAGTAATAAACTATGACCGAAGAGCACCAACCTAATCTATCCCCAGTGATAATCCACTTACTCAAAGGTATTCTATTCAGGAACCAGCATCCCTTATTGTGGAATGATTTATTAGAACTACAATCTCAAGTGTTAGATTACGTCAAAGTTATTGGCCTAAATTTAGAAATAGATGATGTAGAAGGCTATGCTTGGCTTACACAAACCCTTCCTGATGAGGATGAAAAAACCCCATTACCTCGATTAATTGCCCGTCGACCCTTAAGTTATCCTATTAGTTTACTCTGCGTATTATTACGCAAAAAAATGGCTGAGGCGGATAGTTCGGGGGCTGAAACGCGGGTTATTGTATCTAGGGATGAATTAATCAATACCATGCTGGTGTTTATGCCAGAAAAAAGTAATGAAGCGCAAATTGCCGCCTCCATCAATGCCACGATTAATAAAGTGTTGGAATTGGGTTTTTTACGTAAATTAAAAAACGATAATGAAAACCTAGAAATTCAGCGCATTATTATCGCTCTGGTCGATGCCGACTGGACAGCGGACTTTAACGAAAAATTACAAACTTATAAAGAACATGCAAAATCAACAGCTTGAAATGGAATTTAGCAGCGACGATAAGCTGGTTGGCTTTAGATTACAACGCTTTGAACTGTTAAACTGGGGGACTTTTGATAAACATATCTGGAAAATTACTCCTGATGGTGAAAATGCTTTATTAACGGGTGATATTGGTTCAGGTAAATCGACAGTAGTGGATGCCTTAACCACTTTATTAGTCCCCAGCCAAAAGATTACTTATAACAAAGCGGCAGGTGCAGAAGGAAAGGAGCGGAACCTTAACTCTTATGTGCGTGGACATTATAAAAGTGAAAAAGATGCAGAAAATCTATCCGCTAAACAAGTGGCCTTAAGGGATAATAATAACTACAGTGTGTTATTAGGTCATTTTTATAATTCAGGTTATGACAGCCATGTCACCATTGCTCAAGTCTTCTGGTGTAAAGAAGATCAAAACCAGCCAGCTCGCTATTATTGTTTAAGCACTGAGCCATTAACCATTGCTGAACATTTTTCTCAGTTTGGACATGATATTCTGGATTTAAAAAAACGCTTAAAACGCAGAAATCACCTACAGGTATTTGATTCTTTTAAAGACTATTCGGCTGAGTTTCGCCGCCATTTAGGGATACAAAGCGAGCAAGCTTTAGAGCTTTTGTATCAAACTGTTTCTATGAAAGCGGTAGGGAATCTGACGGAGTTTGTACGCACCCATATGCTGGAAGCGCCGCCTGTACAAGAGCGGATTACTTCAATTTGCCGTGAATTTGAGAATCTAAATCGTGCACATGAAGCTGTATTAAAAGCTAAAGATCAGTTAAGTTTATTAAAGCCGATGTTAGTCGATTATGCGAGTTATCAAACGATTGATCAGCAGTTTAATGAGAAAACTCGTTGTCGTGAAGCTTTAGATGCTTTTTTTGCTCAGCATAAAACAGAGTTGCTTAATTTACGTATTGAAAAACGGGAAGTTGAATTAGAAAAACAGCAAAAACGTTTAGATAGTCAAAATACAGCATTAGCTGAATCACGAGTCGCTCAACATCATCTTAAACAAAGTATTGAAGATAATGGTGGACGACGCTTAGATGAAATTACCCTTGAGGTAAGCAGACTGGAAACCATCCAGCAAACTAAAAAACAGCAAGCGGCTCGTTATCAGAACTTTTGTGATCAATTGGATTTAGATCCTGCGCATGATAGTGACAGCTTTCTGGATAATCGCTTACAAGCTGATCATAGACAAAAGTTAATTGAAGAAAAGCAAGTGGAGGTTGATAAACAAAAAATTGATACCACCATTGAAGTTAATGAGCATAAACAGCAGCAACAGCAATTACAGGAAGAAATTAGTTCATTAAAAAAGCGCCAAAGTAATATCCCGCTTAATAATTTGCGTATTCGGCAACAAATGGCAGAAACCATTGGAGTAGCCGCAGAAGAATTGCCCTTTATTGGTGAATTATTAAAAGTAGATGAAACAGAGCAAGTCTGGGAAGGGGCAATTGAACGGGTGATGCATAATTTTGGCTTAAGTTTGCTAGTGTCAGAACAGCATTATCAGAAAGTCGCGCATTATGTGGAGAAAACTCATTTAAAAGGTCGTCTGGTTTATTTTAGAGTACCGCCTCAGCCAACAGCGCGTTTTGAAACACCTGTTGCCAACTCTTTATTTCATAAAATACGGATAAAAAATGACAGTGAGTTTTATGATTGGCTGGTAGCAGAAATTGCTAAGCGTTTTGATTATTATTGTGCTGAATCTATAGATGACTTTAGACGACAACCCAAAGCTATCAGTCAACAAGGCCAGGTTAAAAGTAGTGCCTCTCGCCATGAAAAAGATGATCGTCATGCCATTAATGATCGTTCACGTTTTATTTTAGGCTGGGATAATAAAGCCAAAATAGCAGCTTTACAGCAAACCTTAAAAACGGTTCAAAATGCTGGATTAGCGTGTATGACCAGACTAGGCGAATTAGATAAACAATATAGAACTTTAACTACACAGCGCGATAAAGCACGTGATTTACTCAATATTGAACAATTTGAAGAAATTGACTGGAAAACGATTAGTTTAAATATTGATAGATTACTGGATGAAAAAAAGCAGATTGAACAGCAGTCGGATATTTTAAAACATCTACAACAGCAACTAGAACAAAGTATTACTCAGCTTAATGAGCTGGAAGATAAAATCAGTGTATTAATTAAAGATGGCGGTAAGTTAGAAGCGCAAATTGAAGAGGATAAGCTGCAGTTGCAAGTTAATCAATTAATGGTTGAGCAGTTAGAGTCAACAGAATGTGAGTTTAGTTTTCCTAAGTTGACAAAAATGCAGCCCAAAGCCTTACCCGAAGTCACATTGACTCTTGCTACGGCCGGTGATCATTGCAGTACTATGCGTAAATGGCTACAAAATCAGTTAAATGCAGAATCACAAAAGATCCAACGCTTAAATGATAAAGTGTTGTCACAAATGCTGGCTTATAAAACTAAATATACATTGGAAAGCCGTGATTTAGATGTGTCATTACAATCGGCTTTTGAATTTGGAGAAATGCTGGACAAACTAGAACAAGAAGATTTACCTCGACATGAAAAGCGCTTTCATCAAATGCTAAAAGAAGGCACCATTCAAAAAATTGCCATGTTTCAAGCCAACCTGGATAAAGAACGGCAGGAAATTGAAGAAAAACTAGATAAGATTAATCTATCTTTAAATGCTATTGATTACAATACAGGGACTTACATTACTTTAGTTTCTGAACGCAGTAAGGATATTGATATTAGAAGCTTCCAGCAAGATTTACGTGCTTGTTTATCTGATACGCTAGGTGGGGATGATGATTTATATGATGAAAGTAAATTCCATCAAGTGAAAAAACTGATAGACCGTTTCAGCGGTAGGGAAGGTTTAACAGAAGTCGATAAAAAATGGACACGTAAAGTCACTGATGTCAGAAACTGGTTTTTATTTTCCGCATCAGAACGCTGGCGCGAAGATGACCAGGAAAAAGAATATTATTCTGATTCAGCAGGTAAATCGGGTGGGCAAAAAGAAAAGTTGGCGTACACTATTTTAGCTTCGGCATTAGCTTATCAATTCGGTTTAGAATGGGGTGAAAGCCAATCTAAAAGTTTCCGCTTTGTAATGATTGATGAAGCTTTTGGTCGAGGCTCTGATGATTCTGCTCGTTATGGATTGGAGTTATTTAGCAAATTGAATTTACAGTTATTGATTGTCACTCCATTACAGAAAATCCATGTTATTGAAAACTATGTTAAAAGTGTTAACTTAGTCCATAACGAGGGCGGTAAAAACTCTATGTTACGGAATTTGACTATTGAAGAGTATCATAAGGAAAAGTTAGCGATTATTAAGTAAGCTTATAAAAACAGCCCTTTATTGGGGCGCAGGCTTTAGCCTGCTCTTATGCCGAAAAAATGCAGATTAAAATCTGCGCCCCAACAAAAATATATATTCAGCAAGTTAAAATTGAATTTACTTATTACGCCAGCCGCATTAAAGCAACGTAGCCAAAAAATCTGGATGAAAGGAGAACTACATCAAGCTTACTTACAAGGTAATAGCAGTTTTCCTTTATACATTCCATTAAAAAATATTCCTGCAAAATCTTTATTAGCTCATTTTTCTGAGATACAACAAGCTATTGATTTACTGCGCTTA
>Ga0209495_1001932_pt1 | contig 13946 bp, 10 predicted proteins | sample EN1Hudsemesocosm_FD_184629 | JGI IMG/M metagenome (GOLD analysis project Ga0209495, IMG submission 184629) | Methane-oxidizing microbial communities from mesocosms in the Hudson Canyon - EN1E Hudson Canyon (SPAdes) (version 2) | ecosystem: Environmental > Aquatic > Marine > Cold seeps | place... | reverse complement strand
CTCTAGGTATGGCAGGGTTTATGTTATTCCTTGTTATTCAATTTATTGCCCGTCCCGTTAAAGTTTTTATCTCAACGCTTGGTTCAGACTTAACTTGGCAAGAAAAAACCCTTATTAGTTGGATTGGTCCTCGAGGTATTGTTGCAGCCGCTGTAAGTGCACTTTTTGCTCTGCGTCTAGAAAATTTAGGTATTGAGAATGCCGAATTACTCGTACCTTTAGCTTTCACGATTATTATTGGCACTGTTTTTCTACAAGGTTCGACTGCAAAATTTATTGCTAACAAATTAGGCGTGGCAGAACCTGATGATAAAGGATTGTTAATTATTGGGGCTAATCCTGTTGCAAGAATGATTGCAACAGCACTTAATGATAATGACTACCGTACCCGTTTAACGGATACCAGTTGGACAAACGTTAAAGCCTCTCGAATGGAAGGACTTGATACGTATTATGGTAATGCGGTTTCTGAACATGCTGATCGTCATTTAGATCTGATTGGTTTAGGCCAAGTTCTGACATTAACACCACAAAAAGAACTAAATGCACTTGCAGGTCTACGTTACCGTTCAGAGTTTGGTGGTAACCATATTTTCTTCTTAGCCACAGAGTCGGACGAGAAAGACAGTGGTTCTCGTAAAGGGATTAGTCATAATGCTAAAGTCTTATTTGGCAATACTATTTCTTATGCCAAACTCGCAAGTTTAATTAGCCAAGGTGCAAGTATTAAACAAACAACATTAAGTGAAAGCTTTAACTATGAAATATACCAGCAACAATATGGTAATCGCGCTTTGCCTCTATTTGCATTTGATAGTAAGAAACACCTTCATTTTTTCACATCAAGTCACACACTAGTCCCTGAAGAAGCATGGACTATCGTTGCTTTAATTCAGGCAGAAAAAGATGAAACTGCCGCCTAGAGATCACATAATAAAACCAAAAGATCTTATCTCGGAAGCATCTAAACCTATTGATATTGATGATGACACTCTTTTTCATAAAGAAATGAGTGGCGTCAAACCTCTGTCCCAAAAACGTATTCATCATACATCGACTGTTTCCGAACCAATGCCTAAGTCTACGAAGGGCGATAAGCCATATTCTATTGATAGTTTATATTCTGAAGAATTTGAACCTAAAACGATCGGCAATGAAGAGACGCTAAGCTTTCAACGTGCTGGTGTTCAAGATCGCTTGTTTAACCAACTTCGTGCAGGACAATTAGCCATTGATGCCGAACTCGATCTCCATGGAATGACAATCACTATTGCTCATCAAGAGCTTGCAGAGTTTATTCATCAGTGTAGGCAGGAACGGATCCGTTGCGTTCGTATTATTCACGGTAAAGGTTGGGGTTCAAAGCATAATCAACCTGTATTAAAAACAAAACTCAATGCATGGTTACAACAAGAAGAAAATATATTAGCCTTTTGCTCAACTCCTATTGAAGATGGTGGAACAGGTGCAGTCTATGTCTTGTTACGTCGTATTAAAAAATAACTATTTATTCTTAGGACGGAAAGCTTTGATCACTGCTTCATCGCATTCTAAATATGGCCCTTCCATCAAATCTAAACAATAAGGAATGGCGGGGAAAACAGCATCAAAGCATTGACGAATCGCTTTAGGTTTCCCAGGTAAATTAATAATCAAACTATCACCACGTAAGCCTGCTGTTTGACGTGACAAAATAGCAGTCGCTACAAATTTTAATGATTCAGCCCTCATCAACTCACCAAAACCAGGCATCATTCTGTCACAGACAGCTTCTGTCGCTTCAGGTGTAACATCACGCTTTGCTGGCCCTGTGCCACCTGTTGTGACGATTAAACTACACTGTAGTTGATCAGCCATCTTAATTAATGTGGCTTCAATAATAGCCTGTTCATCTGGGATAACTTGATACACAGGTTCCCATGATGAAGTAAGGTATGCATTCAAAGTATTAATGATTTCTTTGCCTGAAATATCATCATATATACCCTTGCTAGCACGATCACTTACTGTCACTATTCCAATTTTTGCAATGGTCATTGAACTAATTTCTCTCTTAGTAATTATTTAACAAAACGAAAGCATATCGATCATGGTGCAAGACGACTAATTATCCACTCATCATTGTGACGACTATATTCAAATCGGTCATGTAACCGGTTCTCTCTACCCTGCCAAAACTCTATCGTTGTCGGAATAACACGATAACCACCCCAGAAATCTGGTAAAGGAACCTCACCTTGTTTGAACTTGTTTTTCATTGCTTCAAATTGGCTGAGTAACACTTGTCTTGATGATAATGTACTTGACTGATGTGAGGCCCATGCCCCTAATTGTGAGTCTTTTGGTCTGCTTGAAAAGTATTTAAATGACTCTGTCAGCGGAACTTTTTCTACCCGACCAGAAATTTTCACCTGTCTTTCAATGGCAAGCCATGGAAACAGTAATGCGACATGTGGGTTTAATTCAATTTGCTTAGATTTTCTAGAGGCATAATTGGTAAAGAAAACAAACCCTCTTTCATCAAAGTATTTTAACAATACTGTTCTTGAGCTTACATTTAGTCCGTCTGAAGTAGCTAAACTCATCGCTGTTGGCTCAATAACATCTGCATCTACCGCTTGTTTAAACCAATTGTCGAACTGTTTTATAGGGTCTTGTTCAAGTTCAGCTCGTGTTAAGCCTGCCTGTACAAATTCACGTCTATGGTGTGTTAAATCTACAGTCATATTCAAGGTGTTTCTTTTAAGAGCAAGAAAGGCTATTAAACACTGTTCCATAAAATAATGTGTATTATCTGGCGGTTTCTTGATCTGACTCAATAAACACTATTTTTAAGCACCAAGATCAACAAAGGGCATATTAATGCCCTTTGTTATTTGAAGGTAACCTTCTTTCTAGCCTACCCACTTTCTCGCATTGTGGAAGAGTCTTAACCAAGGGCCATCTTTACCCCAATCATCTGGGTGCCATGAATGCTGTACTGTACGTGTTACACGCTCTGGGTGAGGCATCATGATTGTCACTCGTCCATCCGTTGTGGTTAACGATGTAATCCCTTCTGGTGAACCGTTTGGATTTTGTGGGTAGCTCTCAGTCACATTACCTGTATGGTCAACATAACGCATAGCAATTAAAGCATCAGCTTGTGAACCTGTTTCAGTAAAGTCTGCTCGACCTTCACCATGAGCAACAGCAATTGGCATGACAGAACCAGCCATACCATTCAATAATACTGATGGTGATTCAACAATTTCAACTAATGAGAAACGTGCTTCAAACTGCTCTGAAACATTACGCTCAAAACGTGGCCAATGATCACTACCAGGAATCAATTCTTTAAGCTGAGATAACATCTGACAACCATTACATACACCTAATGCAAAGGTATCTTCACGTTCAAAGAAGTCACTAAATTGTTGTCTTGCTTTGTCATTGTGCAATATGGTGCTGGCCCAACCACGCCCGGCACCTAATACGTCACCATATGAGAATCCACCACAAGCAACTAAGCCTTTAAAGTCTGCTAAATCAACACGACCTTCAAGAATATCGCTCATATGAACATCAATAGCAGTAAAGCCAGCATGATCAAATGATGCTGCCATTTCTATCTGACCATTCACACCTTGCTCACGCAAAATAGCCATTTTAGGACGAACACCACTGACAATTAATGAGGCTGCAACATGCTCATCAGCATCGAAGCTTAAATCAGCATATAAACCAGTATCATTTTCATCTAATAAAGCATCGAACTCTTGTTGAGCACAGTCAGGGTTATCACGTAAAGCTTGCATCTGGTAACTTGTTTCAGCCCAGAAACGTTGTAATGTTACGCGTGAATCATTAATCACTTGTTCGCCATTAACATTAATAACAATTTGACCGTCATCACGTAAAGAACCAATCACATGGCTATGATGTGATAAGTTTTGCTCTCTTAAAATAGACAGTGCATCTTCAACATCGCAATGACGAACTTGAATTACAGCACCTAATTCTTCATTAAATAATAATGGTAAAGCATCACCTAAACCAGATAGATTGATGTCAAGACCACTGTGTCCAGCAAATGCCATTTCAACTAATGTTCCAATCAAACCACCATCACTACGGTCGTGATAAGCAAGTAACAAATCATCTTGTTTCAATTGCTGGATTGAGTAGAAAAATTGTTTCAATAATGCAGGATCATCTAAATCAGGACCATGATGGCCTACTTGTCCATAGACTTGAGCTAATGCTGAAGCAGCAAGACGATTTTGACCTTTACCCAAATCAATATAAATAAGGTCTGTATCGCCATGATCGGTACGCAATTGAGGTGTTGATGTTTTAGCCGCATCTGTAACCGGTGTAAACGCTGTAACAATCAATGATAGTGGTGACGTAACCGATTTACTTTCATCATCATCCTGCCAAACCGTTTTCATCGATAAAGAATCTTTACCAACGGGAATCGCAATACCTAACTCAGGACATAATTCCATACCCACCGCTTCAACAGTGTCATATAAAAGTGCATCTTCACCGGTGTGTCCACAGGCTGCCATCCAGTTAGCAGATAACTTAATATCACCCATTTTGCTGATAGTTGCTGCTGCGATATTAGTAATAGATTCACCCACAGCCATTCGACCTGATGCAGGTGCGTCAATTAATGCTAATGGTGCACGTTCCCCCATTGACATCGCTTCACCTTGAAAACCATGATAATCGGCTAATGTCACGGCACAATCCGCAACGGGTACTTGCCACGGACCAACCATTTGGTCACGAGCAACTAAACCAGTGATACTTCGATCACCAATCGTAATTAAGAAGTTTTTGCTGGCTACTGTTGGTAGCTTAAGAACACGCTCTAAAGCGTCACTAACGTGCACGCCAGATAAGTCTAATTCTGGTTTAGTAAAAGTATGATGTTTTACATCACGTAACATTTTTGGTGGCTTGCCAAGCAATAGGGATAATGGCATATCAACTGGATTATTGTCATTATCGGCATCACCCACCAATAAATGCTGTTCAGCTGTCGTTTCACCTACAACTGCCCATGGACAGCGTTCACGTTCACAAATTGCTTGAAACTCTTCAACACGATCTGGGTTAACACCTAATACATAACGCTCTTGTGACTCATTACACCAGATTTCCATTGGAGACATACTTGATTCATCATTAGGCACAATGCGTAATTCAAATTGCCCACCACGACCACTATCATCAACAAGCTCTGGGAAGGCATTTGATAAACCACCTGCACCCACATCATGAATAGCAATAATTGGATTCTGATCATCTAAAGCAACACAACGATCAATGACTTCCTGACAACGACGTTCCATTTCAGGGTTACCACGTTGTACTGAAGCAAAGTCCAACCCCTCTTCACTGGTACCCGATGTGACTGATGAGGCAGCACTACCGCCTAGACCAATCAACATTGCAGGTCCACCTAGTACAATTAGCTGTACACCTGGGTCAAAAATATTTTTCTTAACATGTTGAGGACGAATAGACCCCATACCACCCGCAACCATAATAGGCTTGTGATAACCTCGCACTTCAAAGCCATCTGCAGAAGGCACTAAAGCCTCATAAGTTCTAAAATAACCACATAAATTTGGACGACCAAATTCATTATTAAATGCAGCACCGCCTAAAGGGCCATCAAGCATAATTTCTTGTGCAGATGCTATACGAGCGGGTTTGCCATAAGCGGTTTCCCACGGTTGTTCAAAACCTGGAATATTAAGGTTGGATACTGAAAAACCTGTTAAGCCTGCTTTTGGTTTAGACCCTCGGCCAGTCGCACCCTCATCACGAATCTCACCACCTGCACCAGTTGCCGCACCAGGGAATGGTGAAATAGCAGTTGGATGATTATGCGTTTCAACCTTCATCAAGATATGCTGAGCTTCACCTTCATAGCTATACTGATTAGTAGCCATGTCAACATGAAAACGATGACTATTTGCACCTTCAATAACAGATGAATTATCACTATAAGCGGTGATTACACCTTCTGGATGTAAGGCATGTGTATTTCGGATCATATTAAATAATGTATGAGACTGCGATTCGCCATCTACAATCCAATCAGCACTGAAGATCTTATGTCGACAATGTTCTGAGTTTGCTTGAGCAAACATCATTAATTCAATATCGTTAGGATTACGGTTTAATGCAATAAAGTTATCAACAAGGTAATCAATCTCATCTTCAGCTAAAGCTAAGCCCATAGTTCTGTTGGCTTGAACTAAAGCATCACGACCTCCATTTAGAACATCAACAGATACTAAGGGACGTGATTGACCATGTGTAAATAAGCGTTCAACTTCATCATTTGAATCAAACACAACCTCAATCATACGATCATGAAGCAATTGTCTAACGTGCTGCTTTTGAGTTGCAGATAATAAATCCTGAGCTTCTACATAAAATGCTATACCACGTTCAATACGCAAAATATTGTTTACACCACTATTATGCGCAATATCTGTTGCTTTACTAGACCAAGGAGAGATCGTCCCAGGACGTGGTGTCACTAAGAAAAAGCTTTCATTAGCAGCTGTTTCTGCTGTACGTAATTCTGCTTCAAGTAGTGTTTCTAGGACAGATTGTTCTTCCGAATTTAGGTCCCTATCGCCTTCAACCTCAATGAAATAACGGTATTCACTGCGAATAGCCAATACACCTTCAACTGAAGCTTGTACAGAGGCTAATAACTTATCTAAACGAAACGCAGAAAATGCCGAACGGCCGATCAATTGCAACATGGTTATTCCAATTCACATTAATAAAGGAATAATGATACTTTATGTCGCATCCCAGCCCAAATAAATTACTCATCTATGTCTAATTCACCTGAAGATTATTGTCGCCCTAGCTTACTTCGTCATTTGGCTGCAATGTTCTATGACACATTTTTACTACTCGCTATTTTACTTTTAGCTGGCCTCATTGCCGTCACCCTAAATGGCGGACAAGCAATAGGTTCGGGTAATCCCTTTTTCTTCCTCTATTTATTAGCGGTAAGTTTCTTATTTTATGGCTGGTTTTGGACACATGGAGGCCAAACCTTAGGTATGAGAAGCTGGAAAATTTACTTAATCAGTGGTGACAGTCAAGATATCACGTGGAAGCGTGCATTTATTAGATTCTCAGTAGCATTATTCTCTTGGTTTCCTCTCGGTCTTGGTTTTTGGTGGCAATATCTAGGCAAAGACAAACAGAACTGGCCTGACTTACTCTCCCACACCTATTTGCATTATCGAAAAAACAGCACAATAAAACCACTTTCACGCTTGTCATAATTCTAATATTAAAGGTACAATCAGCACGGACTTACACCTCAAGGAATGTTGGTGAAAAAAATTATTAGACACAGCTTTATTATTGGATGCCTTATATTGGCGCCAACTATTTCTGCGCAAGTATTAATCGTCCACCCTCACAATACCTCATCACAATTAACGCGTAATAACCTTCGCGCTATATTTGCAATGCGTACACCTCAATGGCCTGATGGCATACCTGTGCATGTTTTTGTATTAGAAGATAACGATCCCGTTCATGTCTCATTCTGTAAGCACTTATTAGATATGTTTCCCTACCAACTTCGCCGAGTATGGGATCGACAAGTGTTCTCAGGTACCGGTATTGCCCCCATAGCAGTAAAAACAGAACAAGAGATGCGAGAGCGTGTCGCCAGTACAGAAGGTGCTATCGGTTATTTATTACCAGAAAATGTAGATTCATCGATCAAAACAATTGAGGAAATACTATGATCCTTTATTGTTTAAAACTAGCCGTTTACATCAGATTACTTCACGACAAGAACCAATGTTTTAATCAAATAAAACGCCTACTATTACTTTTGACTTTGATTTCACCGGTGACGGTATTAGCCGAAACGAATTGGTTGGACAACCTGCAAATTCACGGCTTCACATCCCAAGGGTTAATTTTCACTACTGATAATAATTTTTACGGTGATAGTGATCATGGCAGTGCCAATATGACTGAACTAGGTCTGAATGCAAGTCTACAATTATCGCCAAAAATTCGTCTTGCGGGCCAATTAATTTCACGTAATGCAGGTGAAATGGATAATGGTTCACCTCACCTTGATTATGCTCTGCTCGATATAAACTTTACTTCATCATCTAAGGGACGTTTCGGCACGTACCTAGGGCGAGTTAAAAACCCACTTGGCTTATACAATGAAACCCGTGACGTTGCTCACACTCGTCAAGGCATATTCACTTCCCAAACAATATATTTCGATAAAGTGCGTAACCTCATCATTTCTGCTGATGGCGCTCAATTATATGGCGAGTATTTCTTACCCAATGGAACTTTACTCATTCAAGGTGGCGCGGGCTACCCTATTCCGGATGAGAATGTGGAAGAAGCTTATTTTGGACAGGATTTTGAAGGGGAACTCAAGGGAGACAACCTTGCCTTTCTTGGTCGAATTATGTATGAACACGATGGTGGTCGCTGGATTGTGGCCGCTAGCGGAGCAACACTTGAAATAGATTTTGAAGGTACAGCTACAGATGCTCTTGGTCCATTTATTCCAGGTTTTGGTTATGCGTTGTCTCCATTATTAGGTGTCAATTCAGGAAAGATTGGTATCGACTATACTATTTTTTCTGCTCAATATAATGGTGAAAAATGGCAACTCACTGGTGAACTTGCTTATGAAGATATCGACTATACTGATATTGGTGGTTTATTTAGTGATGTCGATGTTAAATCTTATGGTTACTCAGTTGAAGTCAACTACAAATTCACGCCAAAATGGGAAGCATTTATCCGTCGTGAAGCTTTTTATTTAGATAAAGAAGATAAATATGGCAAAGACTTTGAATCCGCATCACAACAGCTCAATAGTACATATCCTTTCATACCAGCGATCCCTGGACACAGCCAATATTCAGAAAACTGGATTCTCGGTTCGCGGTGGTTAATATCCCCTAGATGGATGGCGCGAGTAGAATATCAAATGAACAAGGGAGCAGTAACTCTTTCCCCATCTGAAAATGACATAGCTAACACAACTAAAGATTGGGATTTATTTGCCATTTCATTGTCGTATCGTTTTTAACGTATGCCATGACAAATAAAGCCCCCCACCCATTTTTTAGTCTCAAATGGAAAGCTGGTCTTCTGTTTGGCTTGGTATTGCTACTATTCAATGCACTATTTCCAACACTTGTTTATTGGAACTTACAACAACAATTCGAATTATCACGTAAACAAATTCAACAACAATTTCAGCTGGAATTAACAGGTCAGTTACAAAATACCAGTAATGAGCTACAACGTCTCGCTGAAATCAGCTTAATACCTGAAAATGCAAGCAGTCAATCAATTATTAATGCGTTAAACAAGCACCGCAGTAAACTTGAATTAGATTGGCAAATTACACACGCTCAGCTCTTTGATAAGCAATCAATAAAATTAGGTGGTTGGGGAGATTCGCTTCCTACGACAATAAGCAATGTAATTCCAAATGTATTAACAACTGAATCAGCTACAAACATCATGGATTGTAACCAAGGATGTAAGCAATATGATTTCATCCCTATTCTCATAAAAGGGCAGACTTTGTATGTCATGTTGCTTGCTTATGACCTGTCTGACACATTGTTAGATTTTACAAATAATACTGCAGCTGATGTTGCAATTTTAAGTGCCAACCACACTCAAAAAAACCACAATAGTGAACGTCATCTTTCAAACTGGAACATGAATATAAGTGCACTTACTTCATATCAAGACAACGTTTCTTATTTACAGCAGTTTGCTAACAATTATTCTCTTGATGCGGTTCGTAATCAAGACAAGATAATTAGAGATCAAAACTTACCCGTAGAATTTTACTTTGTCCCAGTAACGAATAGTAATGGTATTTTCTTCCTCATCATCGATAGCATTTCTGTTCAACAAAAAGATATTATGGCTATAACCTACCGTAGTATTTATGTAGCACTCCTCAATGTATTACTCTTAGGTGGTGGCTTATTCTATTTTCTTTCCAAGCCACTATCTCGCTTATCAGAAGTGTCTCGGGTTCTACCTCTGCTCGCAAAGCAGAAATATAGCGAAGTTAAAGCGCTAGTCTCACCGGAAACTTCTCATCATACTGTTGATGAACTAGATATTTTGGAAAATTCAACTCATAAACTGACATTGCAATTAGAGCAGTTACACCAGTCAGTAAAAGAACGTACCTCTGCATTACATACTCGCAGTAGTGAATTACAACAAGAGCGGGATTTTGTTAAGAGCCTTATTGATACGGCACAGCTAATCATTATTACTATCGATAGACAATGTAATATTACCTCTTTTAATGACTATGGTGAACAGGTCACCGGTTACTTGGAAACCGATATAATTAATACACCACTTAAGCGTTTATTTCCATCAGGTCAATGGTCTGATATCGAGTCTATGCTTATTGAACTGAAAAAAATACCTAACTCAGTGAATCAACAACAATCAGAGTTTATTCACAGCGACGGTTCGATTCGAACCATCTCATGGCTACACTCAAGCTTATCGCACCCTAGTGAATCAACCGTTGTCTTATCTGTTGGATTGGATATCACCGAACAAAAACGTACTGAAGAACAGATTATCTGGTTAGCCGACCATGATGTGTTAACGGACTTATACAACCGGCGTAAATTTAATATTGAATTTGAACGTATTTTAGAACAAGCAAAACGCTTCAAACATGAAGGTGCATTATTGTATCTCGATCTTGATCAGTTTAAAGACATTAACGATAGTTGTGGTCACAAAGAAGGCGACCAAGTCTTAAAACAAGTTGCTCATATTATTCAGTCCATCACTCGAACAACCGATATTATTTCACGTCTTGGTGGTGATGAATTTGCCATAATCATTCCTGAAACAGATACTTTAGGTGCCATCACACTCGCTGAAAAACTCACTGAAAGTTTGGCTGAGATGAATGTTATATTCGATGATATTCGTTACAAAATAACGGCAAGCATTGGTGTAGTTAAGTTTCCACTAGCTGATTTAACAGTGGAAGAACTCATGAGTAATGCCGACTTAGCAATGTATCAGGCAAAATCGCGTGGCAAAAACACGTGGCACCAATTTAATCTTGATGGCAAAATACGTCACCAGCTAGAAACTAGGGTGCTCTGGAAACAACGAATTGAAGACGCATTAGAAAATCATCGTTTCATTTTTTACTATCAACCTATCATGGATATTCAAACTCAAACGGTCAGTCATTATGAAACGTTAATCCGTATGCAAGGTCAAGATGGCTCGATATATCCACCTGCAACATTTATCGAAGTAGCCGAGCAAACAGGTCTTATTAACGAGATAGATCACCTCGTTTTACAAGAAGGTATTTTCAAACAAGCAGAACTGGATAAAACCAACTCTGGAATATCACTATCATTAAACTTATCTGGCTACGCTGTTGATGATAAATTATTACTACCACTCATGAATCGCTTACTTGATGACAGCAAAGTTAACCCTAATAACTTAATCTTTGAATTAACAGAAACCGCCGCTGTTGCCGATGTAACACAAGCCAAGAAATTTATGACAGAGTTGAATAAACTTGGTTGTCGCTTTTCACTCGATGACTTTGGTACTGGGTTCGCTTCATTTCGCTATATGCGTGAATTACCGGTAGATATTGTAAAAATTGATGGCTCGTTTGTTACAGATCTAGCACATAACCCTGATGATCAACTCTTTGTAAAAGCACTCGTTGATGTGGCAAAAGGTATGGGTAAGAAAACGATTGCAGAATTTGTTGAGAATGCAGAAACGCTCGAATTACTAAACGTCTTTGGTGTCGATTATGCTCAAGGCTATTACATTGGTAAGCCAGAGCCAGAATTTCTTCAAGGCCCGCCAGATCTTAAATAAGCTGCATTCGGAATAGTTAACCTAAGCTCTTTTTATGCCAAGCAACTTATGAGCATCATCAAATCGAATACAAAACCTTCCTTCAATACCATCTTGACCGATAAATGAGCGAATGTGTTCAGCAGGGAATTGTAGCTTTTGTCCATCTACAGTTGTCACAACCACCACCTTTGCTGTTCCCTGATAATAGCGTAAAGCCTGTTCTCGGCTAATATTTAAATAAAATTGTAGCTCAGTCGCCATCTTGTAATAAGTCTGCTAAAACGGCTGTTATTTGCTGACTCACAGCAACACGCTCTTGTTCACTATATGGAATAGCAGATCCTTTTCCCCACACCGGTGCTGGCCACGTTTCATCACCTTGATACCGTGCCACATGATGAACATGTAGCTGTGAAACAACATTACCTAACGCTGCAATATTCATTTTATCTGCATGAACTAGATCATTCAGTGATTTCGCTACAAAATTTGATTCAAGCATAAGTTGTTGTTGCTGATCCTCATTAAGTTGAAAAATCTCAGTGAGGCCTGTTATTTTTGGCACTAAGATAACCCAAGGATAACGTGCATCATTCATTAACAATACTTTAGATAGAGGAAACTCACCTAATAGAATCGTATCCTGTTCTAGACGTGGATCAAGTGTAAACATCTTTAGTCCTTTTAATCTGCCAAATATTTTGTAACGATTTCATAAACATCAGGCGATAAGTTCTGTTGTGATGCAATATCCATAAGCGCCTGCTTCATCATTATTTGTCTGTCTTCATCATAATGACGCCAAGAATTAAATGCACCCAACATCCTCGCGGCAACTTGCGGATTAAGCTCATTGAGGACAATGACTTGTTCAACTAAAAATTGATATCCAGAACCATCTTTTGCATGGAAGTTAACCGGGTTGTTTCGACAAAATTGACCAATTAATGCACGTACATTGTTAGGATTCGTAATACTAAAAGAAGGATGTTTCATTAATCCTTTAATTCTAATTAACGTATCAGGCAAACTTGATTGAGCTTGAACCGTCAGCCATTTATCAACCACTAAACGATCATGTTGCCATTGCTCATAAAAAGCACGTAAAGCATGTTCGCCTTCAGGCCCTTGTTGATTGGTTAATGCCACTAAGCCAGCAATAGTATCCGTCATATTGTCAGACTGTTTCATCTGCTTCAGGCAGCGTTGTGTTTGCATCGGGTCTTGCGTTGCAACCAGATAGCTTAAACACAGGTTCTTAAGACTACGTTTTGCCATATCAGAAGCATTAAACTGATACTCTTTAGTTGTATTTTGTTGCTGGTAGACCGCGATAAACTCTTGTTTCAAACTATGGGCAAGACTATTTTTGAGGAACTGGCGTGCAGTATGAATAGCATCAACATCTGCTATTGGCATTTGTGCAGCTAGATAGTTCTCACTGGGTAATGTCAGCATTTTAGCTACAAGTGCAGCGTCCATTTGAGCGTTAGTTAAAATCAAGGAAAACTGTTCGATTAAATTATGATTAATTTCCAACGTTAGTTGCAATTGAACATGTCGCACTAAATCTAACAGCACATTAATCAATAATGTTTGGCCTGCATCCCAGCGATTGAAACTATCACTATCATTTGCCATCAAAAACTCTAACTCGGCATTACTCCGCTGAACATCAAGTTTCACAGGTGCTGAAAAGCCACGCAATAGAGATGCTACAGGTTCAGCATCTATATTGATAAATGTAAAGGTTTGACGAGTTTCTGTTATCAGGAGTACACGGGTGAAGTCATCAAACTCAGTATCATCACCTTCAAGCCGCAATGCAAGGCTATCACCCTCTTCATCAAGCAAGCCAACGGCTAAAGGAATAGTAAAAGGCTTTTTATCGATGCCATCTGGTGTTTCAGGACAAGTCTGTTCTACCGTTAACGTATACGTTTTATTAATAATATTGTAATGACTACTAATATTAAGTTCAGGTGTACCTGCCTGTGAATACCAGCGTTTAAACTGTGTTA
>Ga0209495_1001928_pt1 | contig 13958 bp, 20 predicted proteins | sample EN1Hudsemesocosm_FD_184629 | JGI IMG/M metagenome (GOLD analysis project Ga0209495, IMG submission 184629) | Methane-oxidizing microbial communities from mesocosms in the Hudson Canyon - EN1E Hudson Canyon (SPAdes) (version 2) | ecosystem: Environmental > Aquatic > Marine > Cold seeps | place... | reverse complement strand
TTATTTTTATAAGGATATAAAATGCCACGTTTACCTCGCTTAGTGTTAGTTGGTTACCCACATCACGTCATTCTCCGTGGAGGATCAAAGGGGTCAGACTCGATTGATTTGACTTAAATGATTTAAAGATTACGAGGGAGCCTCAACAGTGATGTTGGGGCTTTTTTGTATGTGTGTTATTGTCAGATTAGGTTTATTTTTATAAGGATATAAAATGCCACGTTTACACTCGCTTAGTGTTAGTTGGTTACCCACATCACGTCATTCTCCGTGGCAATAATCGAGAACCTATTTTTATTGCTGATGAGGATAATCAGTTTTATCTGGATAAGTTGCGAGATGCCTGCATAAAACATGATTGTGATCTCCATGCTTATGTTTTAATGACTAATCATGTACATTTACTCATTACACCTCATAGAGAAGAGGGTATGGCAAAGGTGATGCAGATGGTTGGACGGTTATGTACAATATTTTAACCATTGTTATCGTCGGACTGGAACATTGTGGGAAGGTCGGTATAAATCTACTGTAGTTGATAGTGATGATTATGCGTTGATCTGTTATCGCTATATTGAATTGAATCCTGTGCGGGCTAGAATGGTTGAGGAACCAGTGGATTATCCGTGGTCAAGTTATCGATTTAATGCGATGGGTGAAGATAATGACTTAGTTACACCGCATAGTCTTTATACGGCATTAGCGGAAACGAGTGCGTTGAGGGTACAGATCTATCAATCACTTTTTGAACAGCATATTTCAGCAAGTAAAATGGATAAAATTCGTGATGCTACAGCATCCACTGCATCAGTCGCATTTCACCAGCTCACTAACGTTTGTCATCATAATCGGAAGACAGGTGGGCATCACTGCCATTAATTTCAGTACTATCATGGCAAATAACATTGTAGAAGAATCGTTACGTGAAGAGGTTGCTTTCTGGATGGGCTATATATGAAACACACCGAATCAGAAAGGCAAGCCATTACCTCCTCGAACACACCAAGCATTGGAGTTTGCAGAACAGAGATTATGGGCACATTTAGCTGACTAGTCTAATGAGAAAGCATCAATGTAGTCACTCACAGCGGATTGAGAAGCCTGATTTGGTCAGCGCGGCGTACTAGTTGGACTTTTCTTTGTCTGTGGCACTATCCACGTATTGTTTAATTTGTTTCCAAGCAAGCAAGTAAGCCGGCAATAATATAGTTAGAAGCATTATTGCGTACGTGAGTAGCAATGCTATTCCTTCATGGTTAAACACTGAAAGGAAAAGATTTCTAAATTCCCCTCCTATGGAAAAAAACAAAGCCCCTTTATCATGGAGGAACATTGCTATCCAAGCTACCGCAAGAGTTAGCTTGAGCGTGGTTTTCATACCTGTTTTTGTGATTTTCAATTCTAGCTCCTTAAGATTAAAGGAACAGTATATTTGATTACTGACTTAAACAGTTAGCCGTACAAAAGGTAAATTTATTGATCACCGCCTAGCGTGGTGCTTTTAGATTTATTCTTTTCATACTCGGGATCTTGTTCTGGCTGCTGTTTAATTTAAGCACAAACTAAGGATTATCAGTTTTATCTGGATAAGTTGCGAGACGCCTGCATAAAGCATGACTGTGATCTCCATGCTTATGTTTTAATGACTAATCATGTACATTTACTCATTACACCTCATAAAGAAGAGGGTATGGCAAAGGTGATGCAGATGGTTGGACGGTATTATGTGCACTATTTTAACCATTGTTATCGTCGGACTGGAACATTGTGGGAAGGTCGGTATAAATCTACTGTAGTTGATAGTGATGATTATGCTTTGATCTGTTATCGCTATATTGAATTGAATCCTGTGCGGGCTAGAATGGTTGAGGATCCCGTGGATTATCCGTGCTCAAGTTATCGATTTAATGCGATGGGTGAAGATAATGACCTAGTTACACCGCATAGTCTTTATACGGCATTAGCCGAAACGAGTGCGTTGAGGTTACAGATCTATCAATCACTTTTTGAACAGCATATTTCAGCAAGTAAAATGGATAAAATTCGTGATGCTACAAATAAATCGTGGCTTTTGGGCAATGAATTGTTTCAACAAAAGATTCAGCAGCAATTGACACGCCGAGTTATACCTAAGCTAAAGGGTGGGGATCGAAAGTCAGCTCAGTTTAGGAAAATCAATGGAGTCTGACCCTATTGAAATTAATTGACGGTTTTACTGGCGGTTTACATAAGCTTTGGACACAAAAAAGCCCCTGTAAACAGAGGCTTAAATGTTTGTAATGGCGGAGAGTCAGGGACTTACCACCAAAACCTAAACACAGCTATACCTTAGCTACATCAACACATTAATTGTTTATTATAATACAAGTGTATCAGGAAAGTGTATCAGTTAATTTAAATTACTATATTTGGGCTGTTTACTCTATAAAATACACATAAAAATAATACGTATTATTTGTTACAGTAGTGGCGACCTGTTTTTATAAAATTGAGATAGTTGATTATGAGAAAATATATTATTGCTACTATACTTATTTGGCTTATAACTTTTGTTGTTTTTTATACCGATTTAAATGGGATTTCTTCAGAATTTACTTTGTTTGGCCGAGCAGGATCAATCTTAACTTTATGTGGAGTTGTACTAGAGTACCAAATCTCTATGACAGGGCAGCGTAAAGATAGTTATGATACGAAAAGCTCTATTTCTATGAGTGACTTGGGTGGAGTGGTATTTCTTAGTGCTGAAGAAAAATATGTTAGGAGCTTTGCGCACTTAACGGTCGTCTTAGGCACCTTTATCTGGGGGTTTGGTGATTTAGTTACAAAATTATGACATGCTAGTAGTTCTTTTAAAATTGACACTACTTGTTTGTCTTTAAATATTTGTATAAGGATATAATATGTCTCGTTGGATTGATGCATTCAATAGCTCTAATTTAGAGTTAAATATTAGTAAAGTACAAAAACATCTTAAATCAGCTATTTTCAAAAAAATAGCCCTTCCATATCTCTCTGAAGTTAAAAGAGTGAGGTTGTTTATTGAAGTGGCGGATACTATTTGTAAAAAAGTGGACCCAGATATTATGCCTACTGCTCAAGTCACTCAACTTGCTGGCGTAATAAATACGATCAATACGAATTTTGTAAATTATATTAGTGCAGAAAATCCTGATTATCTTAAAGCTGCAGCAGATAATGTTGATTCAGGAATCGTATACCTTCAAAGTCTCTCATTAATGTTGCCGGAGACTCCAGTAGTTAGCAATGCAGTTCTACGCGGACTACTAAAGAAAACTTCAGACTATATTGTACAATTAACAAAGAAAAAAGTTGAATTTACAACAACGGTCAATGGCCTTAAAAGGCAAGTAGCAACACAGGAAAAAAAGGTTAATTCTGTTGATCGAGTTGCTCAGAGAAAGATCAAAGTTTTAGAAAAACAAATAGCGGATTTTGATAAAAAATTTGAGACACAACAGGCTAGTTCTAAGAAAGAGTTTCATGCAGACCAAGGGAAAAGAAAGGTAACATTTGATACTCAATTAAATACATTCAAAAGGACATTGAAAAAAGAACAAGATCAATCATTTATTAGGCTCAATAAAGATATTGAAAAGCAAAAAACAAAGACTCTTACAGAGCTGGTGAAAATAAAAGAAGCTGCTACAGTAAAACATGAGGAATTGATTTCAATTGTGGGCATCGCATCAGGTGATGCGATGCGAGCCCAGCATCAAATTGCAGCAAAAGATGAAGAGGGTTTAGTTACCATGTGGAGGAGTATTTCTTTTGGATCCTTTATCGTAGCCGTTCTTTATGTACTTCTGATGACATTAGTCAAAGGCATGTCAGTTGATACTTCCATTATGATGGCACCGTTAATGATTTTGTTGCTGTCGGCATCAGCGTATGCTGCAAGAATTGCTGCAGGCCACAGAAGAGAAGCTATTCGAATCAGGCAGTTTAGTTTAGAGATGGAAGCGGTATTGCCGTACTTAGATGCATTAGAAAGAAGCCCCGATGATTCAAAAGTTCTTCGAAATAAACTTGCAGAGAAGTTTTTTGGTAACTTACCAAGTGTTGAGGTTGGTCAACAGAAAAATGAATCTCATTTAGTTGATACTTCATTACAAAAGATAGTTGAGATGCTTAAAGACGTGTTAAAGAGATAGCTAAGGCCCTATAATAATTGGGTTGAAACATATTTCAACGGATGGCTTTAATTGAATCATAATGGAGAATAACTTTGATATCAGATCCAAATTTACGCAAAAGTATTATAGCCAGCATTATAGCTTCATTATGTGTAATCTTATTTATACAACCAGTTTTAAATACAACATGGGAATTTATAGAGTGGGTTTCAGGAAATATTTATACTGAGTTATCTAGTCAAGTATACCTATCAACAGCTCTCGGCAATCGAGACCATATTTCTTATTCAATGCTTGTCATAATTGTTGGCATGATGTCTGGCTTGGCTACAGGACTTGCTTTAAGAAAATATAAATTAAAGAAAAGTCCTAAAGAAAGAGCAAAGCCGACGTTATGGAAGCGAGTCATTCCAGATTTACTTGCCACTTGCTTGCTAATTGGAGGCCTATCCCTATTAAGCTTTATACATGCCGATCTCCAAATGAATACTTCATTCAATCAGAGATTAAATGCTTTGGCACCGTACATAGATGAACAGCAGGAGGAAGTCCTTTTTTCAGAATGGGCTTTCATGAAGAGTAAGTCTGATTATAAACGGATTAATGAAAGCATGGATAAAATGGCGGAAGAGAAAGGTATTGTTCTGCCTAAACTAATTTCTGGTGCAGAGCTTTAATAAGTAAATGTAACTATAGCTCTTTATTTAAATATGCTTATCTATTATTTAGCTGCTAAATATTTTTTAAAATATCTGAAATTACAGTTGGGTTTTGATCTATATACCTTTGAGTTGTGACAACACTTGAGTGTCCAGCAATATCACGAATATAAAAGGCAGAAACACCTTTGTTAGCTAATTTAGTTAACAGTGAACGTCTACCACTATGTGAGCTAGCATTTTCAAATCCTGCATTAATATAGATATTTTTTAAAACGCGGACCATTGCGTTGGGTGAAAAGTAGCTGCCTTTTTGTGATCTAAACAAAGGCGCTTCTATATTGAATACCCGGCCATCATGGCCTTTTCTTGACTCGATGTAAGAGTTAAGAACCCCCGTAAGATATTCATTATTTAATGGTAAGTCTCGATGTTTGTTGCCTTTAGTGTAGTTAGCAAGTAATCGAAGTGTTCTTTTTATCTTTGTCCCATCATAGACATCTTTAATTTTTAGAGCGGCTAGCTCTTTTGCTCGTAAGCCTAATTTGAAACTCATCATCACTATTGCCATGTTTCGTTTAGCGTTTCTTTTGGGGCTATGAAACAGACGTATTAATAATTTTTCTACATCTTTATCTTCTATTACTGAAGCTTGTCCAGTTGTTCCTTTAGGTCTTCCTGACTTAACCATACCTATCTCCTCATGTAATAAAAACACATTATTTTTATATTTTATTACATTTTCTTGAATTTTGAAACTGGATACCTTCTTAGGCGTTGGTATGTATATAAATGTAATATTTTGTATCTTTTATTACATTATATTTGGATCTTTATATAAGTACTTGTGAGTTTATATATTTTATAAACCAATTTTTAATCATGTGGATGATAGAAGCCACTAACAAACAAGGAATTAATAATGTCTATATTGGCACTGAATGATGTTTTGGAATATCTATTAGAACAACAGGAACTCTGTTCTGGCATGCACTACACAATGGGTAGAGATGTTCATGATAATGATCGAGAGGAATACAGTGAGTTAAATGAAAAAATAATAAAAACGATTAGGTTAATAATTTTTGAGCATAACCTTTTGATGGCATCAGATCTGGGACCAGGTTGTGAGCGAGGTGATTATGACAATGAAGGGCTAAGAACCGCAATAAGGTTCCTAAAGTCTTTTCTATCTATGAAGAAAGATAAAAGTGAAAAAAATAAGGAAATAAAGGAAATGAAAGAATTGTTAGCAAGAATTACGGATCTCATTATAGATGCATCGGAGTCTTTGTTTTGGAGAAACAAATATCAAGATGTAAGTTAAAAATTAATTTATATAAATAGTATTACAAGGTATAAAAATGACATTCAAAAAAACTCAGCAACAGATATTAATTAATGAAATGACGAAGGCTACGAATTGGGACGTATTCTTAACTTTGACATTCCCTTGGAGAGCACATAAAAAAACTCATGATGAAGTTGCATCAACCATAAATGCCTTATTTAGAAATGTTGAAAATAAATGTTATGTAAGACAGGCATTAAACAACCCAATACAGAGATTCATAACATTAGAGTACTCGGTATCGGAAGGAATACATTTACACCTTTTATTGGTTAAACCAGAAGATAAAAGTCATCAAGAATTTAGAAATATACTACGAGATAAATGGCAACGACTAGATGGAACTGGCAAACAAAATATGAGCAATAACAGTTCATTTTATCAACCAATAATTGATACTGATGAAAATAGAAAATATGTATCAGATTATGCAAGCAAAGCTGTAAGTAATAGTTATGAAACTGTTCTTTTTCAATGTATGGAGATGAATAAAGCAACAACGAATATTTAAGTCCCTGACAACATCTTTTGTGCTATCAGCCAAAGACGTTAGGAATTAGACAAAATATTCTACAGTTAAACAATAAGCAATATTAAAAATTGTTTATTGTTTAACTGTGTCTATTAATAAATAACTTTAGTAACAAGAGAACAATTATGAATACAAATGCATTAAGCGCTACATTAATATACTTAGATAAAGAACTTCACAACCATATGAAATCTAGTAAGGAATATAAAACAATTACTAAGCAGAAAGAAGAAATAGTTCAATTAATAATTGATATTACTAAGAGAAAAATGCAATTAAAGGAAGCTTATCAATGAAGACTTATCAAGAGTTCATGAAACAAGATGTTGAGCTATATAACGTTAATGAGGGGTTAATCTTTGGCATAGCTATAGAGAGAAAATTAAAATATACATTGCAAGCTGTTAAATCTACTAATGATATTAACAAGAAAATTGACCTGTTAATGAAAGGCCTTCACTTTTCATTAGGTGGCATTGCATATGAGTTACATAAGTCTCGTAAATAAAGGAAATCAGATGAAAAAGAAAATGTATTCATTTCGAATCAATATTAATTTACTAGAAGATTTACAGTTATATTCATTGCTTAATAATACAAATACTTCAGATGTGATTAGAACTGCAGTATCTTTATATCTAGAGAAGATTAATAAGTGAAAAGAATTACTTTTAAATCTACTCAAAGAGCTAAAGATGTAATGACCGCTATTGCAGAATCAAGACATAAAGATATTGGGGATCTTATTCATGAATATTTTTATGAGCTAGCAAAAGAAGACTTAGTTTTATTTGATGCTACTGCTACAACGAATATGGAATTAGAGAATATATTTCATGAAGCAATAATGCTATAAATTTACTTTTGTAAAATTTCTTATAAGTTAGTCTAAGCCAAAGAAGTCTTTAATTTTTTTCTTAAATTCAATATTTTCATCAAAGCTATATATCTCAAGTAGATCTCTAAGTTCTAAAATATCTAATCTTCTTTCACTGTTTTCTATTTTAGAAATATCAGATTGAGTCATTTGTATAAGTGCCGCAACCTCTATTTGTGAAAGTTTGAGGCGCTTTCTTTCTTCAATTAGTTCTTTGATTAGCCCATTGTATCTGGAGTTATGAATTGATTTTGACTTATGCATATCTTGTCAATATGCGTGCATTTACATAATATTCGAAATTAGAATATAATTAAACTGGAATTAACTTTCCGTGACAAAAAAATAAAGTTCTAGTTTTCATCATTTACAAAACAACGTGGCTAATGAAAATACAATTTATATATCTATAGGGAATAATATTAATGGCGACAGAAACGCTGCACTTTAAAAGCAAACATACAGGGCAAATGAAGCAAGCTCCAGTAGGATATTCATGGACAACATTATTTTTTACTGCTTTCGTACCACTTTTGCGTGGAGATTGGAAATGGACAGGAATTATGCTGCTAATTATTCTGTTATTAGCCGGAAGTCTTACAGCAATAGCCCCCAGCGTACCTGTACAGTCTATTAGTGTATGGACTGGAATTATCTTAGGTTCTTTTTATAATAAGGCATATGTGAAAGGTCTACTATCAAAAGGGTTCGAAGTATCATCAGTAGAAAAAGGTGAAGTTGAACAGGTAGAGATAAAACTAGGCCTGACACTACCTATTGCAGCTAAATAAACATACGACTTACATAATATTAAAAGCCTCTATTAGCATAGAGGCTTTTTTATAAGACTTTGAGAAATACATTATGAAAAAAATACTAATCCTATCGCTTTTATTTATAACTCCATCATATGCAGCATTTGATTTTGGTAAATTAGTTGAAGATGTTGTTAAGGAAGCTGCTAAAACCACAACAACGCCTAGAAATGATAATAAACCTAAAGATGAAAATGCTCCCACAATGACACGTGAGGGATATACATTAAATGGAGGTGCTAATAGTGACCGATATAATGATATTCATCGTTTCTATTATGATGAAACAGTAAAGGTTGCTCCATCAAAGTACACAATAGATGCTTATCTTAAGCAACTTCAAGAATATTGCCCTGAGAAATTTAACACCAAAAGATGTCAATATGCAGAAGAGCAAGTTAATGTCATGAAAGGGCATACAATTAGAAACAAGTTAGCAAAAAACATATCTACTCTTAAACGAGATCGTCCAAATTATTCATCTCAAAACTCTGTAGTTAACCTTACAGAGGCAGAAAATTTAATCGAGGAATATAAATTAGGAAATCATACTAATGATAGAACGGTAAATGAGATATATGATGATATTCGATCTGAAACTAGTATTATTGAAGCAAAACTTAAAAAAGAAGAAGAGCTGAAGCAACAGCAAGATATTAAGATGGCAAAATTCAATCAAACTAAATTTGTTGATAAAAATATTGGTGCGGTGAAAGCTAGTGTCTTCAACTCTCCGTATAATAAATGTTTAGTTGGTGGAGAAAGGTTCATATCTTATGGGAAGCTAGTTAATTCAACAGGAATATCTAAAGAGGATGAACTAGAGACTCGAACTATTTTTAAAGAACAATGTGGTTGCACCTATGTAACCATACATAAAAACTCCGTTAATGCTTCTGATAGTGACAGAAGAGTTCTGGCTAATGATTTAACTAAGTTTGAGACATTTAAACTGAAAGAGATTGGTAGAGAATCAACTCAGTGGGAAACAGAGAAATTTAAGAGAAGTTTGAATAATGGGAATATTATGTTTCTCAGTTATACGAATGCTAGTGATGCATGTGACTAAATAATAAAGGAGCAGGTGACTTGTTTGAGTCACCTGCATTAGTTGAGACTGACCGTTTGTTTAGTGTCAAAAGCAGTTATTCGCATTCGTAGAAAAACTCAATCTATTACACTTGGCACTATATGACTAGCCGTATTCGCTAATATAATTCCATCAATCATGATATTCATCACTTTATGTAGTGAACTCAACAATTTTGCTAGTTAAAATAAACTTATCTTTTTTTTGGCAGAATAAAACCACTTTTATGTTGTATTTTTTTTGACCCATTCTTCCATTAATGTATTAACAACATTTCCGTGATAACAATCACGCGAATCATTTTTATGAAGCAATTCTTTGTTATTATCGTTAAGATTATGATAAAACACATCTGAAACCATCATCTCGGAATCATTATCAGTTTTATTACCATAAGAACATAGTTTCGCTGCTTCACCAACGAGTTTCCCAAGCCAGACTATTTCATTGATGCCACTGCCTTTATAGCCTGACTTAATCATCAGTGATGATCCATATGAGATTCCAATACCAACTGTTAACTTAGAGTACCCTTTCTTATTGTATTTAATATTCAAAATATCGATTAAGGATGAAGCTTGAGCTCCAACAGAAAACAATTCGTCAATATCTTCTTTGAAAGGAGTATCACAAATACCCCACACAGCATCACCTTCAATGTACAGCTCACTAATCTTTGAGTGGTTTTTCAACACTGCAATTAGTTCTGATATATACGTTTTATATACTTTTGCAAGGACAGGTCGTGTATGTTTTTCATTTAGTTCTTTAGAGTCACGAATATCAATAAAAATAGCAGAGCACTCGACAGAAAAGCCGTTATTAAATGTTAATTCGTCTCTTGAAGGAATAGATTTTTTATCTTGATAGGAAGCGTCTGAGCCATCTAGGACGTCATTAATCCTATCAATGCTCTTGCTGAAATCGTAATCACTATAGCTTGTTTCCATAAATTCTCTTTTGTTAATCTATTATAGCTAACTTCAGCATAGGCATAGGGGCTTTGTGGTTATGAAACACTCACGATTTAGCTAGTCCTATTCTTAACGCCCATGTTTTAGTTGTTATCAATCAGAAAACCTCTAACTGAACCCATATTTTTCTCTTTGAATTTTAGTGCCCCCCCATCAGAAGTTGGCCACATTTTTCGTAAAAGCTCATCGGTGATTACCTCGTTGTTTCCGCCAGATAATTTTGTCGCCCGAAATACACATTGGCCAATAGCTTTTGGGTGTTTTTCACCTTCTAAGCCGACCAAAGAGACCAAGGCTTTACTCGAAGATAAACCTACCCCTAAGTTTATTGCAGGCAAGGTATACCTTTTATAAAGCTCTTGATTAACTATTTCTCGTGTATCACCAATTATATTTTTTGCAGCAAAATAGGAAGAATAAATAGTCTTACTTTTTTTAATAGAATCTACTTTAAAAAGTGCTAAAACTCCATCTCCAAGATACTCGGTTACGCTGCCATCTTTATATTTAATTGTTTGAGCTATTGCCGGAAGTAAAGCTGAAGTTTCATAATAGACTCTTTGCAAGCCAGTTACCTTCGAGGTCTTTTCACTAATAGCACACATTAAATGCCTACTCGAGTCTCTCATGTCAGCAACTAAAGCTATAAACTCATCTATTACTGTATCAGTATCTTGTACGTTAGGATGTCCAGGTATTTTTGATGGTTCTGATTCTGCTTTATGTAAAGCAGCTTCACTAAGAGCTGCATAATCAACAGCTAATTGATGGCCTCCTTTTTCCCAGTGTTCTTCAGCTTTATTAAGTGAACGAATCACTATGCTTTTTATCTCTTCTTTTTGGTCATCGGTTAGCATTCTCAAAGATCCTGTAGAAAAAGAAATAATGCCCAGCTCAAGCTACCGCAAAATAACCAATAAAAAGTGGCCCTGAATAACAAATTGGAGCGGTGTATTTTTATCTCTCTTATATAGGTAAGTTTTATTTTTTCAAAAGAAAGCTCTTTAACTAAGTCGTCTTCATTCGAAGGTATTAATTTTACATACTCATTTATATCTTTTTTTGATTTTATCGGAAAATTAAAAAAATAATCTATTTTTGATAGAGGAAATAAAGAAGCACCATAAAAAGCCCCGCTAGGTTTATCGCCACCTATTTGTTCGGCAGGATTTGATATGGAAACTATTGTTTTAAACAATAAATACAGAGATATAAACCAGAGGATAATTGTTAGAACAATAGGGAAGCAATAATAACCAGAAGTAGTTATTAATAAATCTCCTATTTCTAGTATCTCTTTCAATGCAGTAATAGGCAGGAAAACTATAACAAACATAAAGCTAGCTTTTATATCTATTGCCCTTATTGTTGACTGAGTGTCCTCGATTGATTTGTAAAGGAACTCAATTTTTTGAGTAAAATCCAAATTTAATCTCCTTTAATATAATTTATTGTTAACGGGAAAAGTAACCCCTATACATATACGGACTATAAGTCCTCGTAAGTCGACAATCAAGAAATATAAATTCATAGACTTACTTCCTCTGACCCCATCAATATAGTCTTAACAAATAGGTTGAGATGTGGGTCGAAAGCTGCCAGATTACATCTAGCCAAAATATACGAACATGCCAGATAAAACCTGACCTATTACATATTAATAAAAACTTTTATGCCACTTTCTTGGTAGTTTCTCTATCTCAAAATTTATCTTATTGAGTTCTTTATGAACTTCATTTAGTGGGAAATCTTTACCGTACGTATCTAGTGTTAAATCACTTTTAGAGTGACCAGCAATTTGCTTAAGAATGCTGGAGTCAAGCCTTTGCTGTTTCCATTGATTGATAAGAGTATGTCTAAATGAATGAAACACCTTTTTTCCAATATCTGTATGCTTCTCAATGCCACAACGATCTAATAACCCATTATAGCTTTTGTACGATTCATTGAAAAATCGAGAAAGTTTTCTAGCAGAGTCTTTATGTCTATCCGGCTTTAAGTCAGGGAATAATTTTGCTTCACCAGATCTTTTCACAGTTTCAATATAATTCTCAAAGCCTAATTTTAGAATAGTCTTATGGATAGGTATTTTTCTAATAGCATTTTTTGTTTTAACTTTTTTATTATGCTTGTCATTTATATCAAATACTAAAATATCATCTAAAGCGTAAACATCTTCTACTAATAGCTGACATAGCTCATTAGCCCTTGCTCCAGTATAAAGCGCAAGAAGGGGAAGCCAGTACCTAAAGCTATATTTCTTGAAACAGTCAACTTGATATTCAGGGATAGAAAACAATTTAGTTAAGTCTGAATCTGAGAAAGCAGCTCTATATTCACTTTCTTTCTTACTATCTGGGTTTTTAATATTACTTAACAAACCTGATAAGTCATTTTTCACATACATTTGTACTGATAACCATTGTAAGAAAGATCTTATTGTTACAAGGTTTTCTTTCATTGTCTTGAATGCAAGCTTCTTGGGATATTTCATTTTCAAAATACTATCAATAGGTTTATTGATAAATTTTTTATCTTGTCCTACACGAGGTGGAAGTTGAGCTAGAATAGTCTTATATCGACGAATAGAAAGCACTGAGAGCTCTTCAATTGTGCTTATATTAGTTATCCTAATAAAAAGATTAAAGTGCCTTGTATAGCCTTCAGATGTCTTCGGTTCAATGCTTCCTTTATCTTTGATGTAGTCTTTAAATATACTAGACAGATTTTTTGTGGATGAAGAAGCTGTGCTACTAATACTGTTACATAACGAGACTTTTTTTACTTGGGATTGACGATGTTTAGTTGCAAGATCAATACAATGGACATCGTAATTAGATAAATGAGTTATAAATTCCTCATAGTCAGATGAGTCAAAAGTTATTTGATAACTTTTTTCATAATTATCTATTTCTTTTAATAAGCTAGCACCTTGCCTTAGCTCTTTTTCCCATGTCGATATTTCTTGTTCAAGATCTTGATTTTTCTCATCCATCATTCTGACCCAATAGACTCTAGCGCGTTTAATCGCTTCAGATCTGCTTCTTGTTTTAAGGGAGCGTCTGAATTCACGTGAGTTCTTGGGAAAGAGATAAAGGTCTTTTTTAGGAATAACATAACGGAAATAGTATATGCCGTTATGATTTTTGACAAGGTATGATGGTATTCGCATAGCACTATGTATCACTTATGTGTATTACATGTGCTTATTTTGGAAGGGTTGCTGAAATATAACTTATTGATTTATAAGTTATATTTCAGCTAATATGGCGGAGAGTCAGGGATTCGAACCCTGGGTAGGGATAAACCTACGCTGGTTTTCAAGACCAGTACATTCGGCCGCTCTGTCAACTCTCCAAGACGCAGAATAATACTAGGGTTGGCCTCACAACACAACTAGAATTTTAAAATTAATGGGATTATTTTAGATTTAGACTTTTACTGTTTATTGCTGTGACATAAAAACACATCAGGGCTTGCACTTCTGAACTTATACGGTACGATCA
>Ga0209495_1001927_pt1 | contig 13961 bp, 11 predicted proteins | sample EN1Hudsemesocosm_FD_184629 | JGI IMG/M metagenome (GOLD analysis project Ga0209495, IMG submission 184629) | Methane-oxidizing microbial communities from mesocosms in the Hudson Canyon - EN1E Hudson Canyon (SPAdes) (version 2) | ecosystem: Environmental > Aquatic > Marine > Cold seeps | place... | reverse complement strand
GGTTGATTTACCTGAGCAAGTGCCATCATCACTTCCTACCTAGGTGCAAGATGATGGAAGACATAGACTTAGGTTAATTCTCGGGAGTATGATGTGCCTTTTTCAGTTGGATTGAAAGTGGATAAGCTCACCATACTTGGTTTCATCATTGCTATGACGGCACCTCTTTCAGTGTTAACAGCAGCAAGGCTAGATAAATCAGGAGAAACAGCTCGACTCAGAAAGGAGTGGCCGTTATCACTTATTGTCATGATTCTAGGGGGAATGCAATTGATCATTTTCCCAGCGACATTACTCTACTTTTCTTGGGCACACTTAAACTGGGTTCAACTGCTTGTGATAGCAGTAATCTTCTTTTATTTTTCGAAGCCGATAGCACTCATAAATGACACAAAACTAGTTTGGATCCTGTTTTCAATAACGACACCGATAACGTTTTTTACCGAGCTATATCTCATCTTGGTTTGATAGGGCTGGTATGTGAATCGAAATAACAAGCTGATCGATTAGAAACCATCATCAATAAATTCACGCCAATTCTGTAATACAACGTGAAAATCGGCTAAGCCACAAAACGCTTCCGACTCACCATCGTAGAGAGACAATGCATCTTCAAGTTCAACGTCTTCATCACTATCAAGTTCATTGGCAAAAACCCTAACTTCCTCACCATCGAGTTCAATTGATAGCGCTTTACCCACCATACGCCAGTGTTTGAGCTGATTTAACTGCAATTTAGCGATGCCTTGGCAAACCGCTTCATACTTTTCTAAACATTCCCCTAATTCCTCAACAAACCAAAACCCAAATGCTTCTTGACCCATACCAAATTCAGCAACGAAGCTACCGGTTAAGGTATTACGTTGAAACTCATATTCCATAAATTATCTTGCCTTAAAATAGTTCTACTATTTTAACTCAACGCACTAATAAGAGAGGGAGTTGTTTGGTAAGGCGGGGGTGATCGTAATTTATTGTTTGAAAAACTTAAGGAGCTAATGGCTGATTTTTTGATCTATTTTGAAAATTGCTTCAAACACATACTTCCTATATGGTTATGCCGTCATCAAAAGAACGTATAAATAAATGTATGTAAAATTAACCGTGTTGGTTGACGTGACTTCAACACAATCTTTAGATAAAACTGAATTAAAATATATCGAGTTTGCCACGTATAATTATTTTAAACTAGATTGTTGAATTGATTAAATTAAAGGGAATAAGCTTTAAATGAGTAAAGAGCTATACAGCACAGATTATGGAAAGCTTCTCGTTGGAGATTCATTAGAAATATCAAAAAAGTACCTCAAACAATATTATAAAAATAAATTTCAATTAATAATTACGTCACCACCTTTTCCTTTAAATGCAAAGAAAAAATATGGAAACCTTCAGGGCGATGATTATTTAAAGTGGTTTACAGATTTGGCCCCAGTTTTTAACGACTTGCTTACCGATGATGGGTCACTTGTCATTGAAATAGGAAATTCTTGGGAGCAAGGGCGGCCTGTACAATCATTGCTTCACCTAGAGTGTTTATTTGCAATGGTAAATAATCCCAATTCAGATTTGAGGCTCATTCAAGAATTCATTTCCTATAACCCTTCAAGGCTTCCATCACCGGCACAGTGGGTTACTGTGAATAGGTTACGTACAGTGGATAGTTATACACATGTTTGGTGGATGTCAAAAAGTGATTATCCAAAAGCTGATAATTCTAAAGTGCTGCGCCCATACAGCAAAAATATGGAGCGACTAATTAAATCAAAGCAGTTTAATGCAGGGGCTCGGCCATCCGAGCATAAAATAAGTGAGGAATCGTTTGCAAAAGATAACGGTGGCAGTATTGCTCATAATTTATTTGAGCTTGAGGAAATTGATGACAATAGAGATGTAAGGCTCCCTCACAGTGTCTTAAGCTTTTCAAATACGACATCAAATGATTATTTTCTAAGACGGTGTAGAGAAGAAAACAAAAAGCCACACCCTGCAAGAATGCCCAAGGGGCTAGTTAGCTTTTTCACTGAGTTTCTAACTGATGAAGGGGACTTAATTCTAGATCCATTTGCGGGTAGTAACACTACTGGTTATGTAGCGGAGAAACTTCAAAGAAAATGGATTTCGCTTGAAATTAATCAAGAGTATGCCAAAGATTCAATAGTAAGATTTGAAGAGCCAAGCTTGAATGCCAACCTTAAAACGTTTCAACCAGACGAGACAACATCTGCTACAGCTTGAGGATAAAAAAGCAAAAGTAATAAACATCAATATTTAAAAAATAACAATCAATAAAGAACAGTAATATTCTCTTAATAGACTCAGAAGGAATTTGATAATGCTTGAGGAACAACTGAACAAAATTGTTAATACAGATATTTTAAAGAAGGGAAAGGAAAAAGCATTATTTGTAGGTAGGCCATATTATTTGGATTACGAAAAAGCACAAGTGCTAGTTTCTGACGCTCATAAAAACAATGTAAAAGGGATTGCTCAGGGAGCGTTTTTACTTGCGTTCTATGAGGGTGAGGACGATGTACAAGAAGCTCTTCTGCTAAGAGTGTTAACCCCTTCAAAACTACCTACTGATAATGATGTTGTCAGTTCAATGATTGAGTATTACAAGGAAGGAGCCGACATAAGTGGCCTCGCGGGAAGTGACTATGTCAGTAAGTTAGATGATTTTACTCGCTACGAATTCAGTTTTTCGGGACTTGAGTGTCGAGTCCTAGGCTCTTTTTATAAAATAAAAACATCTCAGAATATTGATGGTCAACTCGTTTATTCAGAAAAAACCGAATTCGGGGCAGATCTTGAAAACTTTTATTCTGCAAATAACTATACCGTATATAAAGCGACAGGTGATGTATTAAAGGCTATTGTTAATCAGCGTGACAAAGAGATTGTTGCAGGTAACGAAAATGAATTCAAAATAGGGTCAGTTAGATATAGTTCAAGCCGTCGTTTTCAATCTGACGAGCCAAATGTTGATGTTTATATAAGCCCACAAGATATTGTGGGGAAAAGAACAGCTTTATTTGGCATGACTCGAACGGGTAAATCAAATACAGTTAAAAAAATTATTGAGGCAACAGTTGAGATTTCTAAAAAATCTGCTTCTAAACAATTAATTAACACCACGACTGATGCACCTCCTTTTAGTGGCGATGGAGCCCCACAATTTCCTGTTGGTCAAATCATCTTTGATGTTAATGGTGAATATGCTAATCCCAACCTTCAGGATAAAGGGACGGCTATTTATGAACTATATAAATCAGATGTGACTCGTTATAGCGTTCTTAAGAAACCAGGATTTAAAGTGATGAAAGTCAATTTCTATAATGAAATTGAAACTGGCTTTGATTTGATAAAAAGTTATTTTGATGCAAATAGGATTACAGGAGATTATGTAAATAATTTTGCTTCCGTAAATTTATTACCACCTTCTGATAGGAATGATTTTAGTGCGAAGACTCGCTATGAGCGACTGCTCGCAGCTTATTACTGCTGTTTATATAAGGCTAATTTTCCAGCCCCACAGGGCTTTAAGGTAAAGTTTTCAGGTAATGAAAAGATAAATGGCAAAATAGATCCATCTAAGGGCCTTAGCCTTCAAGAAGCATCATCGTGGTTCGAATCAATATGGAAAATTTATAAGGATGATGACTTTTTCAAAGATTACGAGAATAAAAAGGGATATGAGTGGGCTGACGATGACTTGAAGTCGATGATTGTTTTTTTGACCGGATTTAAACGGCCAGATGAAAAAGATTCAGTAAGTGGGTATAAAAAACTTCGGGTTAAAGAACTTTTAAACCTTCATACGAATGTAATTGATAAATCATTTGAAGAGGAAATACCGGAGTTACTGCGAAAAGGCAAGATAGTGATTGTAGATCTATCTCAAGGGGCACCGATAGTACAAAATTTATTTTCTGATAGGATTTGTAAAGCAACATTTAATGATGCTATGGCAAGGTTTGTAGAAAATACACCGAATAATTTTATTCAATTTTATTTTGAGGAAGCGCATAACCTTTTTCCGAAGAAGGATGAAAAGGATTTAACCGATGTTTATAACCGTTTAGCGAAAGAAGGAGCAAAATTACATCTTGGTATGGTCTATGCGACACAAGAAGTTAGTTCAATTAGTTCAAATATTCTTAAAAATACTCAAAACTGGTTTATCGCTCACTTGAACAATAATGATGAGATGTCAGAGCTGAGAAAGTATTATGATTTCTCAGACTTTATAACTTCATTACTTAAGTTTAGCTCAGGCAATGATCAAGGGTTTGTAAGGATGAAAACCTACACAAATCCATTTGTTGTTCCTGTACAAATTGATAGGTTTCTTGCTGATAAAGGGAGTTAAACATGGCTATAACAAGTCGCAGCCCGAAACCGAATGAGTGGGCATCAAAAATAAATCACACTCATATCATTAATGATCCGTTTATAAAAAAGTTTGTTGATAATTGTAAGTTTCCAAGTGATAGCTCGGAAATATCAGAGGAAGATAAAGGTAAGTTTTTAGATCTTGATGAGAATATTGACAATCCAGTTAAATTTTTAATTGCAGTTGATGGTGGATATACAACTGTAGAGGTGAAAAAATCATTTCCTTCATCGCAAATTGCTTTCTTTCAATTTGGGGCATTGTTGTTTGAGACAAAAGACTTGGATGAGTTGTCGGAGAAAGATTTCATTTTCCCCGAAGATATGCAAAAGCTGCATAATTTAACGAGATTTAAATTAGCGATTCCGTTGAAAAATATGCTTTCAGCACAACAACAAACATTATCGCAATCGATCAGAAAGACAATATATGACTTTTTTATGGAACCCCGTGAAAGTACTTCTTTTATGGAGACGTTGTCGTGGTTTATATTCCAAGATTATAAAAATGATTCAAATAATGAGTACCTTTTAGCAAGTAACCCTAACCTAGAGGTGGGGACTGGGAATGTATTGCTTAAGAAAGATGATATGAGCAATGAATATACTTTTACAAGTGACTCTGGAACTCTATATCTCACGGACATTTTTCGTCTTCATGAAGTAATTGATGACATACAAGGTGCTGGAGGGATATTAGGCTATGTTACTAGACTGATTGAGCAGTTAATTCTTGTTCATTCAATTAGGTTAATACATAAAAAACAGCCATCTTCATTAAATGAGTTCCTGTTTATTGCTGATGGACCACTTAGTTTCTCCGGCCAAACTGCAAACATGAATAAGCCAATGCGTGAGTTATGTAATTATTTAAAGCAAGAACATAATTTGTACATGGTGGGTATTGAGAAAAGTGGTGCTTTTGTTGACCATGCCCGAGAGATATGCAGTTTCAAAGACAATAAATATGCTTTAGGAAAAGGAAAATATATTCTTCTAGATAATAGATACATATATAGCTATATAGTGCCTGGAGACCCTAATGGCCCAGCATATGCAAGCACATCTTACTATAGCGGAAAGGTTATATATCATTCTGGTGATGGTCAGATTATCGTCCTAACAATACCCGTATCAGATAAAAATGTAGTAATGAATCCATCGGTTTCTGATTATCATAATGTTAGTGAAGTTTTGATAAATATTAAAAAGTTGAGATGTGACATGTATGACGATTCAATCGTGCCAATAGCATTGGCAAATAAACTAGTATCGTTAGCTAATCATCCTAGCAAAATCCTACTGGAGAAGTTTTCATCTAGTATTATTGGTAGTTAGCCTCTATTTGGATTAAAAGTAGACAAACAAACTTATATCCGTTGTCCATAATATTTGTATAAAAAATAATGGATGATCTTTTAATATTTATCTAAGGCTAACAACCGTATGAACATACAGTTAAAAATGGAAATGTATGAGTTCGCATAAACTACACATTGCAGGAAAAGCGGTAGGGCTCCATGGAAGCTTGATTGATACTGATTTTCGTCAATCTCGTGTTCTTTGCTCTGATCCATGGGAATTTGTATCCTTATGGCTCAAAAGAGATCATCAAAAGGATGCTCTATTTTATTGGGAACAGGCACATCATTTTTATTCAGCGACCCAAGCCTTGCCTGAACTCTCATCACCTCTTTCATCTTATTACTGCTTTCTTAATGCAACTAAAGCACTTTTGTCTGCAAGCAATCAGGAGTTCAAAGAAGTGCATGGGGTTGGTGGTAGATCAATTGGAAAGGTGAAATCATTAGATAATGAAATCGTAGATTTCCTTGGCGGTGGAATTTTGCCTGCGTTATGCAAATACCTAGAAGAGCCTGATAACGCAGGTAAAGAATTCACATTGAAAGATATTCTTTGGCAAATACCCTTTATTCATAGAGCGTACTGTCACACATATAAAGGAGCAACCGAGCTTTTTACCCCCTTAGTTAATCAATGTTTTATGCGTAGAGACGGATCAAAGGAAGCATGGTTTCAAGCAGAAATTGAGAAGCGTTATATTAATGCACACACGAGAAAAATTATACAACCTGGCTTTGAATTATTCGAAAATCAAGAAAAATATGTAATTAGGAGGAAACGACGCTTTAAGTGGTCTGGGAGAGATATTGAAAATAGTATCGGTCAATTTGCTCGTTACCATAAACAAATTCGCCGCCGTATCGTACCAATATACTCATCAGGAAATCGGTGGTATCTCAAAAAATCTGTGAAAGGACATGATAAATTAAATAATTCTCAATTAGTCCTTATCTTTGCGGCCATGCATCGATTAAGTGAGCTTAGTAGATATAATCCTATATCGTTGTCAGGACATTTCAACGTAAACCATAACTGGCTATTGGCGGAATTTATCAAGTCATCACCAGGTCAGTTTGTTTATGGTATTGCCTCGGAAATAACAGGGTTGGAGTTTATTAAACCCGATGCATTTTAAGGTTAATATCAAGGGGGCAGCCAGCTTGATTGTTAAATGATGAATGCAGGATCGAGAGGTATAATGTCGATATTTACTTAGACATTTTAAGCGGACATTTACATTAACATGAATAATGAGATCAATTACAAGAACAACCCGTTACACGGTGTTGGGTTGAAAAATTTATTGATTGAACTAGTTGATCATTACGGTTTTGAGATTCTCTTTGCCTATTTGAACATTAATTGTTTTAAGGTCAACCCGAGCATTGATTCTAGTGTGAAGTTTTTAAAAAAAACAACTTGGGCGCGTGAAAAAGTTGAAGTGTTCTATCTATACAAGTTTAAAAACTTACCTAGTGCGTCTTCCGAACAGTTTTCATTGCCTCCTAGGGATAGAGTTATTCCAGAAGGCCACGTCGTCGGTGAACCAGCGGAGTTAAGTTTAGAGGACGCTGAGCGAGTGCGCGTAAAACGCGAAGCTAAATCGGCGGAATGGGAGCAGGGGACAAAACATGGCTCGGACAAGAAGGCCGATCCATGGGCAAATTGGAAGAGCCGTTAAACGGAACACTAGCCATGTCATTTAGCGCTTTAGGCTTGTGTGATGGTCTGCTTAAAACTGTTGAAGAACAAGGCTATACAACGCCGACAGAGATACAGCGTGAAGCCATTCCGGCTGTGCTTAGTCAGCGCGATGTGATGGCGGTGGCACAGACGGGAACGGGTAAAACGGCTGGTTTTGTTTTACCTGTGGTACAGCGATTATCGGGTGGGCCGAGTCCGCAGAGTAAAACTGTACGTGCCTTAATTATTACGCCGACTCGTGAGCTCGCTGCTCAAGTTGAAAAGAGTGTTCAGAACTACAGCCGTGATATGAATATTCGCAGTGCAGCTGCATTTGGTGGTGTGAGGATTGAGCCACAAATAGCTCAGCTTCAAGGTGGTTTGGATGTGTTAGTTGCTACGCCCGGTCGCTTGATTGATCTTTATAATCAACAGGCCGTTAACTTTGAGCAGCTTGAGATCTTGGTATTGGATGAAGCTGATCGCATGTTGGATTTGGGCTTTATCGATGATATTCGTCGCATTCAAACCCTGCTACCTAGTCAACGTCAAACGTTGATGTTTTCAGCTACGTTTTCTAAAGCGATCAAGTCACTTGCTCAAGGTATGCTAAATAATCCATTGTTGATTGAGGTGACTGCTGCCAACAGTACGGTTGATAGCATTAAGCAGAAAATACACCCTGTAGACAAAGCGCGTAAAAGTGAGCTGTTGCTTCACCTGATTAACAAGAAAAAATGGCATCAGGTTTTGGTGTTTACTCGCACCAAGAAAGGGGCGGATAGTTTGGTTGTGCAGTTGGAAGATTCGGGGGTTAGTGCTGCTTCTATCCATGCGAACAGAACCCAGCATGCTCGGACACTGGCCTTAGATGGGTTTAGAAGCGGAAACGTTAAGGTATTGGTCGCCACTGATCTCGCCTCGCGGGGCATTGATGTAAACCAACTATCTTGTGTGGTTAATTTTGATATGCCTTATTTAGCAGAAGATTATGTACATCGAATTGGGCGAACGGGTCGTGCTGGTAGCGCTGGTTTAGCCGTTTCATTCTTTAGTGAGGATGAAGCGAAGCAGTTACAGTCAATTGAACGTGTTATTGGCCGTAAGTTTGAGCTAGAGACTATCCCAGGTTTTGCCCCGAGTAAGAAGGTTGCAGCGAGCCCATTCGATGATGAGGAATATGGTAATTTTGAGGCCGATCCTCAGCCCCGTGGCCGAGGAAAACCTAAGCGTCGCAGGAGCCGTTGAAGTCATTGATACAAGAATCAAGGGGGCAGTCAGCTTGATTGTGATGAACTACTCTTCCTTATTCCGCCGTAAACGATTTCGGTATTTTGTTTTTGCTAATTGCTGCAAATCATCGACGGTATCGGTTTCGTCCACAATTTCCCTGCCTAACATGGTTTCAATTGCATCTTCGAGCGTGACGATGCCTGCCATCTGACCATATTCATCTTCAACAAGGAATAAATGTTCTTGTTTTTTGATAAATAAATCTAACAACTGTTGCACAGGCAGGTTTTCAGAAACACGCGTAATGGGATGTGATAGATGGTGAATACCCATCTCAGCATCGCCCTCACGTTCAGCTATCATGAGTTCACGGTTTATGACCATTCCCGTGATGTTATCTTGCTCGTTTTTATAAACAGGGATGCGTGTAAACTGCGTTGTTTTTTCTAAATCCAGTGCCTCAGAGACCGTGATGTCTTCACTCAGGTTATGAATAACACTACGCGGCGTTAAGATCTGCTCGGTTTTAATTTCACGCAACTTTAAAACATTAACTAGATACTCGTTCTCCTGACTAATTAATGACCCCATTTTGTGGCCCAATGATGCCAAGGCAATGATCTCTTCCCGTGTAACCTCGTCTTGCTTATTTTTTCGAAACGGCTTGGTAATGAGTGTGGATATCCAGATTAATGGATACACCAACCTTATAAGCCAATAGATAGTGTGAGCAGCAGGAATAGCGAGCTGACGCCAAAACAGTGCGCCAATCGTTTTGGGAATAATTTCAGACAAATAAAGAATAGCCAACGTCAGCAACACCGCGATAAGTGTTTCCCAACGTGCGCCAAAAATGATGCTGGCCTGTGCACCCACACCCGCAGCACCCATCGTGTGTGCGAAGGTATTTAAGATCAAAATGCTCGATATAGATTGATCAAGCCGCTCTTTTACTTCAACAAGTTTTTTAGCTTTCTTAGTAGACTGCCTTGCGATACTTTCGACATAACTCGGTGTGATTGACAATAACACCGCCTCTAACACCGAACAGATAAATGAAACACCAATGGCAATAACTAAATAAGTAAAAAGTAGCGTCATGACGTTAGTAATATTTTTTCAGGGTTGAATAGCATATAGATTGCTTAAATGAAGAACATAATCTAACCATACAAAGAATTTCATTTTGTTGCTAGTTTTGCTTTGAGTTGACGTAGGTTTGTAAATCAATGAGGTTAATAAATAGGGTCAGACTCGATTGATTTTATCTAACGTTTAGGCACTCTTTTCCAACAGTTCCTGGAGACCATTCAACGTTTCACGCAATTCGTTAAGCTCGACTTTCGCCGCTTCAATATTGTTGTCTCGATATTCGTTCATCACGTTGTCTCCTAGAGAAAACAGTACATCGTGCATCTGTTCTATCTGAGTCATATTACGTTTATTAAAGACTTGGTCATTTCTCAAACGGTTAAGCCAAGCACCTAGGTGACAGCGCTTTATTTCATGATGTTTATCATCATTTTCTAATACTGCTTTTTCAATAGCATTGATCCATTGTTCTGTCGTCAATGTAATTATTTTGATTTTTTGATCTTTAACAGTAATTGAGTTTTTGCCACACGATATCCATTCTTCATTGGGCGTATACGTATCAAACCAGTCATGAATATCTGATGCAGGCATAGGCCGTGCAATGCCATAACCTTGTGCTTCCGTACAGCCCATAACCATCAACATCAAACCATGTTCAGTGGTTTCAACTCCTTCAGCGATGATCTCACGATCAAAGGCCTCTGATAAACGTATAACACTGTCGATAATCGCATAATCATTCGGGTCATTAAGTAAGTTTCTAACAAACGATTGGTCTATTTTTACCGTGTCAGCGGCGAGGTGACGCAAGTGCGTCAACGAAGAATAACCTGTGCCAAAATCATCAAGGGCAACATGAATACTCAACTTGTCTTTACATTGCTGAATCACGTCGCCAATAGCCGTGAGGTCACTTAAGACACTGCTTTCTAAAATTTCTAACTGAATGTATCTAGGGTCTATATTTGGATGTTGATTCAACGCTTGCTCAAGGTAATATACAAAGTCAGGTGCTAGTAGGTGTCGACAAGAGATATTGATACTAATTTCTAACTCTAAGCCTTGCCGCTTCCAACTATCAGCTTGATTAAGTGCCTCATTAAGCACCCAGTTACCAACATCAAGCTCTACAGGTGTGCCTTCGATAACAGGTAAAAAGTCTAATGGTGGGATAAGGCCTTTCGTAGGGTGTATCCAACGAATAAGTGCTTCAACACCAAATGCATGTCCGGTTTTCATGTTTACTTTTGGCTGATAATAAAGCTCTAAATTTTCATTTTTTAAGGCCTTTTTTACTTCCTGCAAACGTATATGTTTATCCACATTCTTTTTGGCATCTGCTGCATTAAACATGTGATAACGGTTTCGGCCAGCTAGTTTAGCCTGATACATCGCTTGGTCCGTATGACGTAATACGGTATCAATCTCACAATCATCGAGGGGATAAATACTGATTCCACCAGAGGCGCTGATCTGAATAGTGTGTTCATTGATCAAATAAGGTTGGGCTATGGCATGTAACACCCTATCTAATAGGTGTTTACACTCATGCACCGTATCCATGCCACCCAAGATCAAAGCAAACTCATCACCACCTTGTCTAGATAAAGTATCTTCGACTCTGATGCAGGATTTAACACGCTTCGCTACTTGAATAAGTAATTTGTCACCGACATCATGACCGTAAGTATCATTAACAGGTTTAAAGTGATCTAAGTCTATAAAACAGATCGCCAAAACCGTATCGCTATGTTTCATATACTCAATAGCTTGCAGATAACGCTTAGAAAATAATGTTCTATTTGGTAGCTTTGTTAAAGGATCATAATGGGCTAGTTCTTGTAATTCATATTCATGTTGCTTGCTTTGAGTGATGTCTTCGACCATGCATAAATGTTTAGGACTTTCGTCTTCGTCAACGATCACGGGCGCAACAGTAAGGTTAAGCCAAATATCCTCGTCATTAGGTTTGCTCACTCTTTTCTGCATTCGACGACACGCAACAACGTCTTCACTAACAACGTTGCCATCAGTGTTATCAGAAGCAGGAATATTCATCCAATCGAGGTTTGTTATCTCCTCAATATTTCTACCTGAAATGTCTGCAAACTGCTGATTTACATCTTGTACAGCACCTGAAACTGAGTCGACTAATGCAATGCCTAATGGCGACTGTTCAAACATGGTTTTGAATGGTTTTAATGCGTGTTCAGACTGTCTTTGTTCAGAGAGATCAAAGCGTATGGCTAAAAATTTAACAGGCATATTTGTTTTGCTATCAAAAAAAGGAACGATCGTTGTTCTTACCCAAAACAACTTTCCATCTTTAGATTTATTACAAATATCTCCTTGCCAAACTTTGCCATTTGAAATGCACTTCCAGAGCTTTTTAAATTCGTCCCGTGAATGTGTTTTCGAATGTAAAATTTGGTGGTTTTTTCCTAGTAATTCATTTTCACGGTAGCCTGAAAGCTGACAAAACTTATCATTAACGTGGGTTATATACCCGCTTACATCCATTTCAACAACGATGGCTGATTCATTAATCGCTGTTTTAAGTTGGCGATATCGATCGTTCTCAATCATCACCCTATTTAAATAAGCATCTCGATCTTGTGTCAGTTCTAAGTTGTCATCTGAAAGCTGTTTAATACGAAGCATTGCACTGATTTTTGCTTCAACAATTTCAGTCACTATAGGGATAGTCAGGTAGTCGTCGGCACCAGCTTCTATGCCTTTGACAACATCGGCAGGCTTATTGGCAGAGCTGATAACGATGATCGGTATCCAGTGTTCTTGATCAAGTTCACGGATCTTGGTTATTGCCTCTATTCCATCCATAACAGGCATGATGATGTCCATCAGGATTACGTGGGGCTGGTATCGCAGAACAGCTTCGACAGCTTGTTGACCATTATCGGCTAAGGTCACTTCATGGCCCATACGTTTGACCACTTCAGATAAGATAGCTTGGTTTGCTTTTAAATCATCAGCTATTAAAATTAACATAGAGACTCCCTTCTATTTAGCAGCTTTTAATGAACAGCACATCTACTCCGAATTGTTAAATACGACTATATTCCAAATCTCCTTATTTATCAAGAAGATATAAATCAACAAGCAATGGAGTCATACTTAAAATAATTAGGGTCAGTGTAAAAACTGTTTGGGTATTACTTGTTTTCTCCAAGGAAGAGGGAAACGTTCCCTTTTTCTGAAGCACATGGATGAGCTGATTAATTCCCGCCGTCTCAAACCTTTCTGGTTAAAGTCACATTAAATTAAGCAGGCTGACCCCTTGATTTATTGTTCTAAACTCTTTGATTTTATTAACAACATTGCTTAGTGCATATACTTACTATATGGTTATGCCAACATCGCTACATCCTTGATATGGAAATCATTATGTATATAGAAAAAATTAAAACTTCAGCTATTGAATTCAGAACCGCCTTGATGGCTATTCTCCCAGAACTTGATTCTGATGTTCGGGTTAGCTCATTTCCTGAGGGAGCGTGCTTGGACATTGCTTCGATGCTAATCAGGTATCTGAATGAACAGGAACTAGGTGAGTTTCAAACGGTATCAGGATGGTATGAATACAGTTGCGGTACTTTATTAGGTTCACATAGTTGGCTGCAATCGGGTGATCTGATTGTCGACATTACTGCTGATCAATTTCCAGATGTTATTGACCCTGTGATTGTTAGAACGAACTCAGAATGGCATGAAGGCCTTGTTGAAAGGTCTGACCCGAAACCGGATAATCGGTTTTCGGAAGCAAACTCATCCTCAATGCTGAAAACCGTTTACAACATGGTTACCTCTAAGATAGAAAGCACGCGATAGCGTAGCTTAAAAATATTGCTAATTAGATTGGCGGCGATCCAATGGAATCAAGCAGAATCAAGGGGGCGGTCAGCTTGATTATTTGGTGACTGCACTATAGCTAATCTCCTTATCAATACTTTAATGCGTGTATTCTATTTTTTAATTGTAGAACTCGATTATCTAAGTTATATATTTTATTATTTAATCTAGATATTTCATTTTCCAATACTTTAATACGTCGTTCATGCTCAGTCTGCAATTCGTTTAGTTTCTGGTTGAGTTCGTCGTATTCAGTGTCTTCTGCCATAGCTGTCGTTGCTAACAGCATCACTAAAATCAACCATAAGTATTTTATTTTC
>Ga0209495_1001919_pt1 | contig 13988 bp, 13 predicted proteins | sample EN1Hudsemesocosm_FD_184629 | JGI IMG/M metagenome (GOLD analysis project Ga0209495, IMG submission 184629) | Methane-oxidizing microbial communities from mesocosms in the Hudson Canyon - EN1E Hudson Canyon (SPAdes) (version 2) | ecosystem: Environmental > Aquatic > Marine > Cold seeps | place... | reverse complement strand
ATGAAGATCTTCCAACTCTGCAGAGTTGTTCTGCAAGTATTGCTGAGATCGATGTCTTAGCAACCTTGGCTGAGCGGGCTTATAGTCTTAATTTTTGTCAACCCGTATTAAAAAATGAACCCGGCATTAATATTGAAGGCGGAAGGCATCCAGTTGTTGAGCAAGTGTCGAGCGAGCCTTTTGTAGCGAACAACCTAGTAATGAACGACGATCGCAAAATGCTCATCATCACCGGCCCAAATATGGGCGGTAAGTCGACTTACATGCGACAAGCTGCGCTGATAGTTCTATTAGCCCAAATCGGCAGCTTTGTGCCTGCCACATCTGCAGTAATTGGATTGGCTGACAGAATCTATACGCGAATAGGATCATCAGATGATTTAGCCGGTGGTCGATCAACTTTTATGGTCGAAATGACTGAAACAGCAAATATTTTGCATAATGCTACCGATCGTAGCCTAGTGTTAATGGATGAAGTGGGCAGAGGAACAAGTACCTTTGACGGGCTTTCACTAGCTTGGGCATGTGCTTTCCATCTAGCAAAAAGTGTTAAAGCATTTACTCTTTTTGCAACTCACTATTTTGAGCTAACGTCCTTACCTGATAAGTTGACTGGCGCAGTGAATGTTCATCTTGATGCCACAGAGCACAAAGACACTATTGTTTTCATGCACAGTGTTCAGGATGGGCCTGCCAGCCAAAGCTACGGCATTCAAGTCGCCAAACTGGCGGGGATACCCGAGTCGGTCATTGATCTTGCTAAATCAGAGTTAGCAATATTGGAAGCCGGAGGTCATACGTTAGTGACCGCCAAAGAAACCCAAGAAGTGACCTTAGAACCCAGTCAAAATGAACTATTATTGACCAATGTGAATTACGCGATTCAGGAGCGTTTAGATAATTTAAGCCCAGATGAACTGTCCCCAAAGCAAGCCCTTGATCTTATTTATGAGCTAAAACGCCTACTATAACGTACCCTAGGAAAACACGGCTTTAACGAAAATTTATAGCGGCAGCACGTGTTCTGTTTAAACATACTGGTATAATACTGCGCGCTAAAACATTGGAATTAGGAAGAGAAACATCGAATGACTTTTATTGTTGGTGAAAACTGTATCAAATGTAAACTAACAGACTGCGTGGAAGTCTGCCCCGTTGATTGTTTCTATGAAGGGCCTAATTTCTTAGTCATTCATCCCGATGAATGTATTGATTGTGCGCTTTGTGAACCTGAGTGTCCTGTTGAAGCAATTTTTGCCGAAGATGAAGTACCTGAGGGTCAAGAAATGTTCGCTGAGCTCAATGCGGAACTAGCCGAGATCTGGCCCAATATTACGGAGCAGAAAGAACCCCTGCCTGATTCAGAAGAATGGGATGGTGTTGCTAACAAACTCCAATATTTAGAGCGATAAGCCGGTTTAAACTAGATATTATTTTTGGATGCGTTAAACTGGCGCCCTGCTGATACGCACCCGTAGCTCAGCTGGATAGAGTAGGTGGCTTCGAACCACTTGGTCGGGGGTTCGAATCCCTCCGGGTGCGCCACTTTTCCACGTAAACCATTGTTTTCCTTGTGTTTAACAATAGCCTCAATGATTAAAATGTAGCTCTCTTACCTGAGACTTTTCCACTTCCAGATTTTCTTTAGGACTGCCTTTAAGAGACAAATTGAAAAATGACACAATGTAGTAGCTCATTTGTTCGTGGAATCGTTTGGCCAAAACCCCATCAGTCCAAGAGGAATGTCTAGCTCGTTTAAATATTTGTAAATATTTTGAGGGCACGGTTTGATTATATGCCCCGCCAGCTTCAATTAATTCTGTTGATATTCGGCGATCCTTCGAGCCTCCCTGATAAAGTGTTTTGACATTACTCATATTGATAATCTGTTGTTGTACTGCAAAGGGCTTATGCCATGGAGATAGTAAAGCGATAGCAATAACTTCATTTCGCTTCCAAGCATCCCAAGCTCCAGCAAGTCCCATACAGGTATAGCCGCCCATAGAATGCCCTGTGCAACCCACCTGTTTAAATGACTTGATGTACTCCGCATAATTACTAGAGGGTAAGGCATCCAGCACCTTGTGAATATCGTCTTTTCGATTGCTATTGGTTTGCTTTGTCCACCTCTCAGGTTCTCGCCAAGGCAAATCAGGCTTTGTGCTTCCCGAAATGCAGTCTGCATGCTTTGGTGAAACTACTATATAGCCTGCACTGGTAAGACGATTCTGAATGCCTGAATAATTAGTTGGGCACGCTCCCATTCCATGTGAAAAAATGATCAATGGGTAAATACCATTATCAGGGCGACGAATTTCAATCTCTACGCCTTCTATCGTTTCTGTATTTAAAACAACTGCGATGGATGGAAGCGCTTGTGCAGTTAAAGATAATAAAATCAAAAAAGATTTAATGCTAAAAAAGTTCATCTCTGTGACCTTAACATTTGTATATTGCGTTTGCGCGTTTAGTCGCCTCTTTAAAAAAACTAGAAAATTGTTCTTGAGAGTAATCTTTATAATTAGTTAATAGCATTCATATAAATCCAAGAAGTATTAACCCAATAAATAATTCCATTTAAAAATACCCTTTATTGATTACCTAATCATAGCTAAATAGCCCATCCAGTCAAATCAGGGTTAGATCGAGGAGGAAGGTAGGGATAAAGCGACCAAAGGGTACACAGATAGAGTGAGTAACCTACTCTCCTACCTTGTCTAATCTTCTTCGTGGTTTGGTCGCATAAAGAACACAACTCAGTACCGCACCTTTAATCTCCATATTTCTATCGAATCTACACCATCTCCCAGAATGGAACATCATTATTGTCTCTGACGCATTATCCATTCCATAGACAACTTGTATGACATTATTTCTTACACAACCCTGTCCCTCTATGGCGTTTAGGATATCGTTCTTTCCGAATTCCTTAATGTAGACGAAACATAGGTCATCCATATCTGCAGATACATTGGATGAAAATACGATAGTTATAATCAGCAGTAATAATGATTTCATTTTAGGCTTCCATTTAGATTGTATTTTTGGAGTATAAATCCTATTCAGTAAGGTTGGAAACGACCCTCAATGGATTGGTTATTATTCCTAGTCGCACCCCGAATCATCATTTCATCTTCTATGTGACGATAGTGGTTCTCTATGTGGGTGGAGGAAGTCCCAGCAATATACGCATCATCCGCAATAGGAACACCCGCATTCATCCTCAAGGTAATCCCAAAGTGCCGCAGTGAGTAATAGGATAACTCCCTTTATTGATTACCTAAGCATAACTGAATACCCCATCCAGTCAAATCAGGTGAGGGGTGAGAGATATACAGATTGTTGTCGACTCTAGGACTTTGAGTGGATAATTGCTTATCTGAAGATTTTTGTCCAAACTTTAAACAAGAAATTATCTAATATAGATAGTCAAAGGAGTCATTCTGATGAAAGACCCACTAACTGAAGCATTGAAAGAAGCAGGAGAGATGTTGAAAAAAGTTTACACAGACTTTATGAAAATCTACGAGAGGGAAGATAAGTCTGAAGATAAGTCTGAAGAAGTGGAAGACAGCAAAGGTGAAAGTTAGCATCAGATTCCACCTTTACAGATTGTTGTCGACTCTAGGATTGAGTAAAAGCAATCGTTGAGATAAAACGTCTCTGAGCAGTTTTGCTACTGAGTTTCAGAGGACTCTATTTTTGTGCGGGGACGTTCTGCGTCGATTACTGGTGATCCGACTGTGGATAGAAAAGAGGGATTAAATAAATCCCTCTAAAGTTCCATTCCGTCTTTTAGCGGTTACGGTTTAGGCAATATCTCCAGCGCTTTTTTGTCATCGACCACAGGAGTGATTGTCGCGTCACATACTTCCGTCCAAGGATTAACATGTTTGATAGCAAGAGTAGGATCATCAGTTTCAATTAACACTATGCCGCTACCAGAAGTGAGATCGTGATACCTCGCAAGTTTTTTAGAGCCCTTTGGGAATTGAGCATCGAGTTCCTCTAAAGTCATAGACGCGAACTCTTTGTAAGCTGCTGCATCGCATTTGAAATCAACAAGGTATACAGACCTGTGTCCGTCCGCATACGCAACGTTAAAAAACAACAACGTAACCGCTAGAATAAAATACTTTTTCAATTGAAGTCTCCGAAGGTTTTTAAAAAGAATTTCCAGTATATCCATAACTAAATAGCTGATCCAGTCAAAGGGGAGGGGTTAGAGCTGGTCGAGGCTTCCAAATGCCATGCATTCTTTCGAATACAGCCCCTTACTTTAAAAACCCAGGAGGTTTTGGCAGTCTGGAAACGTCTATGGCCTCATGCTGAATAACTACTCTAGCTCCTAATTCCGTGGCTAGCCTTTCAAAGGCTATCATAGACCCTCTTGTTTGAGACTCATTTGTATTGAAGCGTGGCACGCGCTGCAACTTGCGGCTTTCAGCACGGTGGTAGAGGTCCCCTGTAAGTAGAACAGGCCCACTTTCGAACAAGTTAACCTGAAGTACTGTATGGCCTGGGGTATGCCCTGGCATCTCTAAAATCACAACCGAACCATCACCAAAAACATCATAGTTTTCACTAAAGATGGTTTTATTGAGCCCAACGAAAGCTATATTTTGTGCCTTGCTCTCATCAGTGCTAAACATATGCTCAAGCTCATCTTCGTGCACCAGCCACTCAACGTCCGAAAATAGGGAGGCTTGGCCCGTATGGTCAAAGTGGCTGTGAGAGATAGACATAAATTCAATATCGGCCACTTTAAGATCTATCTCCTCTAACAGATCAGTTAATGGGCTTTTAAGAGATACAGTAAAAATACCATCAACCTGAGGCTCAGACCCCACAAGACTATGTGGCAGACCCAAGTCCCATATCAAATCTCCCTCGGGGTGACGAATTAAATAGCATGTATTGACTAACTTGCCGCCTTGACCAGCATAGTCCCCGCTAGAGGAGAATGCGTCGAAATTAGACACTTCTATGTTGCCACAATTAAAGGTGTAGAGTTTGAGAGGGACTGAGCCAACATAGTTACCAGTGAATTCGTTCGATGACGATTTCTTGCTGATCCTATGCTCGTATTGGGAACAGCCAGTCATCAATAGACTAAAGGTAAACAGAGCACAAACTAAACTTTTCATATCCATATTCCTCTCTTTATTGATTGCCTAAGCATAGCTGAATACACCATTCAGTCAAATCAGGCCCAGATCGAGCCAGCCTATATAAAAAACAACACTTCGTATATATTAGGCCCGAGGCCTGACGTATCAAATAGACAACCAGACATGAGACATAATTTGCCCACCAAAACTAATTGGTCGATCGCCGAAGCATCGCATTGGTCTAGCCAGCGGCCATGGATCATCGGCTTTAATTACACCCCACGATCTGCCATTAATCAGCTTGAGATGTGGCAAGATGAAACATTCGACCCTACAACCATTAACCAAGAGCTAGGATGGGCGTCTGACATTGGTTTTAATATGGTTCGGGTATTCCTTCACCACTTACCTTGGCAAGAAAACCACCATAATTTTTGCAAGAAGATTGATGTCTTTTTGTCGATTGCGGATAGGCATAATATCGAGGTTATGTTTGTACTATTTGATGATGTGTGGGATCCCTTGCCGCAATCTGGAAAACAACCCACACCAAGAGCAGGAGTCCACAACTCAGGTTGGGTCCAATCACCTGGAGCCAAAATACTGGGTGATCTTAATCGACATAATGAGCTAGAAGATTACGTCAAAGGTATTATTTCAAGATATAGATCAGATCAACGAGTGGCCATTTGGGACCTCTATAATGAGCCAGGCAACCTTAACACCATTCCTTATGGTTCTTCAGAGGTGAAAAATAAGCGCGACTTTTCTCTGGCATTATTAACAAAAACATTTGAGTGGGCGCGACAAGAAGGGCCCTTGCAACCTCTGACAGCAGGCGTATGGAGATTAAAAAAGGGCTACTGGAAAGGAAGCATCAAGAAAGACAAAGATTGTGCACTTTTTGAATGTATGCTTGAAAATTCTGACATTATCACCTTTCATTCCTACGAAAATGCTGCGAGAACAGGCAAAGCAATTAGGTATCTCAAAGACCTAGGAAGGCCTATGATTTGTACGGAATATCTCGCCCGCGGCCATGAAAATACTTTTGATTCGATACTACCTATATTTGCCCAAAATCATATTGGGGCAATGAACTGGGGCTTTGTCTCCGGCAAGACCCAGACGATATATCCTTGGCGCTCATGGGTCTTCATAATAAGGCTTTGGGATCGATTGTGGTCCAAAGAACCTAATCCCTGGCATCACGATATACTTCGCCCGAATGGGACTCCATATAGCAATAATGAGATCGATTTAATCCGCTCTCAAATCAGTAAAAAACAGAATTCTTCAGTAAAATAGTCACAAGATATAAAGCGAAAAACACAGCCAGTAATTCTATTTGGTAGTGAATCGTAACTTAGTACATATTCTCGCTATACTGCCACACAAATTTGGTAAAAGAAGAAATATAAAATGCCTAAGTTTCTATCCATCATTACACCTCTGTTGCTCGCGTGCTTATTACTTGGAGCATGCTCTAGTGTTAGTACAACTCCATCGAATAGCAAAACCTCACCAACATCAGCACTGGAGATCGCTACCTCTAAATCATTTGCTGATATTCCAATTGCGGCAACGGACAAAGTTGATATTGAAAAATCATTACTGCTTAATCCAGGCGAATACTGGATCGGACGAGCAGTATTGAAATCCTCCCTAAAGGAAGAAGAGGCTTTTAATTACTACAAAAACAAAATGTCCGATTATGACTGGACAACGGTAACGAGTGTACAATCAAAGGTATCGATACTTACTTTCGAAAAATTCGATCGATTCGCTGCCGTACAAATTCAAAGTGCTGGGATGCGTGGAAGTGCCATTACCATCACGGTGTCCCCGCGGGAGTCGTCCAAGTAATAGCTAGTTGCTATTGGACCGTAGTTAGCACCCCTTAGGACACAATATGGGCTCTCACTCATCCAGGATACAGTGCGCCATATCAAAATTGGAACGATACGTTTCAGTCTTTCCCTACAGTTACTTTGTTGGGAGCAAATACACCCTTTATTTTCCATTTATAAGCATTGTTTACCAACAGATAATTAACACCAGCTGTCAAAATAACTTCATCGCTAGCGTTGTATCTTGAAAAATTCATGTAAACCATAGCCGTCTTATCATCTTCATAAATCAACTCTAGGGAATTAATCTTAGAGTAACTCCAACCTTTACTTCTCAATCTTGCAAAATCTACAGAATCCCCGTATTTGTCATACACATTCTTCTCATCTCCCATGAGCCAAAAAAATGGCGATCCTGAACTCTCATTCAAAGCATCAAGATCAGCATTATTAAAATCTTCAACGTATTGAGCAACCGTCTGAATTGGAGTGACTTCGGGTAAGTCAAGATCATCATTTATTTCTACATCAATACTTATACATCCTGCCAACATGATAATTGTGACCACCAGTGTAAATAATCTAGTCATTTTTTATTATTCCTTAAAAGGGTAAAAAGAGTATTAATTTTTAACTATCAGGGTTAAGACGAGTTGATCATGTCTTTTGGATTTGAAATAAAATAGTTTTATGGATAACACACTTTCTAAAATAGGTATAGAATCTTATGGTTCCAGTATATTTTTGGTCAGTACACTAGCTAGTATTACATACATTTTAATGTAGGGAGTAGCTATAAGAATGAACAGGAATCCCCGTTATGACATCTTGTTTGAGCCAGTCAAGATTGGTCCAGTAACAGCCCCTAATAGATTCTATCAAGTACCCCATGCCAGTGGCATGACGGAGGCTAATCCTCGCGTTAGATCGGCTTTTAGAGAAACTAAAGCTGAAGGCGGTTGGGGAGTTGTTTCCACTGGTGCTCTCTCTATTCACCCATCTTCTGATGATAGCCCGCTACCCTACGCTCGGTTATGGGATAAAAATGACATTCGATCACATGCTCTTTGTTGCGATGCTATTCATAGTCACGGCGCTTTAGCTGCGGCGGAGCTATGGCATGGCGGAGCATCTGTTATGAACAGAACCTCAAGGATACCACCCTACTCTCCTTCAGGAATTTCATGGGCGGCAACACACGTTGGTTTTATGGGTAACCTACGGCCCCGGATTATGGACAAAAAGGATATTCGCGACGTTATCGCTTGGCAGGTTGCCGCGGCCAAAAGAGCCAAAGATGCTGGCTTTGATATCGTCTATATTTATGCAGGTATGGGCTACCTCGGCTATGAGTTTTTATTGGAGGAATACAACCACCGCTCCGACGAATATGGGGGCTCAGTTAAAAATCGGGTGCGCTTTGTTAGGGAGATGATAGAGTCCACCAAGGACGCAGTTGGCAATACCTGTGGTGTGGCCTTGCGCATCAGTTTGGAGGAATTAAGAAGTAAATCAAGTGACAGCCATTCGTCTGAAGCGCATGAGGTGGTTGAATTACTTTCAGACCTTCCAGATTTATGGGATGTAAAAATGGACTCAAGTCCTACTGACTGCGGTGCATCCCGATTCCGCCCAGAATGCGCCCACGAGCCTATCATCGATTTCGTGAAGAAAGTGACTGAAAAACCTGTGGTTGGGGTTGGTCGATTTACCTCGCCTGACACAATGGTTTCGCAGATTAAACGAGGTGTGCTAGACCTAATTGGAGGAGCTCGCCCATCTATAGCGGATCCCTTTTTGCCCAACAAGATCAATCAGGGGCGTGAAGGTGACATCAGAGAATGCATCGGCTGTAACATTTGCATTTCAAGTTGGCATGACGGTGTTCCTGTGCGGTGTACTCAAAATGCCACTGCAGGCGAAGAATGGCGCAAAGGCTGGCATCCAGAAAGATTTGAAACACCAGGTAGTGATGATTCTATATTAATCGTTGGCGGTGGCCCTGCAGGGTTAGAAGCTGGTTTAACTGCAGCTAGGCGCGGATATCAGGTTACGATCGCAGATAAAAATACACAAATGGGAGGTCGTCTAATTTACGAGACTCAGTTACCAGGGCTCACGGAGTGGGGTCGAATAACCGATTACAGACTCAATGCCCTTAAAACCATGAGTAATGTTAATCTTTATCTGGATAGTAATTTGGGGGTTAACGATATTTTAGGATTAGAGCATTCCCGAATTGGCATTGCCACTGGAGCCCACTGGACGAAAGCTCTTTACTCATCACTAGAAATAGCCGCTGCTGAACTTAATCGACCAGATGTTTACACCCCTGATGATTTAGCCTTGGGAATGATTCCCGAAGGACCCTCATTAGTCTATGACTTTGATAATTACTATCTGGGAGGTGTAATTGCCGAGTCTTTAGCGTTACAAGATATCAATGTAAGTTATGCGACTCCTGCTGGCCATGCTTCGGCCTGGACCATCATGACCAATGAGCTGCCTTTTGTGCATCAGTCGCTAGAAAAATCTGGCGTAGAGGTATACACACAAATGCTTCTGAACGATTTTGATGGCAAGAAGGTCACTTTAAGTAACATATTTACTAACATGCCTAAATCCCTAGCCATAAAATCTGTCATTATTGTGGGACTGCGCTTACCCAATGACCAACTTTATAACCAGCTAATGTCGCGCAGTTCTGAATTTGCTCAAGCAGGAATAAAATCCGTAGAATGCATCGGAGATGCATTGGCCCCCGGTGCTTTGGTCCATGCAGTTTACTCAGGGCATGAATTTGCAAGGCAGCTTGATCGTCCTCCAGATGAATTATATTTGCGAGACATTCCGATAGCGGAATCTCCGCCAAATAAGGTTATCTGACTTTGAAATCTCCCAATACAGAAGGCCGCTGGCTGATAATGATGCTATTGTGTCTTTCTGGTGGAACAATTTATTTACTACCTTTCTTGAGAGAAATCTACTACATCCCAATCCAGCAAGCTTTTGATTACACCAACACACAAATGGGCATTTTATTTAGCGTGTTTGGCCTGGCTAGCATGCTCAGCTATTTTCCAGGGGGTTGGCTAGCTGATCAATATTCTCCGCGCAAGCTTATTTCTTTATCACTCCTCGGCGTAGGTTTGGGCGGCCTCTACTTTGCAACTCTTCCTTCTTACAACGCCAATCTAGCCTTACATTTTTTTTGGGGAATTTGTACATCACTTATATTTTGGGGAGCAATGATCAAAGCAACTCGTAGCTGTGCCAGTTCTGAGGAGCAAGGTCGCGCCTTTGGTATATTAGAGAGTGGCCGAGGGTTAGTCGAAGTTGCTATCTCTTCAGCAATTCTTGCGGTCTTTGCATGGCTTGGCAGTCAAACTACTGCTCTATCTCAAGTGATTACTATATACGCTTGGATCAATATCGCTCTTGCAATGATGTCGTGGAGATTCTTGAAAGATAGCAACACAAACTCATCAGGCCAAGATCCAGCTCTGAAAAGAGTCAGCCTAAAGAATATCCTCACCGTATTGAGAATGCCCTCTGTTTGGCTAATTGCAATCGTTGTTCTAACCACTTACAGCGCCAATTGGGGCGCCTATTATTTTACACCCTACGCAACCACGGGCTACTCACTTAGCATTTTATTAGGAGCCAGTATTGGCGTAGCTAAGATGTGGTTAAAACCACTAGCAGCTACGTCTGCTGGTTTTATTGCCGATAGATTTGGAATAGCCAGAACCGTATTTGTATTAACATTAGCCATGGCAGGTTCTTTTGTTGCCTTTGCTATTCTCCCAGGGGGCAAAGCATACCTACTCTTAATGTTACTCAACATCGCTGTCGCCTCCTGTGCTGTTTTTGCTTTAAGGGGCATCTACTTCGCCCTACTCGATGATTCTGGCGTTGCTCCAGCAGTAACCGGAACTGCCGTCGGAGTTATCTCGGCTATAGGATTTACACCTGACTTTTTTATGCCTATTTTAGGAGGCATGCTACTTGACTCGTATCCGGGGGTTTTGGGCTACCGCTATTACTTCGGTGTCATTGCAATCATGTCAACATGTGGTGTTCTCGCCGCACATCAACTAATGAAAAAGTCACAGCACGCTGATATTACTAACGACTCTGTTAAATTCAAGTGAGAAATTCCATAGGAGAAGCTGATGAGCGATTATTTAGAAACACTTGATGGCTTTGAGAAAACGCTACCCAGCAACTGGTATTTAGACTCTGATATCTTTGAACTTGAAAGAGAACATATTTTTATGCAGGAGTGGCTCTGTGTTGGGAGAGAGGAACAATTCCCCAATTCAGGAGATTGCAAGGTTTTAGATATATATGGAGAAAGTATCCTTCTAGTTCGAAACAATGTCGGCTCTATGCGTTCCTTTTATAACGTATGCCGCCATCGAGGGGCGCAATTGTGCCCATCAGAGAGCAAATCGGATCAAAGTGGATTACTGAAAGGAGGGCTAGCAGGTAACAAAGCTTTCGTCTGCCCATATCACGCCTGGACTTATGACCTAGAGGGACAACTGCAACGAGCTCCTCATATTGATGAGTCGTTAGGACTAGAAATAGAAAAAGTGAAGTTACACCCAGTGGGTTGTGAGACTTGGGGAGGGTTTATCTTTTTAAACCTTAGCCCTGAAACGGCTCCCCCTTTCTCCTCCCATATAGCCGAAATAGAAGAGCGATATCAACGCTATCCATTGGAGTTTTTGGTCATAGGCAAGACAATTGAGTATGAGGTTAATGCAAACTGGAAAGTACTATGTGAAAACTATAATGAATGTTATCACTGCGGGCCCGTACATCCTGAATTATGCCAAGTAGTGCCTGCTTTTAGAAAGAATGGTGGTGCTAACCTTGATTGGGAAAGAGGTGTTCCGCACCGCGAAGGAGCTTATACGTTTACAATGTCCGGGACGACCCGAAGGACGCCATTTCCTGGACTCAACGAAGATGAACTCAATCGACATAAAGGTGACCTTTTATACCCCAATTTATTCATTTCCCTTGCTGCAGACCATGTTGCAGTATTTATTTTGACAGCCATTACTGCTCATAAAACTAAGATAGAATGTCATTTTTTATTCGAAAAAAAAGAAGTCGAAAGCCCACATTTTGACCCCTCAGACGCTGTTGATTTTTGGCATCTTGTTAATCAACAAGATTGGGCTATTTGCGAGCGCGTTCAAAAAGGGATGGCATCAAGAGTCCATAACTATGGTATTTTATCTCCCATGGAAGATTGGAATTTAGACCTACGAGGCTATGTTAAAGATCGCATTGGTCCTTATATTGAAACCAGTTAGCAACAAAATAAGTTTATTGTGCGATCTTTGGGATGGACGAGAGCGTCCAGTCACCATAAACAGGATTGCCCTCCAAAAGAGTCAGTAGAACTTGGGCATCAGAAATCTCATCAGGAGCAAGTTCAAAAAGGTTGTTATCTAAAACAATCAAGTCAGCTAATTTTCCTTCCTCGATTGATCCAGTCTCATCGTCAATAAAGTTCACATAAGCACTGTTGATCGTGTATGCCTCAATTGCATCAGCTAGGTTGATCCTTTCATCTTCAAGAAATGGGTCACTAAAATTAGTCAAGGGGTCACGGCGTGTAATAGCAGTCTCAATGCCCAGCAAAGGATTGCCTGAGGTGACAAACCAGTCACTTCCAAAAGCTACTACCGCACCTGTGTCGAGCACACTTCTAATCGGGTATAACCATTTGCTTCTCTCCGCTCCCAGTTTAGGTATTGTTAGTTCTGTTATAAATTTGTCTGCCCATGCCCAATAGGGCTGAAAGTTTGCCACCACATTTAAGGACTCTAAGCGCGGGATATCTGCGGGGTCAAACAGCTGGATGTGAGACATATGATGGCGGCTGTCTCTCACTCCATTCACTTGTCGAGCTAGCTCAAGAGAATCTAACGACTGACGAACAGCTGCATCCCCGATCGCATGAAAATGTATTTGAAAGCCCAACGCATCGAGTTGACTGACCACAACATCCAACTGCTCTGGCTTGATCAAAAGCTCTCCGCTATAACCATCCTCCCGATCACTATAGGGTGCCAAAAGAGCAGCAGTATGAACTTCCATCACTCCATCAAGCCAAATTTTCACTGAAGGCGCAGAAAAGAGCGGTGTCTTAAACTGTTCTCTCGCATCAGTAATTCGCGATAACTGCTCTAAACCAGAATCTGTATTCCATACCAACGCCCCAACTACTCTTATTGTTAGGTCTCCTGCTTGATCCATCGCCATGTATGTGGGTCCGCCAACATAGGCCTCATTACCATCAAGCTTTAGGAGCGCATCTTGCACCGTGGTAACACCATATTGATTCAAATAATGTTGCCCAAATTGCAAAGCAGCTTGCATTTGATCTGCCGAATAAGCCGGCCTTGTGCTGAAAGCGAGATTCATTGCGCTGTTCTCTTGCAGAGACCCGCTGGGCTCTTTAGAGTTCTTATACCTATCTATCCTTCCCCTAGGAGGATCCGGTGTCTCAGCGTCAATGCCGGCAATCTCCAATGTTTTGGAATTAACCCAAAGCTGATGCCCTGAGGCAGATTTAAGTATTACCGGGCGATCCGAAACAACCTCATCAAGTAATCTCTTATCAGGTAATCCATCTTCAAAAAGATCCATTGTCCAGCCACCGCCATCAATGAATGTGGCTTCTGGCGACTGTTGTGCACATTCTTTTACGATAAGAACGTAATCCTCCACAGATTTTCCATCATGCAAGCTACAACCTAAATAGGCCATACCAGCCTCTATCGGATGAACATGGGCATCTTGGAATCCAGGAAGCACCATTTTTCCATCAAGATCGACTAATCGGGTGTTTGGTCCCTTATATTTTTTTGCGCCAGTACTAGATCCCACATAAGCAATTTTTCCATCAATGACAGCAACAGCCTCCGCCCATGATCGATTAGCATCAACGGTGTAAACTTTACCGTCGAATAAAATTAGATCTGCGCTAACTTGTTTAGTTTTT
>Ga0209495_1001918_pt1 | contig 13988 bp, 9 predicted proteins | sample EN1Hudsemesocosm_FD_184629 | JGI IMG/M metagenome (GOLD analysis project Ga0209495, IMG submission 184629) | Methane-oxidizing microbial communities from mesocosms in the Hudson Canyon - EN1E Hudson Canyon (SPAdes) (version 2) | ecosystem: Environmental > Aquatic > Marine > Cold seeps | place... | reverse complement strand
AGTCTTATTATTCTAGTCTAATTATTCGTGCTATGCGGCCGAACTCGTTTTATAGGAAATTAAACATGGACGTGGTAGAACAATACCTCCACGCTTGGAATACGCACAACTCTAAGGCTATTGAAGATTGCTTTCTGCCAGAGGGGGTTTATATAGACTCCAATATTAACGTAGAAATATCTGCTCATCAGCTAGCCCTAAGAGCATCTGAGCTTTTTTCTTGTTTTCCTGAATTTAAGATATTTGTCAAAGACCGAACACCTAATGCAAGCGGATTAATTGCTACTCGCTGGACAATCCAAGGTGCTTTGCCAGGATTAGTACTCTCAGGTGTTGATATGCTATGTATCCGCAAGGGAAAAATTCAGAGCGTACAGGTCTATTTTGACAGAGATACTGGTAAGATTTTTGCCAAAGTTCCCTCTTTACACTTAAAATATGTTCCCGATGCTCTGCTACAACCTGATAAGTCTGGTGTTTCAAAACTAGCCAAATACAGCACTTCAGGGCTGTCGAACCAAGAATTAATAACGATCCGACAGGCGCTACAAAGTTTAATGGATGTAGAGCAACCCTATCTCGATCATGACCTTAGTTTATCTAAGCTAGCGAATCAATTACAGGTATCTACCAACCACCTATCACAAGCCATCAACACCGAATTCCATTGTAACTTCTATCAGTTTATTAATAACTTGCGCATCAGCTTTGCCAAGCGACTGATCGTATCCAATGAAGAGCCTGATTTAAAGGCATTAACCCTCTCATTAGAGTCTGGTTTCAAATCCACTTCTACTTTCTATACAGCATTCAAAAAAATAACAGGGATGACACCCAAAGAATTTAAGGCGCAGTTGTAAAAGGCTCCGACTCTATAGAGCAAGACGATTTAATTAAAGTATTTGGTTGAGAATGCTTCATCAACGTTTAATTATTTAATCGCACGATGGAGAAACCAAAATGAATAGAGTGTTAGAACAGTGGAAAAAACAGGGGCATTTCTTTAATTTCAACGGACCACAGATTTTTTACCGTGATGAAGGTAAAGGTGCTCCTCTAATTTGCATTCATGGCTTTCCGACATCAAGTTGGGATTGGCGTTACCTTATTCCTGAATTGCAAAAAAAATTTAGAATTATCACTCTTGATATGTTGGGTTTCGGGTTTTCTGATAAGCCACAAAAACATCATTACAGTATTGCAGAGCAGGCAGATATTCATGAAGCACTATTATCCTTACTTGGAATTAGTGAATATCATATTTTGGCACATGATTTTGGTACTATCGTCGCTCAAGAACTTCTAAGCAGAGCCCTCAACCCAGCCCACATAAAACCAAAGCCTTTATCTCTATTTGCCATGAGTGGGTCGATATTCCCCGAACTTTCAAAACCTCGTTTAATCCAGAAGTTACTGACATCTAACGTGGGAGTGCTTATTAGCAAGTTATTTAATGAGAAAAAATTTGCCCAGAGTTTTAATCGTGTTTTTTCGGAACAGAAACAACCAGACTCAAATACCCTGAATACCTATTGGCAGTTACTCTGCACTAATCGTGGCAATAAAATACTTCACAAGTTAAATTTTTTTCTGAAAGACCGGAAAGTTCACGGTAAAAGATGGAGTGACGCATGGCAGTCATCCACACTTCCAGTATGTTATATATCTGGGAGTGAAGACCCTATGTATGGAGAAGACACTCTGATCAAACTAAAAGAAGTCTCTCACAAAAAAGATATTACCAGTCTGGCTGGCGTAGGGCATTTCCCTCATATTGAAGAACCTGAAGCGGTTGCCCGACACTTAATCGGTTTCTTATCGTCTCTGAAAATTAAGCAGAGTGCATAATTTTTAGAGAATCATACCGTTATTTGGAGCGTATTTTATACTGCAGGCTAGGGGCATATTGAATTCATTTCGAACAATAAAATATCTCCGTTTGTACTTAACAATACGGTATAACGTAAAAAGGCCCTCAAAGGGCCTTTTTTGTGGATAACTATAATTTTTCGATAGATAACTCTACAAAAAATTAAACATCCAAGTTAGTCACTTCCAACGCATTAGTCTGAATAAAGTCTCTACGAGGCTCTACTTCATCACCCATTAATGTTGTGAATATCTGGTCTGCTCCAATAGCATCTTCAATATTTACTTTCATCATACGGCGAGTTTCAGGATCCATAGTAGTATCCCATAACTGATCTGGATTCATCTCACCCAAACCTTTATATCGTTGAATATAAAGCCCACGCTGCGATTCTTTCATCAACCACTCTAATGCTGTAGAGAACTTACTAATGTGCTGCTGACGCTCTCCACGTTGCACGTAGGCGCCTTCTTCTATTAATCCCGCTAAGCTCTCTGCTAGCTTGGCAACGGTCTTATATGAAGCTGACTCGAAGAACTCATAGCTAAATACATACTCGGTAGAAATACCATGTACATATACATCTACTTTGGGTAAATATAAACCACGTTCTTCATCTTCCTTAACGGTGAATTCATATCTCATGCCTGTTTTACTATCAACAAGCAATTGTTCAGCCATTGCTTCACACCATGCGATTACAGCACTTTTATCTTTTAGTGATTCAAGCGCAATAGGCTTTATGGCAATTAGTTTTTCAAGTACCAGTTTTGGGTAGGTACGTGCCATGCGGTCAATAATTGATGAAACACTTCGGAAATCATTTACCAACGTTTCCATTGCAGTACCCGTAACAGGGGGCGCAGATGGATTTACAAATAGACTAGTACCTTCAAGTGCTGACTGAGTTAAGAAGTTTTCAAGCGCCCTTTCATCTTTCAGGTACTGCTCTTGCTTTCCTCTCTTCACTTTATACAGTGGTGGCATTGCAATAAAGATATGGCCACGCTCTATTATCTCTCGCATCTGTCTGAAGAAAAACGTGAGAAGTAGTGTACGGATGTGTGATCCATCCACATCCGCATCAGTCATGATAATGATGCTGTGGTAACGCAACTTATCAATGTTGTATTCTTCACGTCCTATACCACAACCTAAAGCTGTGATTAGCGTACCCACTTCCTGAGATGAAATCATCTTGTCGAAGCGTGCTTTTTCTACGTTTAATATCTTACCTTTCAGTGGCAAGATAGCTTGTGTTTTACGATCTCGGCCTTGCTTGGCAGATCCGCCAGCCGAGTCACCCTCCACTATGTATAGTTCTGATAGAGCAGGGTCTTTCTCTTGGCAGTCAGCCAGTTTACCTGGCAAGCCTGCAATGTCTAATGCACCTTTACGCCGAGTCATGTCTCGCGCTTTACGTGCTGCTTCTCTTGCTCTTGCAGCCTCAATCATTTTTCCAACAATTGATTTTGCTTCTGATGGGTTTTCTATTAAGTAATCACCGAATAAAGCATTCATCTCTTGCTCTACGGCACTCTTAACTTCAGATGAAACTAGTTTATCTTTAGTTTGAGAAGAAAACTTTGGATCAGGAACTTTAACAGAAACAATAGCAGTCAAACCCTCTCTCGCATCATCTCCAGTAGGCTTGATCTTTTCTTTTTTAGCGAAGTTTTCACGTTCTATGTAAGAATTCAACGTTCGGGTTAACGCGCCTCTAAATCCGGCCAGGTGTGTACCACCATCTCTCTGAGGAATGTTATTGGTAAAACTGTATATATTTTCCTGAAAACTATCGTTCCACTGCAGGGCAACTTCTACCGTTACACCATCTTCTTCACGTTCTTTAATAAAATGAAAAACAGGGTTTATCGGGTTTTTGTTGGTATTAAGATATTCTACAAAGGATCGTAAACCACCTTCATATTCAAATACTTCTTCTTTTCCTGAACGCTCATCTTTAAGAACAATGCGCACACCAGAATTCAAAAATGCTAGCTCACGAATACGCTTGGCTAATATATCGTAATGGAATTCTATATTACTAAAGGTTTCAGGTGAGGGTACAAAGTGCACCTCTGTTCCTGATTTATCTGTATCACCAATAATTTCTAATGGTTTTTCAGGTACACCATGCTTGTAAACTTGCTCATGTACTTTGCCGTTTCTTCGTACAGTTAAACGTAATTCTGTGGATAAGGCATTTACAACTGAAACGCCAACACCATGAAGACCACCCGATATTTTGTATGAGTTATCATCAAATTTACCGCCTGCGTGTAAAACGGTCATAATAACTTCTGCTGCAGACACTCCTTCTTCTTCATGTATGTCTGTAGGAATTCCACGTCCATCATCAGACACGGTTATAGATTCACCATCATGAATAACTATTCTTACTTCTGAACAGAACCCTGCTAAAGCTTCATCGATTGAGTTATCAACAATTTCAAACACCATGTGGTGTAAACCAGAACCATCATCAGTATCACCAATATACATTCCGGGACGTTTACGTACCGCGTCTAATCCTTTAAGAACTTTAATACTTGATGAATCGTATGAATTATTATCTGTCATCTATAACGCTCCTAGGCGTACTTTCTTATTGGCTAGTTACCATTCAGAATTATTACTAACTCATCTACTATTTAAGCTAGGTCTGATTCTGAATGAAAACTAATTAACTTGTGAAACTTTACCATGTTCCACGTGGAACATTCTCTTTTCAATGCCTTCACTAAAGTAGGGAAAGATTGATGCTTTATCAACAACAGTTAGAATTACCTGTGTTTCTAAGCCCTCTAAATAGGAACATAAGTTTTTCCGATGTTCCGTATCTAACTCAGCACTAATGTCGTCAATTAAATAGATAGACTTCCTATTCAGCCTATCATTTAGGATTTTACCCTGAGCAAGAATCATGGCAAAAATCAGGATCTTCTTCTGGCCTCTTGATAACACTTCATCAGCATATCGACCGCCCGTTTTAATTCGAATATCAGCGCGATGCGGACCTTGATGAGAATAGCCAGATTTACAATCCCGATCAAAAACATTACCTAATACTGTAGCGTAATCTGTCTTTTTATCCCAGCCACGATAGTAACTTATATCGACATCCATAGACTGATTAAGTATCGAAAGTATCTCATTAATGACAGGCACTAGAGAGACTATATATTCACGTCGATATTCATCTATCCACTTAGATGATTTAATCATCTGAGCGTCCCAGGGGGCTATCTCAGTGCGATCTATTCTACCACGTCGTAACAATGTATTCCGCTGTTTTAAACTCTTTGTATAATGCTTCCACGCTCTAGAAAAATTATGTTCCACGTGGAACACTCCCCAATCCATATAACGTCTTCTGTTATTTGGACCACCATCTAACAGCTCGAAGGTTTCAGGTTCAACAAGTAGGGTAGGGGATATATTGGCAAGTTGAGTGGCACTTCGAATAAAGTCACCATTAACCTTAATTAGGGCATTAGTATTTTTAGCTCGCTCAATACCTACTCTGTACTGCTGTTCATTATTACTACTTAATTCTCTTCCGCTTGATGAACTGCTATTTGAAGATCTACGTGAAGAAAGAGAGAACAAAGTAAATGCAGAAGTATCGTGCTGAACTATGGTATCTAATTTAGCACTCCTAAAAGACTTACCCACAGATAAATAATAGAGAGATTCAAGCAGGCTTGATTTTCCACTCCCATTTTTCCCATTCACTATATTAATAAATGGCGAAAAGGAAACTTTCTGGTCAACCAGATTTCTGAAATTTTTGAGAGTTATATACTGATGAGCCATTAAAGAGCTTTCAAACGGAATATTGATTGATTAGATATTTGAGGATTTCTTCTGACTCAAACAATTCTGTTGAGGTATTAGGATCAATTAAATATGGCACCATCATTCGCCCTGTTCGAGTCACCATATCTTTTCTATTTTTCCCTTTAACATTGTAAAAAGGAAAAATACGCTCTCTTATTGAAGGCAATACAAAATCAAGAACTTGGTTTCTTCCTACGTTATGGAGAACATAAGGTATCTCTAACTCACAAAGTAGCTCACGAACAGGTCGTGAAAATGGACTCGACTCGAAACTATATAACTCCAACATCATAGTAGGTGGTTTTGAAGGTTTATGGTAAATACCAGAACCAAGACGGACAGCAGTCGATACTAATGAAGTTGAAATATTGAAATACCTTCGTCTCCACCGGTTAGGTAAATGTCCTTTTCCATAATAACGGAATAGGTAACTAATTATGTCGTAAGACTCATAAAGTGAGATAGATGTATTAGGGTCAATCAAATAAGGGAACTGTTCTTTTCCACCAATTTTTATAGCGCTATTTCTAAACCGAACGCCTCCTTTTGGACAGGGATAAATAACAACATTTATATCAAGCTCAGTCATCGCTTCGCGGACTAACTTACAATAAGGACAGCCTTCAATATTGTATAGGTGTAAGCGCTTTTGTGGACGCTTTCCTAATCTTGAAGTTTTTGTCCCCCTCCACATTGCAACAGAAGAAGAAAGAGTAGCCCGAGCAAATGACAGCATAATAGTTAGCTTTTCCATAACCTGATAATGATAAATCTTATTATTAAATCATTCTAACCGATCATGAGATAAATGGGGTATAAAAAACAAGATAGTCTAGATGATAGGCTATTAATTGTAGAAGGTACTTTTGGGGTAAAAAAAAACCAGTCAAATTGACCGGTTTTTTAGATGGCTAGTTTTTAGTAAGTATTAACTAATGGAGCATATTAAGGCGGCTATCAACAAACATATCTAGCTCTGGTGCAAGAATGTGTACATACCGGTCAAAGTACAAAAACTGCTTCATTAGCAGAGCAAACTCTCTTGGAAAATGAATTCCATGCTGTTCGCCCACTTTAACCATATCCATTAATATATTATTAATTTCGTCTTCGTTTTTATTCGGGTCTTCCAGCACAGTATAGTCTGGCGTCATACTATCCATTCTTTGATAAAGTGTGCGGATATCATCTGCTAAGCCCATAGTATTAATATCAGAGTCAGTGACTCCAATACGAACCATGGCATCAGCCATGCCTTCAAAGTTACCCACCATGACCGCTGAAATAAAATCAGATATTGCTTCCCAAGTGCCTGAGCCTATTCGGCCGACAATACCGAAATCAATAAACCCGATACGACCATCTTTCAATACCATTAAATTGCCCGCATGAACATCTGCATGAAAGAAATCACATTTTGTAAGGCTGGCAAACCAAGTGTTCATCGCTGTGATCAGCGTTTTTTCAGGGTCACTACAATAACGTCTTATAGTCTCTAAATCGGTAAGAGGTACACCATGAAATCGTTCCATAGTTAATACACGACGCGTACTGAAATGATCATAAACTTCAGGCACGGTTGCATCAGTATTATTAGAGTTCTTTAGGAACTCTTTAAATTCCTTGATGTTGTTTGACTCTTTAATAAAGTCACACTCTTCCATCATAGTACGTTGAATCTCTTGTACTATGCCCGATAAAGAGGTCCAGGAGAGCTTAGGCGCTAAATACTCAAGTACTCTAGCAGAGACATAAAGAAAATTAAGATCGGTTAGAAGTACGTTAGAAACGCCAGGCTTCTGAATTTTTATAACAACATCTTCACCTGTTACTAACTTAGCTGCATGCACCTGTGCTATAGAAGCTGATGCTAAAGGTTCTGGATCTATTTCCTGATAAATCTCATTAAGAGGTCTATCAAACTCCTCTAATAAAATTTTCTTCATTACACTAAATGGCAATGACTTAGTTTGATCAAGACAAAACTGAAATTCTTCTACATACTCTTTTGGGAAAAACGTCGGTGAACTCGCTATAAACTGGCCCAACTTAATATAAGTCGCTCCAAGCTCTTCAAACGTTTGTCTTAGCAATTTTGGAGTAGGAGGACGATCTCCTCGTAACCAGTTAACACCAGTTTTTGATATCACAGCGGCTGTTTGCCCAATCCGCAATGCCCCTTTTACCGTATTTAGAAAAGTATCCTTCATCGTCCTAACCTTTATTCCTTTGATTTCTAATTAACCGTTAATACTAAGCCTATCATCACAAACGCATTGGCATAACAACATATAGGCTGTTGCTTTCTTCTGTAGACTCAATCAAGGCACTTGCATTAGGATTAGAGAGCGTCAGTTTTACCTGTTCACTACTAATAACACCCATTACATCGATGAGATAACCTACATTAAAACCAACCTCTAATGACTCACCGTGGTAAGCAACGGCCAGGCTGTCTTCCGCTTGTTCATGCTCAGGGTTGTTTGCAAATACCTGAAGCTGATTGTCTGATAATTGTAACCGAACACCACGTATATTTTCGTGTGAAAGAATACCTGCACGCATAAACATGCTCTTAAGCTCAAGACGATCAGCGATAATAATTTTATCTCCGCCTCGAGGTATTACCCTATTATAATCAGGGAATTTTCCTTCAATCAGTTTTGAAGTGAAAATATAAGCACCAATTTCTGAACGAACATGACTATCACTGAATGAAATTTGAATAGTGCCATCTGCATCAGTTAAAAGACGTGCTAGTTCCAAAATACCTTTTCTTGGAACAATAACCTGACGAACATTCTCAAATGTTGTTCCAATAATATCAATACTAGACATAGCCAGGCGGTGACCATCTGTCGCAACGGCACGAATTGAAGTAGCGCCCATCTCTAACAACATACCATTTAAATAATAACGCACATCTTGCTGAGCCATAGCAAATGACGTTGCATCAAGCATTTTTTTGAAGTCTGCCTGAGGTAGCGTCATGCTAATATCTTGCGGACTATCTTCTATATTGGGGAAGTGATCAGCCGGTAGCGTCGATAAGGTAAAATGGCTTTTTCCAGCACGCACATGAAGCCTGTCTCCCTCTATGCTCAGTTCAAGCATTGCTGAATCAGAAAGTGAACGACAGATGTCTGATAACTTACGGGCAGGAACGGTAATTTGTCCCGGTACTTGTACATCAACCTGATCTATTTTGCAGACCAGTTCAACTTCCATATTAGTGCCAGTAAGCGTTAGCTCACCTTGTTCAGCAACTAATAATATGTTCGACAGAACAGGCATTGTCTGCTTTTTTTCTACCACACCAGAAATAGATTGTAATGGTGCAAGGAGTGCTTCTCGGCTTATTATCAGCTTCATAGTGACTCGGCTCTTTTCGACTCTTTATCGTTAGTTAACATTCTTGTTTAATAACGCTCTATTAAACATTAGTTATATTTTTTTATCTAATAATTATTAGTTTAGAACCTTCTAAAGTATTTACGTTGTAAGTGTCCTTAAAAAATTCTGATAGTCTTCCCTAATATTAGGTTCTGTTTCTTTTAACTCGACTATTTTTTTGCACGCATGTAAAACCGTGGTGTGATCTCTTCCGCCAAATGCATCACCTATTTCAGGAAGACTATGATTAGTCAGTTCCTTAGACAAGGCCATCGCCACTTGCCTGGGGCGAGTAATAGAACGGGTTCGACGTTTTGATAATAAATCAGCCACTTTAATTTTGTAATACTCAGCGACAGTCCGTTGAATATTATCAATACTCACTTGTTTTTCGTGAAGCGCTAAAAGATCTTTTAGACACTCTCTTATAAAGGGAGGGGTGATCTCCTGACCCGTAAAGTGAGCATTGGCAGCTACCAATTTTAATGCACCTTCGAGTTCACGAACATTCGATCTAATTTTTTGAGCAATAAAAAAGGCAGACTCACTACTTAAACGTACATTAGTCTGCTCAGCCTTTTTCATTAAAATAGCGACACGGGTTTCTAACTCGGGTGGCTCAACCATAACGGTCAGTCCCCAGCCAAAACGACTCTTTAAGCGTTCTTCCATGTTATCAATTTCTTTTGGGTAGCGGTCACTAGTCAATATCATCTGTTGACCACCTTCCAATAAGGCATTAAAGGTATGAAAGAACTCTTCTTGAGATCGCTCTTTACGAGCAAAAAATTGAATATCATCTATTAACAGTGCATCAACAGAGCGGTAGAAGCGCTTAAACTCATTAATAGCATTCAACTGAAGTGCTTTAACCATATCGGCTACAAACCGTTCAGAATGAAGATAAACAATCTTGGCGTTAGGGTTCTTTTTATAAATTTCATTACCCACAGCATGCATTAAGTGGGTTTTACCCAATCCCACCCCACCATAAAGAAACAAAGGGTTATAAGCGCTACCAGGATTTTCAGCCACCTGTACTGAAGCAGCTCGAGCTAATTGGTTAGACTTACCTTCTACAAAGGTATCAAAAGTAAATGATGAGTTAAGGAAGCTCTGGTGCTTAATAGCACCTTCAACTTCAACAGAACGTTCTTTTTTCTCAAGATCCGCTTCTCTATTATTAAAGTTAGGCTTAGGACGTGTATAACTATCATTTTGCTTACTGTTACGATTATTCGTGTAATTAGCAGTGCCCGTAGTGCGGCTTTGTTTAGTGGGCTCTAATCGTGATGGAGCTGCTTCATTTGAAGAACTGGCACTGGCCGTACCTATTTTTAATTTAACACTTGGTGCCTGGCCATCTACTAAATCTTTCAGTAATTCCCGAATACGGTTAAGGTATTTCTCAGAAACCCAATCCAACACAAACTTATTAGGCGCATATAAACAAATTTCATTCTCGGTTGTTTCCGCCTGCAGTGGGCGAAGCCAGGTATTAAACTGTTGAGAAGGAAACTCATCCTTTAGATATTCAAGGCATTCAGCCCATAAGTTTTGTGACACTGATTAACTCATTTAATTAAAAAGGGGAGGAATAGATACATACACAGATGCACCTGTAGCCTGCTACTTATTTATAGAGATCTATAAATATATAAGCAGTGCTAACGTATCAATTAACCTGACCATTACCTTTAGTTATTAAACGCCAATGGTCTTGAGAGTCATTTTGCTTACTTTTTAATCTAGACCCCCTAGTTATCAACAGTAATTCTACCCTTTAAGGCACAATTCATCTACCCCCTTAAAATAAAGAAATAAACATCCTGTGGATATCTTTTATCTTAAAATTCAAACTACTATGAACTTAATAACAAGCTTGTGAACAATTTTAAGGTAATAAAAATATAAATTTTTTTACAAAAATAACCTGAGGATATCTATAGGGACATCACTGTGGATAACCTGAGTATAAAAATGCCTGTGAATAAACCCACTTTTTATACTCAGGTTATAAACAACTAATATTCACCCTATAAAAGCTATATCAATAACCTTATCATTATTATAAGTTTATATTTTTTATAGTAATTTTAGTGTTATCAACAGAAAACGCCTTTACTAATAGTAATAAACATAATAAAAGACCTTAAAAGACTTATTTATATTTATTTAAAGAGCTTTTAATTTTCATTCGTTTATTTTTTGTACTTTATTTTCTGCTTTTTAAACAAAAGGCATTGAATAATCTTGCAAAATTAAATAGAATTCCGCTCCTATTTTTTAGTAATAGAAAAACCAATTCGTAAGCTTGTGAGAATTAGCAATGAAAAGAACATTCCAACCTAGCGTTCTTAAGCGTAAGCGTAGCCACGGTTTCCGTGCTCGTATGGCAACCAAGAATGGCCGTCACGTAATTAACCGTCGTCGTGCAAAAGGTCGTAAGCGTCTTAGCGCTTAATAAGATCTGGTTATGAACCATTACGGGTTTCCTCAGCAAGTAAGATTATTAACCGCTGGGGATTATCGTAATGTGTTTGATGATGTTACCTGTAAAGTATCAAATCGACATATACTTCTGTTAGCTAGAGAACGTAGCACTGAGAAGAATAGTGTTGATAAAAATATAAGCCTTCAGCACCCTAGAGTTGGACTTGTATTTTCTAAAAAGAACGTACGCCTAGCGGTTCAACGTAATAGGCTAAAACGTTTGGTTCGTGAGTCTTTCAGGTTACATCAGCACAAACTGGAACCTTTGGATATTGTTGTTCTATCACGTCCGGGTATTTCTGAGCTTGATAACCAAACAGTTACTAAGCAATTAGAAAAACTTTGGCAACGTCTTAATAAACGTGCGATAGAAAATAAATTAAACAATAATTCAGAGCATAAACGACCATAAAAGCAAAGAAAGGTCAAAAACAATGGCTAAACTGGCAATCCTTTTTGTAAGGTTTTATCAGTATTGTATTAGTCCATTGCTGGGTAATCATTGTCGTTTTTACCCATCCTGTTCCAGTTATACTCTTACAGCAATTGAACGATTCGGTCTGCTTAAAGGCGGTTACATCGGATTACGTCGTTTGCTAAGATGTCACCCTTGGTCTGAAGGGGGCATAGATCATGTTCCTCACGAACATTGCGATCATCAAAAAAACCGTCTTCATGAGCATTCTCAACTCTGCTCTGAAAAACCCAAACCCGAATCTGAACAATTGGCTTGAAAACCATGGATGCACAACGCGGAATAATTTTTATCGGCTTAGCTATCGTTTCTTATATGATGGTATTAGCTTGGAATGATGACTATGGCAATCAGCCAGTTGCATCAACTCCAGCAGCCATTACTGAAACTTTAAGTAGCCCATCAGTTAGTATTTCTGAACCTTCTTCTACCCTTTCTGGTGGTAATAGTGATAGTGGTGATGATTTTGTAACCCCTGAACAACAGGTAACAAATACTGATATCAATGGCACCAATGCAGTATTAACAACGGGTCAGCAAATTCGAGTTAGAACGGATGTATTAGATATTGCTATTAGCTTAAGTGGCGGCAATATATCTGAGGCATTATTAACTCAATACAAAAAAACATTAGGTTCAGAAGAATCTTTTGCATTGCTTGAAAATAATCAAAATCATAAATACACTATTGAAAGCGGTTTATATGGTAAAAATGGTTTTGATTCTTCAAGAAATGGCCCTACACCGGTTTACCAGGTTTCTGCAGACTCTTTTGAGTTAGGTAATGGTGAAAATGAGCTGATAGTTGATCTCAAATATATCGGTGATAATGGCATTAACATCACTAAACGCTACCGATTTGAGCGCGAAAGCTATTTAATTAATGTTTCGTATATTATTAACAACCAATCATCTGAAACATGGAACACCAATTTTTCAGGCAAGATAATTCGTGATAAGAGCGCTGATCCATCAGAGCAAAATAGCATGGGTATGCAAGCATTCCTTGGTATGGCGCTTTCAACGCCAAAAGAACCCTATGAAAAGTTTGATTTTGATGAAATGGCTGAAACACCTATCAATCAAAAAGTGCAAGATGGTTGGATTGCATTTCTTCAGCATTATTTCTTAAGTGCATGGATTCCGGAAAAAGGTACTGAGTTTACTTATCAAACAAAAGTTAAAAACGGACTTTATTTGATGGGTTTTATTGGTCCTGAAGTCAGTGTGGTAGCGGGTGAGCAACAAGAAATTTCTGCAAATCTTTTCATTGGTCCAAAAATCAAAAAGAACTTGGAGCTAGCAGACCCTAACCTTGATTTAACCATTGATTATGGGTTCCTATTCTTTATTGCAACGCCTCTTTACCTATTATTGGATTTCCTCTTTGGTATTGTTGGTAACTGGGGTGTCGCTATTATCCTTGTTACTGTTTTGGTGAAAGCGGCCTTCTTTAAATTGTCAGCTGCAAGCTATCGTTCAATGGCTAATATGCGCCGTGTTGCCCCTAAACTGGCTTCATTAAAAGAGCAGTATGGTGATGACCGCCAGAAAATGTCACAAGGTATGATGGAGTTATACAAGAAAGAGAAAATTAACCCGCTAGGGGGTTGTCTTCCTGTCTTGGTTCAAATGCCTGTGTTTATCTCTCTATACTGGGTATTACTAGAAAGTGTTGAACTACGTCATGCACCTTTCTTTTTCTGGATTACAGACTTATCGATTAAAGACCCACTCTTTATCTTACCGATAATAATGGGTGTAAGTATGTTTATTCAGATGTCATTAAACCCTACACCTCCAGACCCTGTTCAGGCGAAAGTAATGAAGTTAATGCCTATTATGTTTACGGTATTCTTCTTATGGTTCCCTGCTGGTCTTGTATTGTACTGGGTGGTAAACAACGTATTATCT
>Ga0209495_1001915_pt1 | contig 13994 bp, 13 predicted proteins | sample EN1Hudsemesocosm_FD_184629 | JGI IMG/M metagenome (GOLD analysis project Ga0209495, IMG submission 184629) | Methane-oxidizing microbial communities from mesocosms in the Hudson Canyon - EN1E Hudson Canyon (SPAdes) (version 2) | ecosystem: Environmental > Aquatic > Marine > Cold seeps | place... | reverse complement strand
AAGAAGCGCTTGCATTAGGTGGATAGGCTCAATAAAGTTATGATCTTTTCCTACTGCGATAGACTGCGCATCAGAAAGAGCCATTTGTAGTCGGCTGGTTAATTTATCGATTCTCATTTATTTCCCCTAGTTTTTTTCATAAACGCACATCGAGCCTTTAAACGGAAGGGTCAATTAACATTAACTACTATCTAGGGGCGCAATTTAAGAGTTTCAAGTCAACCAGATTAACGAGGCCATACGACCTGTGTGTCCATCTCGTCGATAAGAGTAAAAACGGGACTCATCTTTGAAGGTACAGAAGTCACCACCATAAATTGCAGTCACGCCCTCTGCCCGTAAGCGAATACGTGCTAATAAATAAAGATCAGCCAACCATTTACCGGGCGTATTTGGACAGGGGGAAAAAGCACTTTTAGCTGACTCAGGAAACTTAGTGCAAAAGGCATCCACTACATCTTTTCCAACTTCAAACGCCGAAGGACCTATGGCTGGACCCAGCCAAGCCATCACATCTATTGGCTGAGGGAAAGAGGCAAGGGTTGCCTCGATGATGCCGCCAGCTAAACTTCTCCAACCAGCATGAACAGCTGCAACCTGTCGCCCCTGTTTATCACACAGCAGCACAGGCAGGCAGTCAGCAGTCATAATTACACAGGCAACACCTTGTGAACTTGAGTAGCTGGCATCAGCCTCTCGAATAATAGCATCTGATTTCGCTTCAGAAACAAGCGTACCGTGAACTTGATTTAACCATTGCAAAGATTTATCAGAAAGCCCACATTCTGCCGCTAATTTACTGCGATTTTGTGAGACATCACAGGCATCATCATTAACATGCATACCCAGATTAAACGAATCAAAGGGGTGATGACTCCCCCCTCCTAAACGCGTTGTTGTTAACGCCCTAACATTGTCTGGCAACGGCCATTCTGGAGTTATAAACGAACTATTACTCCTCGTGGTCATGAGCTCTTAACATCTGCAACAAATGCTGCATATCTTCAGGTAGGTCAACTTCCCAAGATAACTCTTTTCCCGTTACAGGGTGATCCAATGTCAATTTTTTAGCATGTAGTGCTTGTCGCTTGAACCCACGAATTGTCTCATTCAATTCCTCCGAGGCTCCTGTAGGTATACGGAGGCGGCCACCATAAACAGGATCACCCACCAGCGGGTAATGAAGGTAAGCCATATGAACACGAATCTGATGTGTTCTACCGGTCTCTAATTTGAGCCTAATATGAGTGTGAGATTCAAAACGCTCAACCAAGCGATAATGAGTGCCAGCGGGCTTTCCAAAAGGGTGTACCGCCATTTTTATACGATTCTGTGGATGACGAGCAATAGGATGATCAACATAACCGCCCCCCGTCATCACGCCTGTAGCGATGGCTTCGTATTCTCGTCCCATGGTGCGATCTTGTAACTGGTCAACCAAAGATGTATGCGCAACCAGTGATTTAGCAGCCACCATTAAACCAGTAGTGTCTTTATCCAGGCGGTGAACAATACCAGCGCGAGGTAGCTTTCCGATATCAGGGCAATGGTGCAGCAATGCATTAACGAGAGTGCCAGAGGCATGCCCTGCCGCAGGGTGTACCACTAAGCCTGCGGGTTTATTTATTACAATAATATCATCATCTTCATAGATAACGTCCAGTGCAATATCCTCAGCTTCCCAGCGTTCTTGCACCTCAATTTCAGCATAAATGCTGACCACATCATCAGTGGCTACTTTATCTCTGGGTCTGCGCTCTTTCCCATTAACCTTAACTGACCCCGACTTTATCCACCCTTGAATACGGGAGCGCGAGTGATCTGGCATTAACTCAGAAACTGCACGATCGAGTCTTTGCTCTCCCAGTTCTAAGGGGATAATGAAATCTGCTTCTATAACTTCCGACATTAAGTGTCCTGATTTTTAACATGATGGTATTAGGTCTATTTTAGCGGGGGGATGACATTTTTAAAAGAGTTATGAAATAATAGGCCAACTGAACGTTTTTTATGTGGATATATACTATTAATGCAACATATTTACCGATTTACCTTGGCTGTCACCTTACTTGTACTTGCTGCCTGTGCATCAACACCTGAACCTGAGCTTACTGAAAAAGAATATTATGACGAGGCTAAAGAAGCCATTGATGCTAGAAACTTCTCAGTGGCAACAAAACATCTTGAAGCACTCGAAACACGCTTTCCTTTTGGGCGTTATGCAGAGCAAGCTCAACTAGACCTGATTTATGCCCGTTATAATAACCTTGACCTCGAAGGAGCAAGGGCGGCAGCAGATCGTTTTATTCGTTTGCACCCTCAAAGCCCACACGTTGATTATGCTTATTATATTCGAGGAATTGCAGCCTACAACATGGATATTGGCTTAGCCGCTCAATACGTGCCCGCCGTTGATGTAACCTCTCGAGACCCTGGTGAAATGAGGAAGGCGTTTAGTGACTTCTCTCAACTCTTAACCCGTTACCCTGATAGCACTTATGCATCCGACGCAGAGCAGCGAATGGTTGAGATCAGAAACCGCCTGGCGTTCTATGAGCTTCACGCGGCACGCTATTATCTAAAGCGAGAATCGTATATCGCAGCGGCTAATCGAGCGAGTCATATTGTTAAAAGTTTTCCGAACACTTTGGCAGTAGAACCCGCCTTAGTTATTATGGTTGAGACTTATCGTGAGCTGGGCATTCAGAATCAAGCAGATGATGCGTTGGCTGTATTAGCTGCAAACTTCCCTGACAGCAATGCATTTGATAAAAAAATGCGTTTTAAAGGGAAGGAGATTAAAAAGCAACAACGATCTCTATTGGGTGTTGTTACTTTTGGGTGGTTTGAGTAAATATAAGTCGAAAAAAGGTGCGCACAGCGCACCCTACAATTACTCGCCCGCTTTCCAGCCTGACGTTATTGGGTAACGCCGGTCCTTTCCGAAGCCTCTTTCCGTAATGCGTACACCAATTGGAGCTTGTCTACGTTTATATTCGTTGATATCGACCAAGCGAATGACTCTTTCCACAACGCACCGTTCGTAGCCTTCTGCAACAATCGCATCTGCGCTGTAATCATATTCAACATATAAACAGAGAATATGATCCAGCTCATCATAAGGAGGCAAACTATCCTGGTCTATTTGGTCTGGAGCGAGCTCTGCTGAAGGTGGACGTTCGATAACTCGCTCAGGAATAACCGGTGAAATACTATTTCGATATTTAGCAATTCGGTAGACCAGTGTTTTTGGCACATCTTTCAGCACATCAAAACCACCGGCCATATCACCATAAAGTGTTGAATAACCAACCGCCATTTCGCTTTTATTTCCAGTGGTAAGCACTAAAGAACCGAATTTATTGGAAAGGCTCATTAATAACACACCTCTACAGCGAGCCTGCAAATTTTCTTCTGTCGTATCAGGCTTTAGGCCGTCAAAGGGTTCAGAAAGTGTTTCCATAAAAGCTTTATACATTGGCTCAATTGAATACACGTCATACTTAACACCTAAAGTAACGGCTTCTTCTTCAGCGTCTTCAATACTCATTTTTGATGTATATTTGAAAGGCATCATCACCGCATGTGCTCTTTCCTTTCCTATGGCATCTACCGCTACAGCCAGAGTTACAGCAGAATCAATACCACCAGATAAACCTAATACAATAGACTTAAATCCATTTTTATTAACATAATCCCGAACACCTAATACCAACGCATTATAAACACGCTCTTCCAGACTCATAATTGGGTGGAGTGTTTGAGCAACGGGTAAGCAGCGCTGTTCGCACTTAAAATCCACAGGAAAAAGCCCCGACTGATATTCTGGCGCATTAACAAGACATTGGCCTGTATGGTCAACGACCATAGAGCCACCGTCAAAAACCAACTCATCCTGACCGCCAATTAGATTGACATAGACAATGGGTACTTCATTCTCAGATGCCTGACGACACAGGAGATCTCTTCGTTGATCTAGCTTAGTTGCATGGAATGGAGAGGCATTTAAGTTAAGTACTAACTCAGCACCACCCTCCACCAATGCTTTTATTGGCTCGTCCTGCCAAATATCTTCACAAATAGTTATACCTAGCTTCACACCCTTAAAAGTAATAAGACCTGGCGTAGAGCCAGCTACAAAATAACGTTTTTCATCAAAAACCTGGTAGTTCGGTAAGTATTGCTTTCGATAGATATGGCTGATTTCGCCACCCTCAATAAAGGCGGCCACATTGTAAAGCCCCCCCTCCTCTCTCCAAGGGAAGCCTACAACAGCCGCTATTTCCTGAGTCGCACGTTTCACTTCTTCCAGTGCTTTTTCAATTCTTAATTGAAGACTAGGCCTCAAAAGCAAATCTTCAGGCGGGTATCCTGTTAGAGTTAACTCAGGAAAGACGATTATATCTGCCTGATGCTCGCTCTTGGCTCGCCGAATAGCCTCTACAACCTTTGCGGCATTACCGGGAATATCACCCACTAAAAAATCAAGTTGAGCCATTACTACACGTAGCTGTTCAGACATAACTATTCACACATTTTGATCACAAATTTGATAATAACTACACAAACTCTCTGCGCAGCGAATTATCAGGTATTATACTGAATACACTGTTGAACAAGAACCACCAAACAAGAATAGTTAAGCAATAACATTTATGGAGTAAAGGTTGGAACACTCTGAACAAAGCCTGCGACTTTTCCGCTTTTATAATCACTACCGCATTGTTGTTGGTTTGATTCTGGTAGGGGCTATTTTTTTGAATTTTTCTTTTGTTGAGGTCAATCAAAAGAATTCTGCACTCTATCAGATAGGTGCCATTAGTTATCTTTCAATCAATATTTTTACTGCATTTATTTTATTAGCAGGTTTCAAGACCAATACTAAGCACATAGTCGTCTCAATTATCTTTGATATCACCATGTTACACCTATTAATGTATACCAGTACGGGCGTACAAACAGGACTTGGAAACCTGGTGGTTATTAGTGTAGCGGCGGGAAACATTCTAATACATGGGCGTATTGGTACACTTTTCGCTGCGTTAGCGGCCTTGTCGTCACTGGCCATAGAGCTTAATTTGGTGTTCAGTTATGATGCAAAAATAGATGGAGTCGTACGAGCAGGCTTGCTTGGTATTTTCTATTTTGCAGCCGCTTTTCTGTTACAAAATATATCTAAACGCATCAGCCAAAGTGAAGAACTCGCCAACCTTCGCGAAAAAAACATTATTGAGCTTGAAAAACTAAACCATCAAATTATTCAACGCATGCAAACAGGCATTGTAGTGACCGATGAAGATGGCAAGGTCAGATTACTTAATCAAGCTGCCTCATCGTTATTAAATGTAGAGGATGAGCACCGGCTTCCGCTGCAGGTTAAGGAACGACTGGATTACTGGAGAATAAACCCAAATATCAGAACCGAACCTTTCAAAACCAGTGACTCAGGCACGCCTTTGCAGGCTAATTTCACACAACTTCAAAAGGATACGGGCGCAGGCATACTTATATTTCTTGAAGATACCAGTAAGATTTCACAACAAGCTCAGCAAATGAAACTAGCTTCATTGGGCAGGCTTACTGCAGGCATTGCCCATGAAATTAGAAATCCTCTAGGTGCCATAAGTCATGCGGCACAACTTATGGCCGAGTCGGATACGCTATCTCCAGCCGACTCTAGAATGACTGATATCATTCAGCGTCACTCGGGAAGGGTAAATGGTATTATCGAAAATATACTGCAGTTATCCCGACGCAAGCAACCAGAAACGATTGAGAATTCAATTAACGAATGGCTAAACAAATTCGTTCAGGATTATACGCTTTCACACAGTCCAACCCCTGAAATTAAGTTGGTCTGTGCTGAAAACAATCCCATAGCACGTTTTGACCCCTCACAAATTGAACAAGTTGTAAGCAATTTAGTGGACAACGGGCTTCGATACAGTGAAAAAGCAACAGGTAAGCCCACGTTAACAATTTGCAGTGGCATCAATGACAGAAATGGCCTAGCATTTATCGATATAATTGACCAAGGGCCTGGGGTGGCTGACGATGATTTCGATCATCTTTTTGAGCCATTTTTTACAACAGAGAGCAGTGGTACAGGGCTTGGGCTTTATCTTTCCCGGGAGCTCTGCGAAAGCAACCAGGCCCAACTCCACTATTACCCGGTTAAAACAATGCCCGATAAAGACACGTTTAATAAAAACCACTCTAACGAACAAACAAGCGAAGGAAGTTGTTTTCGAATTACTTTCGCCCATCACAAACGAATTATTTAGTGATTTAGCCACATGACGATTAAAACGGCACTTATTGTTGACGATGAACCCGATATTCGAGAGCTTCTGGAAATCACGCTCATGCGCATGGGGATTGATACCTGCAGCGCAGAAAATCTGACTAAAGCGAGAGCTTTACTCGAAAGTAGAGAATTCAACCTTTGCCTTACCGACATGAATTTACCCGATGGCAACGGTATTGACCTTGTCAGTCATATCCAACAGCACTTCCCTCATATTCCTGTGGCAGTTATTACCGCTTATGGCAGTGTTGAAACCGCTATTTCCTCACTAAAATCAGGCGCATTTGATTTTGTTTCCAAGCCTGTTGACCTATCCAGACTACGAGAATTAGTTAGTTCAGCGCTTAAGCTCACTGAAAAGAAGGTCGCCAGTAAAGAAGAAAAAGAAACTGGCAATCTCCTACTGGGCGAATCAGCTGAAATGGATAAGCTACGGAAACAAATTCGTAAACTGGCACGCAGCCAGGCGCCTGTTTATATCAGCGGCGAGTCCGGCAGCGGCAAAGAGCTAGTCGCCAGAATGATACACCTTCAAGGACCAAGATCTGAGGCACCCTTTGTGCCTGTGAACTGTGGAGCCATCCCCAGCGAGTTAATGGAAAGTGAGTTTTTTGGTCATAAAAAAGGAAGTTTTAGTGGTGCAGTAGATAATAAAGAAGGACTATTTCAAGCGGCCAATGGTGGAACATTATTTCTAGATGAAGTAGCTGATCTACCCATTGGCATGCAAGTAAAGCTGCTTAGGGCAATACAGGAAAAAGCGGTTCGTCCTGTAGGTGAACAGAGCGAAAAGGCGGTTGATGTAAGAATCCTAAGCGCGACTCATAAAGACCTTGCCGAGCTAGTAGAAGCAGGAGATTTTAGACAAGACCTTTATTATCGCATTAATGTGATTGAGCTTGATGTACCAAAGCTCAGAGAACGCAAGAGTGACATTCCTCTTCTAGCCAACCATATATTGCAACGCATTGCTGAAGAGTGCGATGTTGATGATGCAGAAATCAGCAAAGAAGCGATGAATTGCCTCAAGGAATATCACTTCCCTGGTAATGTTCGAGAGCTTGAGAATATTATCGAACGAGCATTTACGCTCTGTGAAGATGACGTTATAGAAGTGAGCGATTTACAGCTTCGTTCAGGAGGAAAAACTGAAGAGGCAATGGCGTTCAGTGAAGGAAACTCCCCCCGAAGCGAAGAAACCTCTTTAGAAGATTACCTTGAAGGGATTGAGCGTAAAACCATTGAACAAGCGCTGGAAGAGACTCGTTGGAATAAAACAGCGGCTGCCAAGAAGTTGGGGATTACGTTCAGGGCTTTGCGGTATCGCTTGAAGAAATTGGATATGGAATGATAGCTGGCTAGTTGACCTTACTAGCAGACTAGCCAACTAAAAAACTAACAACTTCTTTTCAAACCATAAGGCTTAGGGTCAACAGGTGCTTCTTGCTCAAGCAGCAAAGCACTCATTAACCTCACAGACGCAGGCGCTAACACCAAGCCATTACGGAAATGACCTGCATTAACATATAAGTTTTCAATCTCAGGCACAGCCCCAATAAACGGAATTCCTTCTGGTGCTCCAGGTCTCAAACCTGCCCAGTGATGCTCTATTTGAGCATCGGCTAAAGCAGGATACATATCAATAGCCACATCAGCTAACTGCTGTTTTGCCTGTTCGGTGGTTTGTTTATCAAAACCGACATACTCCAAGGTGCTACCCGCTAACACCCTACCATCCCGTCTTGGAATAACATATTTTCCGTCACACAAAACCACACGATTAACCACACCCGGTTTTGCCTTAAAAAGAATCATCTGACCACGTACAGGCTCAACGGGTAAAACCACACCTACTGACTCAAGTAAACCACCCGACCATGCGCCAGCCGTAATTACCACGTTATCGGCTTCAATTACACCTTGACGAGTTATAGCCCCCTTCACCTTACCAGATTCTAAAACAACATCCGACACAGCCTGTTCTTCCAGAATAGTTACAGCGGGCTCATTCTTTAAACTCTGATATAAAGCCTGAGTTAATCTAGGGTTTCGGACACTACCAACCCGAGGCATCCACAAAGCTTCTTTAAGTCCCTCTCTTAAATTAGGCTCCAGTCGGTAGATTTCTTCCATCTCAATAGGATCGGCCCAGTTCTTATGCTTTTTAGTCCATTTAAGGGCTTCGACTTGATCTTCAAGCGATAACATTAATAAGCCATGGCGACTCAACTCAGGATCTATGCCGCTCTCCGCCTCAAGAGATTCCACCAAATTGCCATAATAGCTCTGAGACCATGAAGCAAGTGCTGTTACCGGCTCAGAGTAACGCCATGGGTAGAGTGGAGAAATTATTCCCCCGCCAGCCCAACTGGCCTCTTTACCACATAAGCCTTTTTCTACGAGGATTACTTCTACGCCTGCTTGTGCAAGCTCTCGGGCTTGCATCATGCCTATAGCACCGCCGCCTATGATTATAGTTTTCAATAGGGTTTCTCTTGGGGTTAGGTGGAATTAGTGTGTTGTGACTAATTTTCCATATTAGAATGGCTGTGTAAATGGAATTTACGTTAATTATTTATCAAGGAATGATAAAGATGAAAACTTTCAAAATAAAAGGCTTTACACTGGTAGAGTTAATAGCGACTCTTGCAATTGTTGGCCTACTACTATCTTATGGTGCCCCTTCATTATCAAAGCTAGTTGAAGACAACAAAGCCGATGCCAATATTAGATCATTCTTAAATATCTTCAGCCTAGCCCGCAGTCGCGCAGTGCTATCCAGCCAGATTGTGACCATCTGCCCAAGCAATGACTTTATTAGCTGCACAAATGATTGGCAGCTTCCAATAATTGTATTCACTGACAAAGATAATAATAAAGCAATAACGGGAACTGACAAACTAATCCACAGCTATCCCCATCAGCAATATGAGATAGATATTGAAGTTCATCCTACCCATAAACAATATTTCCAATATTCGGCTACTGGTTTGTCCCATGGAACTCCAGGCAACATTGTATTTTGCCCAAAATCTAGAAATATGTCACACGCTAGACAGGTTGTTATCAGCTTCTCTGGTAGAGTCCGAGTTTCAATAGATTCAGACCATGACGGATTAGTTGAAGACGCCTATGGCTCAGTTTTAAGCTGTAGTTAAAAAGGTAACATTAGCGAACAAGCTCACATTTATCCGTGCTGAATTACCGTTTATCATAAACATTTAACCTTTTATCCAGCTCTGGTTGAGTGTTTTTGCTAAACCTCGTTTAATGCAATGCATGAAAAAACTAAATGCAACACCACACATATATACTCATGGCTTTACATTAATTGAGCTAATGATCACATTATTGATCCTCTCGATTGTTTTAGGTATTGGCATTCCCAATTTTCAAGAAACAATTCAAAATGGGCGTTCAGTCTCTCAAATAAATCAAGTAACAGGCATTTTGGCTTTTGCTCGAAGCGAAGCAGCCAAGAGACCCAACACAACTATATCTCTCTGCGGAAGCAACAACACAAATAGCGCAACCCCCACATGCAACTCAAGCAACTGGGAAGATGGCTGGCTCATTATGAGTGATATGGATGCTGACCGAATTTTAGACATCACCGATGAAGATTTAAATGGCAACGATATTCTAGACCCAGGTGAAGACATTAATGGGAACGGAGTGCTAGACAATGCAACAGACCAATTATTAAAAATAGGGTTGCCGCTTTCTGGCGGTAACACACTACGATTAACGGGCTTTGCAAACACCAGTTTTATTCAATTTGGTGCTTCAGGAATTCCAGATTCATCAGGCACATTTACCTTGTGTGATGATAGAGGTGCTTCAGAGGCCAAAGCGGTCATATTAAGTGTTGTTGGTCAAAGTCGTCTTGGTGTTGATGAAACCAGCGACGACACAGTGAACAATCATGCAGGGGTAAACGTTACATGTCCTTAATCAAACAAAAAGAAGGCCGTAAATACTCCCAAGAAAACAAGCAGTCTGGCTTTACTTTAATTGAAATACTGGTAGCTCTCATTATCTTATCAATTGGGCTATTAGGCATGGCAAGCCTTCAAATAAACAGTTTACGAAGCAACCAAAGTGCTTACCTTAAATCTCAGGCAAGTATGCTTGCTTATGATATAGCAGATAGAATGAGAGCGAACTCTGATAGGGCTATTGCGGGTGACTATAACGCCTTTGACACCGATGGGGGGGCTGTTCCAGTCAACCCAAACTGCATATCAACTGCCGCTGGGTGCAATGATGTAAGCCAGTCCAACACAGACTTAGCCGAGTGGGCTCGCCGAATCAATGGAACAGGCAATGCGATCGCCCTACTACCTGATGCTCAAGGCACTATTGCTAGAGGCGCAGGAAACTTATTCACTGTTTCCATCATATGGAAAGAAACAGAGTGGGATGAGGCGAATAGCGTCAAAAACGTATCAAACCAAAACTTTTCTATCAATTTTAGCTTGTAAGGTATCGTAGTATGTTAATGAATTCACCTTCAACACTGCTTTATCGAAGCCGAGGTCTCAGTCTTGTAGAGTTAATGGTTTCATTAGCCATTAGTTCTGTATTGCTACTAGGAATATCTACCATTTACCTCGACTCAAAACAAACAGACACGTTAGGCGCAGCCCTATCTCGCATTCAAGAAACGGGACGATTTGGCATTGACTTCCTAGCCAAAGATATTCGTATGGCAGGCTACCAAGGATGCATGGACCCTGACACCTTAGAGGTTACGATTATTGCGAATAACCCACCAACAACCAGTCTATTTCAAACAGCCTTAAGAGGCTTTGAAGTAGATGATAATACTTGGGCCAATGGTACAGAGTTTGACAACACTGCAATTGAAACCAACGCACTAGTCGGCAGTGACGTGATAGCCCTTCAACGTGCATCCACCGCAGATGTTCAGCTAACGGGTAACATGAGCGTATTTAACGCAAATATCCAAATCACAGGCAACCCTATGGGGTTCGAACAAAATGACATAGTCATTATAGCCGATTGCGAATCTGCAGACATGTTCCGAATATCTAACAATCCAGGCACTGGGGCTGGCACTATTACAGTTTCGCATGCAAACAACGTAAATTCAGACAACAGACTTAGCGCGCTATATGACGAGTCAGCCACGATAATGACATTCGATTCTGTTGTCTACTTTGTCGCAGATACCGGTCGCACAAACGCGAAAGGAGATGCTATTAATGCGCTGTATCGTCAAACGGATAATTTAATAAATAATGCAACACCAACATTTGTTAGAGAAGAGTTAATAGAAGGCGTTGACAGTATGCAAATACTCTATGGCGAGCGCTTAGCCACAGGTAATATTCGCTACGTTCCTGCAGATACAGTAACAGATATGCAAGAGGTCGAAAGCGTCAAGTTAGGCCTTTTAATTAGCAGCATTGAATCTGTTCAAGGTACGGACGATAACCAAACCTATGAACTCCCCGGTGAAACAATTTTCCCAACAGGAACAGCTGGTGCAGTAGTCACTCATGCCGTTGACCGCCGACTAAGACGAGATTTTTCTGTAACTATAAATATACGTAATCGACGCTAAAGGGGGATACGACTTATGACTATCCAAAAAAATCAATCTATATCTCTTGCAAAAGGTCAAAAGGGCGCGGTACTAATTATCAGCCTAATGTTACTGCTAGTAATGACCCTGCTTGCCTTGTCTTCAATGAATACATCAACCATGCAAGAAAAAATGGCAGCCAATGCACAAAATAATAATCGTACATTTCAGGCTGCAGAAAGCGCTATCGGAGCTCTTTTAAATGATGTTTTAGGGGGAGATCAAACACAACTTTCAACCTCAATGACTGCGACAAACAATATCGCCCCGGCTGTGGCCTTTGATATTGGGGATACTCGTGTAGCAGCAAGCTCCCAGGCCGAATATCTAGGTGAAATAATCTTAACGAGCGGAAGCTCACTTAATGCAGATGAAAGCACTACGCTACTTAAAGGTCACCGTTTTGAGTTAACAGGGATTGGCAATATCGACTCAGTACAAGCCCAAACAGTAATCAGACAAGGCATGGAGTACCGTTAATATGATGATTTCCTTAGCTAAGATTATAACAAATAGAGAATATTTTTTTGATGAATTCAGGACAGGAGATTTAGTATGAAAATCATTTCTCAATGTGCACTATTGATTATGTTATGTACTTACAATATTGCAAGCTATGCACTGGAGCGAGGGGATATTCTTCCGCCACGCATACCAAACATAAATATTACAGACGGCTATGAAACTAACTCTATAGAGCTAGAACTTCGCCAAGATGGCAGCATACAAAAAGTCTACACCAAAACATGCAGCAGTTGTTCTCCCCAAGCTTATACAACAACTGCCGAGACCAAGTTTTATCTTGGTAGTAAAACAATTCAAATTCAAAGAGCAGTCAGCTATAACGGAAAAAGTGGGTCAATAGTTTTCTACCCCAAAACACTTTCCGTAGTCAGTGTTCGTTTTTTTGATCTGGAGGACTAAACATGAAACGTAAATTCAATAAGTTAGTGCATGGATTAGCATCCTTTGCGATCGCTCTTTCGCCCACAGGCTATGTTAGTGCGGATGATACAGAGATTTTCTTTGGTAACCCCGCCGGCAATGGACTCATACCCAATATACTATTTGTTTTAGATAATTCAGGCAGCATGGATACACTTGTGACAACACAATCTGAATATGACAGTAATCAGACCTACACAGGAAGCAAGGATGATAATTATATTTATGTCTATGATGGCAATTCCTATTGGGGCAAATTCAAAAAAGAAAATAATCGCTGCCAACAAATGACGGAGAGCCTGGCAAGGGATGGACAATACTCATCAGCACGCGTAGCCGCTTATACTAATGAACGCTGGAGAGGAAGAGATTATTGGGCTTGGAGAAGCATTCTAAGACGAAGCGAGACTGATGATACATCCCTAATAGAGTGTCAAGATGATCGGGACTCTACTCCTGCCCACGGTGAAACAGCCGCCTCATCAGACATATACGCACGAAAAGATTACAACAAATCGACCAAGTGGACATCAAACTCTAGTCAAGAGCTAAGCTGGGGGAGCATAAATCAGTATGACTATTATTCTGCCAACTACCATAACTGGTATGACAACCACCGCTCAAGTACAAGCAGGATGCGTATTGACATAATGAAGGATGTTGTAAGAAGCCTTGTCAACAGCACCTCAGGTATTAATATCGGGTTAATGAGCTTCAACACCAATAATGGCGGCAAACAAGGTGGGCGAGTAACGGTCCCCATAGATTACATTGAAGACAATCGATCAGCCTTTATAAATGATGTTAATGGCATTAATGGTTTAAATAACTTAAACCCCGATACATGGACACCACTCTCTGAAACACTGTTTGAAGCAATGAGGTATTATGAAGGAGGCAGTGTTTACCTTGGAAGTCAAAGCGTAGCTGGATCAAAAGACCCATCAAACGCCTTAAAATACAAAAGCCCTATTATTTCTGAATGCCAAGCTAACAACATTGTATTACTAACAGATGGTGAGCCAACCTTTGATGCTGAAATTACCAACTACCATGACTGGTATGGTGACAATCAGGATGAAACTAATGACAATGCATCCAGAGCGGTCATTGAAAGCAAAGTAGGAAGCT
>Ga0209495_1001914_pt1 | contig 13995 bp, 9 predicted proteins | sample EN1Hudsemesocosm_FD_184629 | JGI IMG/M metagenome (GOLD analysis project Ga0209495, IMG submission 184629) | Methane-oxidizing microbial communities from mesocosms in the Hudson Canyon - EN1E Hudson Canyon (SPAdes) (version 2) | ecosystem: Environmental > Aquatic > Marine > Cold seeps | place... | reverse complement strand
TCGTTGCTTACTGCGAAACAATACTCTCTCTGGAAATTGGCTAAAGCTCATGGATGATCAGGAAAATGTATACCCGTTATACATTTTGGGGGCTATGATTTTTTTGTATAAAACCGAAAGCCTTTGATTTCTAACTTATTATTTTCAAGCAAGGTGTGTAAGGCATCTAAACGAAGTTCGTAGCGTGTGTTAGAGGGTAACAGCAAAGCTATTTTTTTAAATGGCTCTATACAAACAACCGGTTTATAAAAAATTAGTAAGTTTCTGAATTATTCTTATCGGTAGGAGGGGTCTATTGGCCGCGACTGTTCTTGATCTTATTCTGGTCGCGGCCAATAGGCCCCTCCTACTTTTTTTGACAAAACTTCAAGTACTTCTAAGAAGTTGCTGGTATATAACTCTTTAACCTGTGGTTAGTTTATAGCCATGTTTTTTTATCGAAACTACATTGCTTTTTATAATTAGGATAATCGTCAGTCAGGTAATGCGATTTAAAGTATAGCGGTTGAGGAACATGTTTTTGAATTGTTTGTAATTTGCCGATTCACTATGGTCTAAAAAGATCATCGTGTAAAAGTTTTTGCATGGGCTAAGGTATAGATAAAAATACAGGCAACCAAGCTGGTTTTGTTTGTTTTTATTTATTAAACCGCAAAACCTTCATTAATGTAGAATGTTGAAAAAATAATAACAATTATAAAAAAATGAATTCACAAACTGATTTTTCTAATTTTCGATTTCTTAGGGATTGCTTAAGGCGTGCTTTACCCAATTCCCAGGCGATTGCGTTGGCGCTAATTATAATTATTGGTTTTGTCTTGGTCTTTTCATTGTCTGATGTGATGATGCCCGTCTTTGCATCGGTGGTGTTGGCCTATTTATTACAAGGGATAGTTTGTAAGTTAGAAGCAAAAAAAATGCCTCGGGTTGCTGCTGTGCATATCGTTTTTTCAGGCTTTATGGCCTGTTTGGGCTTAGTGATATTTGTCTTGATGCCGATGGCTTCAGCTCAGGCCGTTCAACTTGTTCAACGGATACCTGAAATTATTAAAAGGGCTCAGGTTGAAATTATGCGTTTGCCGGAACTTTATCCGCAATTTATTACTGAAGAGAATATTAAAGGGATTATGTTTTCTATTCAGGAAGAGTTGTTGCAATATGGACAAGAATTAATTTCAAACTCAGCGGCATCTGTATTAGGTTTGGTTACAGCCATTGTTTATTTGTTTTTAGTACCGTTAATGGTGTTTTTCTTCTTAAAAGATAAGAAAATTTTGGTTGACTGGTTTGTCGATTTTCTACCTAAAGACAGGAGTTTAACTGTTAAGGTTTGGGAGGAGGTTGATATGCAAATAGCAAACTATGTCAGAGGCAAGTTTGCAGAAGTTATTATCCTTGCATCTGTCAGTTATGTGACCTATAGCTTATTAGGTTTGAACTATGCTGTTTTACTAGCGGTATTAATGGGGCTTTCTGTCGTCATTCCTTATGTAGGTGCGACTTTAGTTACTTTTCCCGTGTTGGGCGTGGCTGTTATTCAGTGGGGGTTTACTGCTGATGAGTTTATGTATGTCGCCATTGCCTATTCAATTATTCAGGCCATTGACGGGGTAGTACTCGTTCCATTGTTGTTTTCAGAAGCGGTTAACTTGCACCCTGTTGCTATTGTTGTTGCAATTTTGTTCTTTGGTGGGTTTTGGGGGTTCTGGGGTGTATTCTTTGCTATTCCATTAGCCACAGCAGTTAAGGCTATATTAAATGCATGGCCAACGCTGGCTGAAAGCCATTTTGATACCTCTTTTTAAAATCTGTAGGGTGGGCATTGCCCACCCTACCTCTTGTTTTATAAAATATCAGAAGCATAGTCAGCCAGGCGAGAACGCTCTCCTCTGCGCAGTGTAATATGTGCGCCATGTTGCCATGTTTTAAAACGGTCAACGATATAGGTTAAGCCCGATGTGGTTGCTGTTAAATAGGGTGTGTCTATCTGTGATAAATTACCGATACAAATAATTTTAGTACCGGGGCCTGCTCGGGTGATCAGGGTTTTCATTTGCTTTGGAGTCAGGTTTTGAGCTTCATCAATTATTAGGTAACGGTTGAGGAAGGTTCGGCCTCGCATAAAGTTTAAAGAGCGTATTTTTACTCGGTTCATTAGTACATTATGTGAAGCATCCTGCTCCCATTCACTGCTACCAGAGCGGCTGCCTAAAAGCTCTAAGTTATCAATTAGAGCGCCCATCCAGGGGGCCATTTTTTCTTCTTCGGTGCCTGGTAAGAAACCAATATCCTCGCCAACAGGAACCGTTTCTCTGGTCATTATTATTTCCTGATAGGTCTTGTGTTCCATGGTCATGGTTAAGCCTGCAGCAAGGGCTAATAATGTTTTCCCTGTGCCAGCGGTGCCCAATAGCGTGACAAAATCTATTTCGGGATCTAATAAAACATTGAGGGCAAAATTTTGTTCTCTATTTTTAGCGGTAATACCCCAAGTATTATTGTTTTTACTACGGTAATTTTTTGCTAATTCCAGGGTGGCTGTGTCACCATCACATGATCTGACGATGGCTTCAAAATTAGAGTTATTCTCGATATAAAGATATTGGTTTGGATACCAGTCCTTTACTAAAGGATCCGTGATTTTATAAAAAGCACGGTCCTCTTCCTGCCATGACTCCATTTTGCTGCCATGTTGCTCCCAAAAGCTCTCACCTAGATCTGTTGCGCCACTATAGAGAAGATCAATGTCATCAAGGGTCTGGTCACTATGATAATCTTCTGCATTAAGTTCTAAAGCGGCAGCTTTGATGCGCATATTGATATCTTTTGATACCAGTATAACTTTAATATCTGGGTGCTCTTTGGCTAAGGCTAAGACAACATTTAGAATTGAGTTGTCTGCAATGCTACCCGGCATACTGGCAGGTAATAATGAAGACAGTTGGCTGGTCTGAAAAAACAAGCGGCCATAAGAAATATCTTCTGTAGCAGGGCCATGTTCTATACGAGATAATGAAAGTCCATCATTGATGGTTTTCTGGTCAGCGCCTTGAATTAATTCATCAAGAAATCGACTGACTTGTCGAACATTACGAGAAACATCAGAAAGCCCTTTTTTACCCTTATCCAGTTCTTCTAACACGATCATCGGGATAAAAATATTGTGTTCTTGAAACCTAAAGATGGACGACGGGTCGTGCATCAAAATATTAGTATCTAAAACAAACAGTTTTTTATCACCTGAGGATTGGATGTTCATAATGTGCTCCCTACATAATTAATAGTCTTAAGATAGTTCTTCGAGTTTTTGTAAAACTTCTTCTATATGAACTTTTACCTTAACTTTGCGCCATTCGTGTATCAATACGCCTTTTTCATTTATTAAAAAGGTACTGCGTTCTATGCCCCTAACTTGTTTTCCATACATGTTTTTCATTTTGATGACATCAAACAATTCACATAAATTTTCTTCTTTATCTGATAATAGTTCAAAAGGAAATTCTTGTTTGGCTTTAAAACCTTCATGCACTTTTACGCTATCTCTTGATACACCAAATATAACCGTATTGTGTGTAGAAAATTTCTCAATGTTATCTCTGAAATCTTTTCCCTCTTGAGTGCAACCAGGGGTATTGTCTCTAGGGTAAAAGTAAATAAGGACTTTCTTTCCTAGAAAATTAGATAATTTAAAAGCGGATTCCCCCGTTGAATCTGCTTCAAAATCAGGGACGGTAGCGTTAATTTCAGTAGTGGTCATAATTAGCGTTTTATAGGTTCAATAATGGCATCAATATTTAAGGTATCACAGAAATCTAAAAACTCTTCTCGCAACATGAGTAAGCGCACTTGAGGAGGGATTTGTATGATAAATTTTGTTGAAAATATTGGCGTTTGGATATAAGGGGCAGGATAGCGGGTTGCATTGATTTCTTCTATGCAAATCTCACGTTCATATAAAAAATTAGTGATATCCTCAATCACATTGTGACGATCAATAGAGATGGTCTCTAAAGAATAAGGGATGCAGTTATTTTTTTTTGAATTAGGTTCTGGCCTAATTGTATTTATATGAATTTCAAGACGTTTTTGTAGATTATCCAGCAGGGTTTCAAGTTTGGCTATGTGGTTCCAGTTACCATCTATTAGCAAAAAGGCCGCAGTTGATTGAGCTAAATTTGATGATTTAAGGTCAACCACATGACAGTCGCAATTGGAAATGGTGGCAAGGATTTCTGCAATGAAATGGGTTGATTTATTTCCTAGAGCGGTGATTGTTAGTTGCATGGAGGATGTCCTTATTTTTTTTTCAGTGTAGCATCAAAAACAATAAATAAATATCATTGGTGGAGAAAAAATTAAATATTGTCATCACTATTATGCTTTGAACTATATTTTAATTAAGGATTTTTATAATCGGCCGATTATATAGAAGGAAGCTATACTTTAGATATCGTTAGGATAAGCTAGAAGACCTGGTTAAGAGAATGAAAAATGGCAGACTCAATAGATAAAAAAAATGAAGATTCATCTGAAGACTTTGCAGATGATTTAGATGCGATGCTTAATCATGTTGAGTCATCGTTGGACGAAAGTGAAGAGTTGATTGAAGATGAAGATGCAATTGATCAACTGTTAATGGATAACGCTTTTGATATGGCTGCTGAAGGAGCAGATGATGAGGTGTTTGACTCAATTTTAGATGAAGGAGGCATTAATAAAAAAGGAGAAGCAGCAGAGTCAGTAGGCACAAGCAATGAAGCAGAAGATGAATTAGACGAGTTTGAAGATGAAAATGACTTTTCCAACACTGTTTCTAGTAAGAAAGACGAGGCTGATGAATTTGGAGAGTTTGATGAGTTTGAATTTGAGGGCAGGGTCAGTCTAGAAGATGATCAGCAGCAAGCTACGGCTTCTAAAAATAAAGGGGAAGAGGCTGTTGATGATGAAGATGAGTTTAATGTTGAAAATATAATGAGTTCGGCTGCTGTCGAGCCGAAAAGTGCTGCACATGCTGAAGCGGAGGATTTAATTTCAAGTATTCTTGAAAATGCCGTGGCTGAAAAGAGTCAGGTGGAGGAAGAGTCTGAAGAAGTTGAGGATGAGTTTGATGTGGATGATCTCATTGCCTCAGAAGCTCAAAGTCAGGAAGATAAAGCAGAAACAGCTGTTGAAACAAAAGTAGAACCAGAGCCAGAAGACGAATTGGAAAATGATGATTTTTTAATGGCTGATTTTGATATATCCGCTGATGATGACGAATTATTAGACACGGATGAAGAAGAGGGAGCTGAAACAGTTGATTCTTCAGAAGATATAGAGGCAGTCTCTGAGCAGGATGATGAGCTGGAAGCTGAGCAGCAGGTGGGGGAAGGAAAAGTTGATTCAGCTGAGCTTGCAGAGCTTAAGAAAAAATTGGATGCTCAAGGCGTTGTAGTCGAGCAAACTACGCAAGACATGACTCAGTTTAAGTCTGCTCTCGATGAGTTGAATGCTCAAATGGCCCAGCTTAAAGCTGATAATGAAGCGTTAAAAACACAAATTACAGCACTCATTGCTACAACGACAGAAAAAGATGAATCTGCTTCAGAAGAGATAGATACGCTACAAAAAGATCAACGTAAGTTGAAAAAAGTGGTGCAAGAAAATGCAAAAAAAGTGCCCGTTATTGTGTATGTCGTTATGGCGATTGCTATTCTGGCATTGTTGCTTGGCGGTGGTTTAGGAGCAGTTGGCTATGGTGCCCAGACAGAGGTTGAAAGTTTAACTGAGCTGGTTTCGACGATAGAAGAAGAGGTTGACATAAATTCAGCCAAAGATTCTAGTGCAGATGTTCGACAGCTAAATCTTAAAATTACAGAATTACAAGATAAAGACAGGGGTGTTAGCAGTCAGTTAAACGTCGTTAATAAAAAGCTTGATCAACCTAACCCTCTACAGGCTGTTGTTGATGATCTGGTGGAACAAAATGATCATGCTCAGGTTGCGATAGAGAACTTGCTAGCAATCGTAGGAACGTTAGAGCAACAACAAAAAGTTGTAGTTACTTCTAAAAAGAAAGTGAAAAAGGTTAGGAAAGCAGTTGTTAAAGTCGAGTGGATTGTTCATCTGGTCTCTTTTAAGCAAGAATGGTATGCAAAAAGGAAAGCTGAAGAATTTGAGAAAAAAGGAATTCTAGCTAAAGTTGGGCTGGTTAAAGTTAATGGTGAAACATGGTTTAGGCTCAGCGTAAAAGGTTTTAAAACTAAATATGAAGCTGCGGCTTATGCTGTTAAAGTTAAAAAAACACTTAATTTAACTTCTGTATGGGTAGCAAAATCTTAATGGTAGATGATTGGATTTAGGGTAAATATGTGAACTAAAAAAATCATTTACAGATAAGCAAAAAACTATGTATAATAGCCGTTCTTAGAGAGATGGGTGTTTAGCTCAGCTGGGAGAGCATCGCCCTTACAAGGCGAGGGTCGGGGGTTCGATCCCCTCAACACCCACCAAATCAACATTCTAAGATGTCCGATAAGGACCTGAAGCCAGCGTAATTGCTGGTTTTTTTATGCCTGCGTTTTAAGGTATACCCCGAATTCTCATGGTTGTATATCTACTTTCAAAAGAACATCACCAGCAATATGATTAATACATAAGGTGGTTAATCTAAAGTCCTACAGAGAACAATTTAGAATCGTCCCCAGTAAAACTTAAGAAATTTTCCTAATCAATTAACAAGGGAAATGATTTTGAACATGTCGCTTATAAAAACGGTTTTTGGAGCGAGCGTTAAGGAATGCGGAAAAAACATCTTCAGGCACATAGCAAAAATCAGCTGGTTTCTTTTCACGAAAAGATACTCGCATTTTATGGCTTTTTTCATCGTAACCAATCAACGTAATTTTACTGGATCTCACTGGTTGCATTTTCATGATTGCCACCTTTTACGTCAGTTAAAGTAAAATTTCTGACATGGGTAATTCCTTATAGTTCAACTAGGTTATTATTGTAGAGTTAAGAGATAAAGAAAGATTTCAGCATGTAAAAAATCACAGAAATAATGTAGTTTGTTAACAGAATATTCAGCTTTTATAAGGGAAAATGAACTCAAGGTTAAAATGCCATTTTACCTTATATCCTAAAATTACATGCCCGTTACGTTATTGTGCGGGTTTTTTTATGTCAGCGTATCAGCTATAAGCCGAGAAAGTTCTATAGTAACAACTAGGGAGGTATTTAATAAAATGACTCTCATTAAACAAAAGGTAAGTCACTGACTTTAAAGGGGTTTGTTTTTATGTTTTTCATGCGTATTTTATGCAAAATTGTTTGCTGCGCGACAGCGTACCTTTTCAGGGACGTATGCTATGAACAAACCGCAGGATGCTTCTTCAATACACGGCGTGAATACAATGTAGCCTTGGTGACAATATCTGACCGCCAAGGATGGTGGAAATGCAGATATTGCAGGCGCTTTTATCTGCCCTGCTGTCAACAGTCTTGAAAAACAGAATGAAAATAACTTTAGAAAATGATCAACCTGCTTTTTGTTCACAGTGATAGTCAATAATTACATACCCCAAATTGGTTTTAAACCCTTTAATGGTAGAGGCTAATGACTTAAATCTCGACTGCTTTTATAAAAATATTAAGAAAATATTAATTTAAAAATATTGATTATTCCAATCTTTTTACAGGCATTTTTGGAATTAATTGATACTATTTCTGGTGACCACTTTCTAATAGTGGTAAGTTGAAATTTCAATTTATATAAATTCTTTTTAAGAATTTAATTTATTAGGAGAAAAGAAATGAAAAGACTTAGTATGATGCCAATTAGCATTTTAGTAGCATTTTCAATATCAGGTTTTGTTCAGGCAGTTGAAGTTAATATTGAAACAGGAACCAATAAAAATATACGTAGTAATTCGGTTAATGAAGGAAAAGTTGTTATTAATGGCAAGGTTATTAAAGGCGCTACCCGTAAAATGACCAAGAAAGAACAGAAAGAATTAGAAGCAGAATTGAAGAGGGAAGAAAGAAATATTGAGAATGAGATGTCGGAAATGGAGAAGATGTTTGATTAAATCTGAGTCAGTAACATGTAATGACTATCTTCTACAGTTAATTGATTGAAATGATGATCCTGGCGCTCGATGCGCTAGGATCATAAAGGAGGTAGTTGTCAAGAATAAGGAAGGCGTTCAACTTTTCTGGTCTTTTCATTTGACTTAAATTCCCGCTTTAAAAACCTTTTGAATATTTTTTTATTATCACAAGATATATATGTAATGGACAAGTAACATTTTTTATCGTTTATACTTTTAGATGCTCTGAAACTTTTATTGTTATTGACTGAGGATCTATGTGTTTATTAGCTAAAATAGCTAGCTGTTTTTTTATGCTCTTTTTATCAGCTCATGCAGGTGCAGATGATGTGGATGTATTAACATTACAATCAGCTATGCAGATTGCTGTTGAAGATAACCCAAATTTAGCGCAAATTCAGGCACGATCGCAAGCAATGGCTGCTATACCTTCTCAGTTAGGCACATTGCCTGACCCTGTTATTAGTTTTAATGCTTTAAACCTGCCTGTCGATAGTTTTGATCCTGCTCAGGAAAATATGACCCAGTTTCAAGGCGGGGTTTCCCAAGTCATTCCTTTTCCAGGTAAGCTGGCCTTACGGGAGCAGACCGCAACTTATCAGGCACAAGCGGCTGTTTATGATGTCACTGAAGTACGATTCCATTTGTTACGTGATGTAAAAACCACCTGGTGGACTTTGTTTTACTTGAACAGAGCTGTGGGTATTATCAGCAGTAATCAGCTGTTGTTACGCCAATTTATTAAAATTGCCCGTACCAAATATGAAGTGGGAGAGGGTTTGCAGCAAGATGTGTTATTAGCTCAGCTGGAATTATCCAGGCTTTTAGACAATGAACTTAAATTAACGGCAGCTAAAGAAAAAACGCAGGCACAATTGAATGTGTTACTTAATAGACCTGCTAATCAGTTACTGAAAATTTCAAAGCAAGTTAAGGAAACTTTACCTTCTTTGCAAGTAGAGAGTGTTCTCTTTCAGCAGGCTGAAGATTACCGGGCATTACTTGCTTCCAGTCGGCAATCATTAAAGGGTGCTCAATCACAACTGGATTTGGCCAGGAAAGGTATTTATCCTGATTTTAAAGTCGGGGCATTTTATGGGGGGCGTGATGATCAGCTGTCAGGTTCAGAACGGGCTGATTTTCTCAGTCTAAAATTCAGTATGAATGTGCCCGTTTTTGCAACTAGCAAACAACAAAAAAAAGTGGATCAACGTAGCAGTGAATTAATGCAGCAACGATATGCTTTGCAAGACCAGTGGAACAAGGTACGTGCTGAAATTTCTATCGCTTATAGTAGTTTTCATCAAAGTAAAAACCAGGCTGTGCTATTTAAATCGGGCATTATTCCACAAGCCCGACAGACGGTTGCTTCCATGTTGTCAGGGTATCAGGTTAATAAGGTGGACTTTTTAAATCTGGTGCGTAGTCAAGTGACATTATATAACTATGAAATTCAATATTGGCAAGCTTTAACGCAGGCTCATCAGGCCCTGGCTCAACTTACTGCAGTGGTTGGTACGGAGGAAATCTATGAATAAACTATTACTGATTACTATTCCAATAACATTAATAATAGGATTGTTAGCTGGGTATTGGTTGGCGGATTCTGGGCAGTCTGTTCAGCAAGTGGAAAGCAGTCCGGCAGAAAGGAAAATATTGTTCTATCGTAATCCAATGAACCCTGCAATCACATCTGCGGTTCCCGCTCAAGATTCAATGGGGATGGATTATCTGCCCGTTTATGAGCAAGCTAGTGATGAACAACTGCCAGCTGGGACGGTTCAAATTGATGGTGTTACTGTGCAAAATATTAGTGTGCGTACGGCAAAAGCATATCAGGCTAGCCTGTCTCATACTGTTCGAGCCGTTGGGCGTGTTACTTATGATGAACAGCGGATGGTGCATTTACACCCAAAGACGGAAGGCTGGATTGAAAAACTGAATGTTAATAAAACGGGGCAATGGGTAGCAAAGAATACCGATTTATTGAGCATTTATTCACCACAATTAGTGGCTAGTCAGCAAGAGTATCTTTTGGCCTTAAGTAATTATAAGGCATTGGAAAAAAGCCCTATTGCAGATATTCGTGGGGGTGCAGAAGATTTGCTTAAAAGTTCTTTGCAACGCTTAAAGTTATTGGATGTTCCCAAACATCAAATTCATGACTTGCAACGGACTAGAAAAATTAAGAAAGGCATCCATATACATGCGCCTGAAGATGGCATAGTGATGAAGATTGGTGCTCGGGAAGGGCAGTTTGTTACTCCGGCAACTGAAATTTATATGATTGCTGATTTACGCAAAGTCTGGGTGTTGGTTGATATTTATGAGCATGAATTACCCTGGGTTAAAGAAGGCGACTCTGTTGAGATGCAATTGGCGGGTGTTCCGGGTAAAACATTTAAGGGTCACCTTGCCTATATTTATCCTTATGCAGAAGCTAAAACGCGGACCATTAAAGTCAGGCTGGTGTTTGATAACCCCCATTTATTATTAAAACCCGATATGTTTGCTGAAGTGACTATTCATGCTGGGAAACAGGTCAATGCGATTGTGATTCCATCAGAAGCAGTGATTCGTTCGGGTTCTCGTAATCAGGTTTTTGTGGTGCGGGCTGCGGGTAAGTTTGAACCTCGACTGGTGACATTAGGCTTGTCCTCTAATGGAAAAGTAGCCGTGATGGAAGGGATTAAGGTGGGTGAGGAAGTGGTCGTTTCAGCCCAATTTTTGATTGATTCAGAATCAAAACTTCGAGAAGCAACGGCTAAAATGCTTGAAGCGATGGACGAAGCTGATAAGTCAGCTGAAAACCAACCTTTAAATCATCAGAATAAAGCGGCTGAAATTGAAATGCCGGAAATGGATCATGCTGCGCATAAGGCAATGAATCATGATTAATTCTGTTATCGATAGCTCGATTAAAAACCGTATTTTGGTCTTAATCATAGCGCTGTTGTTGGCTATCGGTGGTTTATGGTCATATAAAAATATGCCTCTGGATGCAATCCCTGATTTATCAGATGTCCAGGTTATTGTTTTTACCAAATATTCTGGGCAAGCACCGCAAGTGGTAGAGGATCAAGTGACTTATCCTTTAACAACGGCCATGCTGGCTGTCCCAAAGTCCAAAACGGTAAGAGGCTACTCATTTTTTGGTTTATCGTTTGTTTATATTATTTTTGAAGATGGCACAGACCTGTATTGGGCTCGTTCACGAGTACTGGAATCATTAAATTATGTCAGTGGCCAGCTACCTGCGGGCGTTACTCCTACTTTAGGGCCCGATGCAACAGGCGTGGGCTGGGTCTATGAATATGCCCTGGTGGATAAAACAGGGCAGCATGATCTGGCTCAGTTACGATCGTTACAAGACTGGTATTTACGCTATCCATTACAAACCGTAAAAGGGGTTGCGGAAGTCGCTTCAATTGGTGGTTTTGTTAAGCAATACCAGGTTGAAGTAGATCCTAATATATTGCAGGCTTATGGCATTCCCTTATCAAAAGTGAAGCAGGCAATTATTCGATCAAATAATGATGTGGGTGGCAGATTGATTGAGATGGCCGAAACGGAATATATGGTTCGCAGCTTAGGTTATATTCGTTCTGTCGATGATTTGAATGTTATTCCCGTTGGCGTCGATGCAAATGGCACGCCCATTCGCCTGCAAGATGTCGCTCATGTTCATATTGGGCCAGAATTGCGTCGTGGTGTTGCCGAGCTTAATGGTGAAGGTGAGGTGGCTGGTGGTGTGATCATTATGCGGTTTGGTGAAAATGCACGGGCAACCATTACAGCGGTAAAAGAGAAATTACAAGCACTCAAAAAAGGCTTGCCTGCAGGGGTAGAAATTATCCCAGTCTATGATCGTGGAAGCCTTATTGATCGAGCCGTTGCAACCTTAAATGTTGCCCTGGTGCAAGAGTTGATTATCGTTAGTCTTATTGTCGGCATGTTTTTATTGCACCTGCAATCTTCATTAGTCATTGTTATCAGTTTACCGTTAGGTATTTTGATTGCTTTTATTTTGATGCGTTATCAAGGCATCAATGCCAATATTATGTCTCTGGGAGGGATAGCCATAGCCATTGGTGATATGGTGGATGGGGCCATTGTGATGGTTGAAAATGCGCATAAACATTTGGCCGATATGCGAGAGAGGAAGAAAAGGGATTTGACTAGTCGTGAACGTTGGGAAGCAATTAACACCGCATCCCAAGAAGTGGGACCCGCTTTATTTTTCTCGCTATTAATCATTACTGTTTCATTTATTCCTATTTTTACCATGCAGGCGCAAGAAGGGCGCTTGTTCAGTCCATTAGCTTTTACAAAGTCTTATGCAATGGCTGCTGCAGCTATTTTAACGGTGACAGTCGTTCCCGTTTTAATGGGCTATTTTATTCGTGGCAAGATTGTTCCTGAACAGAAAAATGCCAGTAACCGGATGTTACATTTTCTGCATACTCCGGTTTTGAAATTGGTCATGCGGAATCGTGTAATAACTTTAGTGATTGCTACTTTATTGCTAGCTTCAACTGCGTATCCTCTAGCAAAAATAGGCAGTGAATTTATGCCGCCTTTGGATGAGGGTGATATCTTATATATGCCAACAACATTTCCTGGTATTTCCATTACCAAAGCGAAAGAGTTACTGCAACAAACGGATAAAATTCTAAAAACATTTCCAGAGGTCAAACAGGTGTTTGGTAAGGTGGGCAGGGCAGAATCAGCAACAGATGCGGCGCCTTTATCAATGATGGAAACCACGGTGAGTTTAAAGCCAAAACAGCAATGGCCGAATCCAGATAAAACGACTCAACAATTAATGAGTGAAATGGATAAGGCAATTCAGTTTCCAGGGGTCGCCAATGCCTGGACTATGCCAATTAAAACGCGTATTGATATGCTGTCAACGGGGATTAAAACCCCTGTTGGTATCAAAGTGTCAGGCCCCGACTTGAACGTTTTGCAGCAACTGTCTCAACAAATTGAACTGGCAATGAAAACCTTGCCAGAAACGCTGTCTGCTTTTGGTGATAGAGCCGTGGGAGGGTATTACCTTGATTTTGATATTAACCGGGTAGCGGCTGCCCGATATGGTTTAACGACAGGTGATGTGCAAGATGTGCTGCAAAGTGCCATAGGGGGGATGAATATTACAGAAACAGTTGAAGGCTTAGAACGTTACCCCGTCAACCTGCGTTACCCACGAGAACTGCGCGATAATATGGATAGTCTTAAGCGAGTATTAATTCCAACCCCCACAGGTAGCCAAATTCCTTTGGCGCTAGTTGCGGAATTAAATCTTAGGCGAGGCCCACCGGTCATTAAAAGTGAAAATGCACGACCGAATGCCTGGGTGTATGTAGACATAAGTACCTCTGATATTGGCGGTTTTGTAACTAAAGCCAAGCAAGTACTGGCCAAGAAAGTAACGCTTCCAGCAGGCTATACCCTTGTGTGGTCTGGGCAGTTTGAGTATATGGAAAGAGCTGCAGAAAGATTAAAAATTGTTGTTCCTATTACCTTTCTAATTATTTTTTTATTACTGTATTTAACCTTTGGAAATATTGCTGAGCCCATCATTGTCATGCTGACGGTACCCTTTGGGCTGATCGGGGGAATTTGGCTGGTTTATGTTTATGGCTTTAATTTATCAGTAGCAGTCTATGTTGGCTTTATTGCACTTGCTGGTACGGCGGCAGAGACAGGTGTTATGGTCTTAAATTTTATCGATCTAGAAATGATCCGGTTACGACAGAAAAAGCAAAGGATTTTATCGGCCTCAGAGATTAGTCATGCGGTTATTGAAGCAACCACCTTACGTGTTCGTCCCGTGGCGATCACCGCTATTTCAACGATGGTAGGTCTAGTCCCGATTATGATAAGTACGGGGACGGGAGCA
>Ga0209495_1001913_pt1 | contig 13999 bp, 13 predicted proteins | sample EN1Hudsemesocosm_FD_184629 | JGI IMG/M metagenome (GOLD analysis project Ga0209495, IMG submission 184629) | Methane-oxidizing microbial communities from mesocosms in the Hudson Canyon - EN1E Hudson Canyon (SPAdes) (version 2) | ecosystem: Environmental > Aquatic > Marine > Cold seeps | place... | reverse complement strand
TTTTAAACCACTGTCAATCATAGTTTGAAAAGCCATCTTAGAAGTGAAACGTTCATCAATTAAATGTATTTCCATTTCAGGAAACTGCTTTTTCAACTGCTTCGCGAAACCTTTCACATAAGGAGTCGCATCCGTTTTTTTATCTTTTAAATCTTTTGGCATTCCCATTACAATAGCTTCTACATATTCTTTAGAAAGATATTCCTTTAAAAAATCCATACAATCATGAGCACGTACCGTACAAAGTCCTGACGCAATAATCTGAAGCTCATCGGTAACTGCTACACCCACTCTTTTCGTTCCGTAATCTAATGCCAATAATCTCGCCATATCTTGCAATTAGCTGTAAAGATACATATTGTTGTGCGTTGTTTTATTCAGAAATCCATTTTCATCCCAATAATTATCGGGACTATCAAATATTCAAATTTATTTAAGCTTTAAACTTTTCCCAACGTTTGAGTTCACGTTCAAAAAGAGAATCGTATTTATTCGGAATTGCAAGCTCAAAAGACAAAACCTCATCAGTTTCAGGATGATTAAAAGCTATTTTACAAGCACTTAAAAAGAGTCCTTTTCCTTTTAATACCTTTTCGTTATCATGAACATAATCTCCAATTATAGGATGCTCTGCCATTGCCAAATGAATGCGCAGTTGATGCGTACGCCCTGTTTTAGGCTTGAGTTCAATTAAACTCACCTTCTCATAAGACAAAGATTTTTCAACTCTTAGGCTTTTGTAGTATGTGTAGGCTATCTGACCATCAACTGCTGAATCAAATTCTCCCTCTCCAATTAACTCACCCTTAACAAGTGCATAATACGTTTTCGACACCTCTTGATTCTCAAACTGAAGCCCTAAGCTTATTTGTGCTCTTCTAGTTTTCGCTATTAAAAGAACCCCCGAAGTCAACTTATCTAAGCGATGTACAGGTCTTGGAATACTTAATGCGTCATCTAGTGTTGAAGCCTTGATATTATGACTTAAAGCATTTTGAATGGTTTTGAAGAAATTACCACTCACAGAATACCCAGCTGGTTTATTAATTACCGCCATATACTCATCCTCAAAAATGATTTCAAGATCTAAGGCGAAGTCTTTATACTGAGTCGTAGCATCTTCTACTAGTGTAACCATATCGCCCTCAGATAACAAATTTCCTGACTGTGCTATCTGATTATTAAGTAAAATAAGCTTTTTCTTAAAAGCCTTTTTCACTGAAGATTTAGATGGTAAATTCGAAGTGAAATATTCAAAAACATAATCACTTATCCTAGCTCTGTCTAATAAACCTTCAACCTTTATTTGACGAATTATCATGAAACAAAAATAGCAGTATTTATTTAAGATAAGACGACTCTGATATTCCTATTCTCACTATTTTTGTAATCGATGAAAACAATCCAAACCAAAGAAGATGTAATTTATCTTGTAGACAGTTTCTACGAGAAGGTAAACAAAGATAAATTACTGAGTCCTATATTCAACGACTTCGCAAAAGTAGACTGGGAATCTCACATGCCTACTATGTACTCCTTTTGGAGCTCAATATTATTGGGAGAAGAAAGTTACTCTGGCAGACCTTTTCCAAAACATCTACCTTTGCCTATAAAGCAAAAACACTTTGATAGATGGTTGGAAATATTTCATCTAACTGTTGATGAAAACTTTGAGGGGGAACTTGCGATAGAAGCAAAAAGTAGAGCTTCGAATATTGCTGAGATATTCTCATTCAAAATCAAATCTATCAAAGGAGAACTGTAATTAATCTCTAATAAATTCGCTATTTTTGAGTTTTACTACAACTATGCAAGATTTAAAAGACATTATAGAAGCAGCTTGGTTAGATCGTTCACTTTTAAAGGACGGTGATACGCAAATTGCTATTCGAGAAGTAATAGAACACATCGATAAAGGTCGTTTACGTACTGCCGAACCTACAACAAAAGGATGGCAAGTAAATGAATGGGTGAAAAAAGCCGTGGTCTTGTACTTCCCTATTCAAGGAATGAAAACTATTGAAGTAGGTCCTTTTGAATTCCACGACAAAATGGAATTGAAAAGAAACTATGCTGAATTAGGTGTTCGCGTTGTGCCGCATGCTGTTGCTCGTTATGGAGCTTTTGTTGCTCCAGGCGTAATCATGATGCCTTCGTACATCAATATCGGTGCACATGTAGGGTCGGGAACTATGGTAGATACTTGGGCTACAGTTGGCTCTTGTGCGCAAATTGGAGAAAATGTACACTTAAGTGGAGGTGTTGGGATTGGTGGTGTTTTAGAACCACTTCAAGCAGCTCCTGTGATTATTGAAGATGATGCTTTTATTGGTTCGAGATGTATCGTTGTTGAAGGCGTACGTATAGAAAAAGAAGCTGTATTGGGTGCGAATGTTGTTCTTACTGCTTCAACAAAAATTATTGATGTGAGTGGGAATCAACCAGTAGAATTTAAAGGCTATGTCCCTTCACGTTCTGTAGTAATTCCAGGAACTTACACTAAGTCTTTTCCTGCTGGAGACTATCAAGTTCCTTGTGCCTTAATAATTGGTAAAAGAAAAGAAAGCACCGACAAGAAAACTTCCTTGAACGATGCTTTAAGAGATCATAGTGTAGCAGTATAAACTCCGTTACCTAACGATTGCTTTTTCATCTTCCTTACATAGCCATTCTTTAACTGGAATAGACCAATCACCATATTTTGCAGTAAGGTAATCTTTGTAATTAAAGGGTGCAGAAAGTTTTCTTCCGTTTAACTCAACTACTTCCGTAGACTGGTAGTGCGACTTGTCAACACGTAATATCTTACCCATTGATTGCCAGTATGTATGGGTGTCATCATCTGTTTTCACAAAAATATCAAGCACAACCATTTTTTCAGCTAAAGCCGGGAAGAACATTTTAAAAAATGCTAATCCGATTGGCTTCATTTTAAAAATACGATAATCGTTAGGTTTTATCGGTCCGTAGGATTGTATTCCTCTTCTACGAGTAACACGATAGCCTTTTAAATAAAATTTCCATCGCAACTTATCAAACTTTTCAGCATCTTGATAGTTGATTGAGATATCTACATCGTGATCCCATCGCAATAAATCTCCATCACGAACAATTCCTAAAAGCGTTCCCCCTTCAAGGAAATAAGGAATATTATATTTATTTAAAAAATCTGTAGAACAAAAAAGCATTTTACGTGCTTTTTGGATGTTTTTGAAATTTAAAGTCAGCATTTTGAGCCCTTGTTGTTATTTGGCGCAAAAATACAATTTTATACAATAGCTCTAAATACAATTAGATAATTTTATCGTTCTACAGAAAATCACTGGCTAGGCTAAGAATACTTATAAAAATCTTATTTTTGCATCGTTATAGAAATCCAAGAACAAACTATGCTCAAATTATCGGCTATAATACCGACTTTTAATGAAGAGATAAATATTGAAGCAGCCATTCAATCAGTTTCTTTTGCTGATGAAATTATCGTTATTGACTCCTTCAGTACTGATAACACAATCTCTCTAGCAGAAAAACATGGTGTTCGAATTCTACAGAGGGAATTCGACAATTTCTCAAACCAGAAAAACTTTGCAATTTCAAAAGCTACTCATAAATGGGTCGTACTACTAGATGCTGACGAAAGAATTGGTCAAACATTAAAAGAGGAAATGGTAACTGTTTTAGCTGAAGGACCACAAGCAAGTGCTTATTACGTTTACAGACGAAACTATTTACTTGGTAGAGAAATTAAATACAGCGGCTGGCAAAACGATAAAGTCATCAGATTAATTGAGCGTAATAAGTGTAAATACAATGGGAAGCTCGTACATGAAGGAATAGTTACAGAAGGTAAGAAAGCATTCTTAAAAACCAAGCTAGAGCATTATACTTACAAAGATTTTGATAGTTTTATTCGAAAGAAAAATAAAGTAGCACAACTTCAAGCAGAAATGCTCGCTTCTAAAAATAAAAAAGTAAATCCTTTTAGATTACTCATCAAACCATTGTACAGGTTCATCAACCACTATATATTAAGACGTGGATTCCTTGATGGTTTTGCAGGCTTCTTCATCGCCAGTTTTTATGCATACACTCTATTCACTCGCTATATAAAACTATGGCTAATTAATAGAGGTTTAAAATAATTCTGATGAAGTGTATTCTCTTTTGTGAAAACCCATACGCCTTTGACATCTTAGCACCTATAAGAGATGTGTTAAAAGAAAAAGGCCATGACGTACTCTGGTATCTTTCTGAAAAACTTAGAATAGAGTTTCCGTATCCAAAAGAAAATAACACTAGCTCTATCAATGAGCTAAATGAGTATAAATCTGATGCAATTTTTGTTCCTGGAAATGAAGTCCCTCACTTTTTAAGAGGTGTGAAAACACAAGTTTTTCACGGCTTAGCTGGAGAAAAAAAAGGACATTTTAGAATCCGACACTACTTTGACTTATACTTAAGCCAAGGTCCATACTTCACAGATAGATTTGTGGAATTGAGTGAGAAATTCAAAGATTTTAAAGTTGTAGAAACAGGCTGGTCTAAGTTAGATACATACGGCAAAAACAGTACAATATACAATGCAGATAAAGATGAATTGATTGAAAAACATAAAGCAAAAAACATTTTACTTTATGCGCCTACCTTCTCACCTTCTCTTACCTCAGCTCCATTTTTAAAATCTGAGTTTGAACAAATCGCTTCAAATAAAGACAATTTGATTCTCATCAAATTTCACGACTTGATGCAGAAAGACTTAATAGATTCTTATAAAAAGCTTGCAACAAAGTATGACAATATAGTATTTATTGAAGACCGAAACATTTTAAAATATCTACTCATTGCAGATTTAATGATTAGCGATACTTCATCGGCTGTGTACGAATTTTTATTACTAAACAAACCTGTAATTACATTGAAGGCTCGCAGTCCTAAATCTGCTTGGGATAATATTAAATCTGCAGACATGCTTGCAGAAAGAGTAAAGTATAATTTGGACTCTGATCCCTTTGCAGAAAAAAGAGCACAAATTATAGCAGACTATCATCCATATAATGATGGTAAGTCCTCATTAAGAATGGTTGAAGCTGTTGAGAATTATATTCACATGAATGGTGTACCCGAAAAGCGAAAACTTTCTTTCTTTAGAAGGTATAAAATTAATAAGATGTACAAATAATGCACGAGGAAATTCAAAAGGCGGTAGATGTACTTAAAGCAGGTGGAGTAATCTTATACCCAACAGATACCATTTGGGGTGTTGGTTGTGATGCAAGTAATACAGCTGCAGTGAAAAAGGTTTACGCAATCAAAAAACGCAGCGAAGCAAAGAGCTTAATAGCCTTAGTAGATAGCGAAGTTCGACTCGAACGAACTATTGAAGAAGTACCTTTTGTAGCTTGGGATCTTATTGAATTTAGTGAGAAACCTGTAACTATTATTTACGATAAGCCGATTGGTATTGCCAAAAATGCTGTTAACAAAGACAAGAGTTTAGGAATACGTATCGTTAAAGATAAGTTCTGTAAAGAACTTATTCGAATGCTCAATAAACCTATCATCTCTACCTCAGCAAATATTTCTGGTGAACAACAAGCAAATAGTTTTTCAGAGATCAGTGATGAAATTAAGAATTCTGTAGATCATATTGTAAATTTGCGCCAAGAAGAACTCAACTTAAATCAGAGTTCTATGATCATCAAATTAGACGCTTCAGGTTTAATTAACATCATTAGAAAATAAATTGAAAGAACATCTTCAACATAAAGTATTTAAATGCATTTCGGAATGTGCCGATGAACTAGGTGTAGAAACCTATGTTATTGGTGGTTATGTGCGAGATGTTATTTTACAACGCAAAGAACCTAAGGATATAGATGTTGTTTGCTTGGGTTCTGGTATAGAACTCGCCAAAAAAGTAGCTCAAAAGCTCCACGGAAAGCCTCAAGTACAAGTCTTTAAAAACTTTGGTACTGCAATGGTACTTCACGGCGATTTAGAACTGGAATTTGTTGGAGCTCGAAAAGAATCCTACAGAAAAGATTCTAGGAAGCCAATCGTGGAAAACGGCACTTTAGAAGACGATCAAAACAGAAGAGACTTCACGATTAATGCGCTTGCACTTTGTTTAAACAAAGGTCGATTTGGTGAATTAGTTGATCCTTTTAATGGAATGGATGATTTAGCAAAAGGAATAATTAAAACTCCTTTAAATCCTGACATCACCTACTCCGACGATCCTTTAAGAATGATGCGTGCTGTTCGCTTTGCGACACAACTCGACTTTACTATTGAAAAGGAATCGCTTGATGCATTAGAACGTAATTGCGAACGCTTAGAAATTATCTCACAGGAGAGAATCATTGATGAATTGAATAAAATCATCCTTGCTAAGAAACCTTCAAAAGGCTTTAAGCTACTTTTCAACACCAAACTTCTACACCAATTCTTTCCAGAGTTTGTAGATTTACATGGCGTAGAAATCATAAAGGGCAAAGGACATAAAGATAATTTCTTCCACACCCTAGAAGTACTAGAGAATCTATCTGCTAACACTGAAGATTTATGGTTACGTTGGGCTGCTCTTCTACACGATATAGCCAAACCACCAACAAAGCGCTTTGAGGAAGGGCACGGTTGGACTTTCCATGGACACGAGTTCTTGGGTTATAAAATGGTTCCTAAAATTTTCAAACGTCTGAAATTGCCTTTAAACGAAAAGATGAAGTACGTACAAAAGCTTGTTCTCCTTCATTTACGGCCTATTGTCTTATCAAAGGACATTGTTAGCGATTCAGCTATCAGACGCTTATTATTTGATGCTGGCGAAGATGTTGACGACTTAATGCTCTTATGTGAGGCTGATATAACTTCAAAAAATGAGGCTAAAGTAAAACGTTTTTTGAACAACTTTAAAATTGTTCGTCAGAAATTAAAAGACATTGAAGAAAGCGACCATATACGCAATTGGCAACCCCCTATTTCGGGTGAGTTGATTATGGAAACTTTCAACATTACTCCTTGTAAGATGGTAGGAGATATCAAAAATCATATTAGAGAGGCTATTCTCGATGGTGTAATCACCAACGATTATGATCAAGCCTTTGCGTTTATGCTTGAAAAAGCAAAAGAGCTGGGCTTGGAGAAGCACTAAAAGGATTCGTATATTTATAAAAAAATCAATATGACCATTTACGGTTTTCGTGTCATTCTTGACTTTGAGCAAGCTGACATTTTTAGAGACATAGAAATTTCTAGCGAAGATACCTTCGAAGATTTACACAACAGTATTGTACAAGCTTTTGCCTTAGACTCTGGTGAAATGGCTTCTTTCTACGAGAGTGATGAACACTGGAATCAATGTGAAGAAATTAGCCTCTTTCCGTTAGATGAAAAAGCGCGTGTGATGGGAGACGTAACATTAGAGGAAGTTTGCTTCGAAAAAGGGGATAAACTCCTTTATGTATTTGACTTCCTAAATATGTGGACATTCTACGTTGAGTTAATGGAGCTTAATGAGCCCAAAGCAGGTGAATCCTATCCAGCACTTATTTACAGTGAAGGATTAATGCCAGGAGAAAGAGAGGATATTCAATTTGAAAGTCACGAAGATCAGAGTGACTACAAACCAGATGACGGTCTTTTTGATGATGACATGTTTGCTGGTTTTGATGATTTTGAACAATAAGATATATTAGATGAAGGACATACTAGATCTTTTACAGCAACAAGACGAATTCTTTAAAGCGAAAGAAACACAATCTGTGGCTTTTCGTAAAAAGAGTCTGATTCGCTTAAAAAAAGCGATTCTCGTTAATGAGGATACAATTCTTGATGCACTTTATAAAGATCTTAGGAAACCTAAATTTGAAGCTTACACGTCAGAGATAGCAGTTGTTATTACCGAAATAGACTATTTCATTAAGAACATTGAAAAACTTGCGAAGCCTAAACGAGTAAAAAGCTCTTTACTAAACTTTCCTTCAGCAGATTATATCTACAAAGATCCCTATGGGAGAGTTTTAATAATGGCTCCTTGGAATTATCCATTTCAACTCATTATAAATCCATTGGTAGCTGCTATAGCAACTGGTAACTGTGTGGTTTGTAAACCTTCTGAAGTAACAGTACATACTTCTGCAGTTCTCTCAACTATTATAGCTGAAGTTTTTGATCCTAATCATGTCACAGTCATCGAAGGTGGTCTAGAGGTTAATAAACTTCTTTTAACTAAAAAATGGGACTACATCTTCTTTACAGGAAGTACAGCGGTAGGAAAGATTGTTATGAAAGCCGCTGCAGAACAGCTTTGCCCAATTACACTTGAATTAGGTGGTAAAAGCCCCGTTATTGTAAATAAAGATGCTAAACTACAACTGGCCGCAAAGCGCATTGTTTGGGGGAAGCTCTTTAACGCTGGACAAACTTGTATTGCTCCTGATTATATTTACGTCCATGAATCAGTTAAAAACGAATTTATTGATAGTTTAATCACTGAATTTAAACTTGCCTTAGGCAAGAATGTTGAAATGAGTAAAGACTTTGCACGTATCGTAAACAAAAAGCATTTTGAACGTATAGTTGCCCTTATCGAAAAGGATAAAGTTATTTATGGTGGAGGAGTTAATTCAGAAGAACAATTTATTGAGCCGACTCTAATTACCGAGGTAGATTGGAATTCGAGAATTATGAAGGAAGAAATTTTTGGTCCCCTTCTCCCTATTTTGACATTCTCTTATTTAAATGAGACTATTCAAACCATAAACGCATTAAATAAGCCTTTAGCAGCTTATTATTTTGGAGAAAATAAAAAGGATAAAGAACTCTTTTTAAAAGACCTTTACTTTGGTGGTGGCTGTATTAACGATACCTTAATTCATATTACGAGTGAAGCTCTTCCTTTTGGAGGTGTAGGCCCTAGCGGACTAGGAGCTTATCACGGAGCTAAGAGTTTTGAATGTTTTAGTCACCAAAAAGGAATTGTAAAAAGAGGAACTTGGTTAGACATCCCTGCACGATATGCACCTTACGACTCAAAATTACCATTGATTAAAAAGCTATTTAAATTGCTTACCTAATGGAAAAGTACCTCATCGTTATTGCTGGACCTACTGCAATTGGAAAAACCGATTTATCACTTTCAATTGCTAAAAAGTACGCTACAGATATTCTCTCCTGTGACTCACGACAGTTTTACAAAGAAATGAATATTGGTACTGCTGTTCCAAGTATAGATGAATTGGCACAAGTAAAACATCACTTCATACAAAACCTGAGTATAGAGCAAAACTATTCGGTTGGTAAATTTGAACTCGATGCTCTAAAAAAGATTGAAGTATTACACCAAACGAAAGATGTAATTATAATGGTAGGTGGCTCTGGTTTATACATAGATGCTGTTTGCAGAGGTTTAGATGACTTTCCAGATGTGCCAGAGGAATTGAGAGATGAATTGAATTTGCGCTTTAAAAATGAAGGTATTGAGCCTTTAAAAGCACAACTCATTGAACTCGACCCAGAATACCATAAAGAAGTAGATAGAGCAAATCCCCATAGAATAATTCGTGCCCTTGAAATATGTATCTCTACAGGTAAATCATATTCATCTTTTAGAAAACAACAGAAGAAAAAGAGGAAGTTCAAGACAATTAAGCTAATTCTCTCTAGAGATAGAGATATACTTTACACTAGAATTAATCAGCGTGTAGACATGATGATGGCTGAGGGATTACTTGAAGAAGCAAAAAATGTTTACGAATATAGAGCTAACAATGCCTTACAAACTGTAGGATACAAAGAACTTTTCGCTTATTTTGATGGAGAATGGGACTTAGAAACTGCTGTTTCGGAGATTAAAAAGAATACCCGTAGGTATGCAAAAAGGCAAATGACTTGGTTTAGAAGAGACCCTGAAACTGTATTCTTTAATCCTTCTGACGAGTCTGAGATTATGAATTATTTAGACGAGAATATTAAAGACTAATCTTCATTCCATCACTCGCTAAGAGTGTGTTTTCAAAAACCTCTTTGGCTTCATCCAATAAAACATTTAAATCAATATAACGAGCGGAGTAATGCCCTAGCAAAAGTTGTTTTGCATTCGACTCTTTAGCTATTAATGCCGCTTGCTCTGCAGTAGAATGTTTGGTTTGTTTTGCTAATTTTTCCAATTCTTTTCCAAAAGTAGCTTCGTGATAAAGTAAACTAACATTCTGTATACTTTCGGCTATCAATGGGTAATAAGAGGTGTCGGAGCAATATGCGTAGGACATTGATGAATTAGGCTCAAAAGTTAATGTTGCATTGTCTATAACTTTCCCATCTTCCATTACGTAATCTGCTCCATCCTTAATGTTATTCAATTCATATACAGGGACTTCATACGTATCTACAGCTTTACGGTTTATCTTTCGAGGTTTAGTTTTTTCTTGAATAAGAAACCCACATACCTCAATGCTATGACGCATTGGAAAGGAATATACTTCCACCCTTTTATCCTCAAAAAGAAGTTGTTGTTCACTAAAATTTAAAGCATGAAAATGGAGTCCATATTTTAAGTAAGTCTTAGAAGATTTGAGCTGAGTGTAAATAATATTCTTCAAGTCTTCTGGACCGTAAACGTGTAACTCTTTATCTCTTCCGAGTAGATGAAAAGTTGAGAGTAAACCTACCAAACCAAAATAGTGATCTCCATGAAGATGAGATATGAAAATGTGATTGATCTTCTGCATACGTATTTTATGTTTACGTATTTGCACTTGAGTCCCTTCACCACAATCAATTAAGAATAATCGCTCTTGCACTTGTACTAATTGTGCAGAAGGATTCCTAAACGATGTTGGTGAAGCAGAGCCACATCCTAAAATAGTTATCTCAAAACTCATATGTACGCTTATTCTTAAATCAGAATCAAAGGTAAAAAAATAGCTTCTCAAAAATGAGAAGCTATAAACTCTATTAAATAAATTCCTTAATTGGCAGGATAAGTAAAACTCACATCAGAATCTACTTTAATCTGATATCCTTCCCCTGGATTCATATCACCAATTCCGTTATAATCCCAGTCAGGTAAATAAGCCGTTCCATCGAAGGTTTTAACGATTACAATTTGTTCGTTTATTGGAGCTAACATAGTAACCAAGTTTGCTGGAGAATTTCTTAGATAAGCTAGTAAACTCCAACCTTCGTTTAAGTTAACAACAAAATCTTCGGGTATAATTATGGTTCCAGAGATACTTAAATTCTGACTTTCTGAAAGTTTAATTAAATAAGCATGGCCATCTATAGCATCGCCAATTCCGTTAAAACCCCAATCGGGTAAATAAGCTAAACCCTCGGCATCTTTAACTATAATAGTAGCAGAAACAATTGGACTAACCAAGTCGCTTATTGCAGGTGTTTGGGGTTGCACATAAGTTGAGAAAATAAACCAGCCTTCAGGTAAATTTATCACTTGGGAATCAGTATTAGAGTACTCACAAGAACCATTATCACTTGTAGCTTCTGCATTATAATTAATTGCTAGTACATCAGTACAGCCTAAAACATCTCCTGAGCAGTTTCCAAACTCTCCAGTATATGGAGCACCACCAGTAGCTAATTCATCTCCATTTGAATTTAAAATAATCCATGAAACTTCTGATTGCCAGGTTCCACCATCACAAACAACAGAAACACATAAATTCGCATCGTAACACACAACTTCGGTAGAAGAGCTTCCGTTGTCTATGGTGAGTGAAACACCATTAATAGTTATAGTATTTCCATTCCAACCGTCTCCATAAGAATCATTTAATTGAATTGTTAAGGTTTCTCCTGTAATACAGTTTCCATCACAGTCATAACCAGGATTAGGTCCATTTCCACCACAGTCTCCACATTCATCAAATTCTGCACAAGAACCATCGTCCACAGTAGCATCTGCATTATAATTACACGCATTGGTGTCCATGCAACCATTTTGTACATCAGCTGCCCAAATAATCATTTCCATTGCACCGTTATAATTCTCTGAGCAAGCGTCTAAAATTTGACCTTCGGGTAATTCAAATCCACCACCCGAAGAGGAATTTGGTCGTAACTCATAGGTATAACCTAAGGCACCTAATTCGTCGTACGACCAATCAGGCATAGTACCACTTGCTAAATAAATTGCTCCATTGGCATCGCCAACTCCAAAAGTAAATGAATAATTATTGGTGTTTGTAATAGCATCGTTCATTAAATTACCCAAACTAACAATTTCTGCATGGTCTGGGGTGTACGAATTTGAATAACCCCAAGGACCTAATACCAAAGCAGAATAGGAATGAATATCAAGGTGCCCACGTAAATTTGGAATCGATTCCATGTAATTTTTAACCACATTGGCTTCAGTTGCAGAAAAAGGAGATGAGCCCACATAAATATCTGAAGATGGTGAAGTACTGGTACTTTGCCCTCCATTCCAATCGGCATCCCAATTTCTATTTAAATCTGTACCTACGTAGGAAGAACCAGAATTCGGTTGTCTGTTTTTTCTCCAATAACGATCGGTTGTATGGGTATAAACATAACCATCTGGATTAACTATTGGCACTATATAAACATCTACAATATCTAATAAAGTTTGCGTAAAAGTATTGTTAACATATTCTTGCGCCAATTGATCAGCAAAATAAGTAGTTGCCATAACGGTAATCCACTCTCTAGCATGCTGACAACCATTGAAAAATACAGCTGGTTTGTCAGATCCTCCAGTACTAAATTTCAAGCCCTTTATAGCTCTATTTTCGTAGGAATCACCAAGATCAATTAAAGTTGCAATAGAACTAGAGCTGGCAATTTCCACCAATTTATCTTGTACCTCATCGTATGTTCTGTAAATAGTGTACCATTCTTCACCGTCTCTCTGAGAGCGAAGTAAATCCATGGCTGCATTATCTTGATCAATTTTTTGTTTTAAATCATCAACCAGAGTTTCGAATACTATATTATTAGCGGAAAGCCAATCTTTAGCAGTTTCTGAAACAATGACATCTGAGTTAGTGTGATGTTCTCTACAAGCTAAAAAAGTAGCATTTAGTTCATGTAAAGCTTCTTCTACTAGAGGATTAATAGATTTTAAATGTACCAAACTCGTATTTTCGTAAGGAAGACTATTTTGAGCATTTACATTCAGTGATAAAAATAGAATTACTAAGGGGTAAAGATTTTTCATAACTATTGTTTTATTCAACTATTGCAAAAATAATTCCATAAAAAAAGCTGCATATAAGCAGCTTTTTTTGAGGTATCACAATCTACTTGTTAATCAATAGGCGTCCTACTAATTTATTTTCATTACTAGATAATGTATAAACGTATACTCCATTGTTAAAAGATGAAGTATTCAAAGTAATCGTTTGCTCTGAAGCCAAAAGTCCTTCAATATTTTCAGAATAAACAATATTTCCTAATAAGTCGAATACTTGAAGGTTTAATTCTTTAGCATCAAAATTATAAAAGCTAAAGCTAGCCTGTGTAGTAGCAGGGTTAGGTGCTACAACCAAATTACTTAAAACATCAACTTCCTCTACTTCAACAAATGGGTTAACATTAATAAGGAACGATGGTACAAAGCTATTAATTGCAGAATAATCATCACCTAAAGCCATGTTTAAGACCACATTAGATCCATCATAAGGAATAGGGAATATAATATCCATTGGGAGACCTAAAGGGGCAGCATTAATTGTAACAACTGCTGTAAGATCTAGAGAATACAAACCAACCGTTTCTGGAGTTCCAGATAAAGTTACTTCACCCCAAGTATTTGAAGTAAAAGCACAAGCTTCTACATTACATGAATATTCCATTCCTGGAGGTGTAGCTACACTAGTAATAACCGCAGACACAAAAGGAAGCACAAAAGATTCACCTGCAACATCAATCGTAATTGAGTCAGATGCATAAAATGAAATCGTTTCATTATAAAGTACATCGATCATCGCATCAGGAAGACTAATTTCTGAACTATCAG
>Ga0209495_1001911_pt1 | contig 14020 bp, 16 predicted proteins | sample EN1Hudsemesocosm_FD_184629 | JGI IMG/M metagenome (GOLD analysis project Ga0209495, IMG submission 184629) | Methane-oxidizing microbial communities from mesocosms in the Hudson Canyon - EN1E Hudson Canyon (SPAdes) (version 2) | ecosystem: Environmental > Aquatic > Marine > Cold seeps | place... | reverse complement strand
GTATGCGGAAACTTTTTTTTATTGCAGTAGTTTGTACACCACTGATAGCGTATGCCGCAGTATTAATGACCGGTGTGGTATTTATTGATATCAAACTTATGGATACTCCAAGCCATGATGGTGAAACGATAACTACACTGTCAGCTGATTCAGTGATTACGGTTGAACAGCGTCAAGGAAGTTGGACAAAAATCGCTACAGCTGAACATACCGGCTGGGTTCCCACCTTAACGATCCGCATTAAATCCGTTGTTACCCGAGAAGATTTTAAAGCTGCTGCTGTTGAAGTTTCAGATAAAATTGAAGATGAAACTAATACTCAAGTCGTCGCCACCATGGGAATACGTGGGCTTGATGAAGAAGAGTTAAAACAAGCTAAATTTAATAAAAAGCAGTTAGCTTTACTTGAAAGTTACTATGTAAATAAAAAACAATTGACGGCATTCTCACAAGCGGGCGAGCTAAAACCTAAAAACATTGCCTATATTGGTGAAGAGAAAAATAGTCAGACGGTTGAAGTGATTGAGTTAAGCCAATGAAAAAGATAATCTTAATGGCTTTTTTATTTGTCACATTATCACCTGTCTCGGCGTTCGCATACGATTGGAATGAACTTAAAGCAGACCTTATAAAGTTTACCAAAACGGTTAAAAAAACAGCAGAAGCCGTCGATGACATGCCTGATGATGTAAAAGAAGCCGCGGTATCGACAAGCAAAACAATTCTTACTGATAAGAGCGTAGAAGAAGAGAAATTCATAGGTCAGACGATCAGTGGTCGTTTGTTAGGCGCATCACATTTAGTTGATGATAAAAAACTCCAACGTTATGTCAATAAAGTAGGTGGTTGGGTTGCAGCTCAATCTGAGCGTACTGAATTAACATGGCATTTTGGCGTGATAGAGTCCGAAGACATCAATGCCTTTGCAGCACCTGGCGGTTATGTGTTTTTAACTAAAGGCCTTTATCAGACTCTAAATAGTGAAGCAGAATTGGCAGCTGTCTTGGCCCATGAAATTAGCCATGTCATACAAAAACATCACTTAAAATTACTCAAACGTAGCTCTTGGATAGAATTAGGGAGAATTGCGGCAGAATACCAGTTGGGTGAATATAGCGATCTTGTCGATAACGCCTTGGGTAGTGGGGCTGAAATTATGGCCCGAGGTTTAGATAAATTTGCTGAACTTGAAGCGGATGAAATGGGCGTAGTGCTCATTGCACGAGCAGGTTATAACGCCTATGCACTTCCAATCGTTTTACAACAAATTGGTCATGCTAGTGAAAATAGTCGATACGACGTGCGACTTTTATTTAAAACACATCCACACCCAAATGTGAGGTTAAATAATCTTGTATCAAGCATGGAAGGTTTTGATGATGATGGGCTGATGTTGGAAAACCGCTTTTATCGGCTTTAATCTTAAATTAAAGTAGAGACTGCTTGATATTTTTTGCGCTAAGGACTTTGATGGAACTCAATCACGTTTTTATCTTGGTCACGAATAAAGAACATCACTCCGCCATCAGGCAGAGTAATCGGGCCTTCAGTAATGGGTATATTCAAATTTTCGATTGAAGTTTGTATTGATTTAATATTATTCACATCCAAGGCGATATGAGTATAGCCTGGATACTTTTCCGTCACATCCATCAAAATATTGTTACCTATTTCAGTGTTCGCATTGAGTATGAAATTGATATTCACACCCGATGGATGCTCCATCACAGCAACTGGTTCAGGACCAATAGGGCCAACTATAAATACAAAACCAAGTTGTTCATAAAAAGCACGTGCAGCCTCAAGATTTGAAACCCTAATGCCGATATGATTGATTCCGGTAATTTCTTTCATCGATCTTAATCTTCCCTAATAACGAACTGTTTACAAATAAAGTTTTTCAACTTCTTTTTTTAGCGTTGCAGCTAATTCATCATCAGTAATTTCATTGTTTTCAACATCAAAATTGTCATAAAAATTGGGTAATGAAAAACTACCTTTAACTTCACCAGAAAAATGAGGCATAGAGTTAATAGCGGTCGACAAAATAGTAGCTGCACCTCTAGCGCCAGGTGAAGTTGCCAATAGGATCATCGGTTTGTTCTGGTATATCTTGGGGTTAATTCTTGAACACCAATCAAACAAGTTTTTAAATGCTGCGGTATATGAACCATTATGCTCTGCAAAAGAAATCATAATTGCATCACTATTTCCCAGCTTTTCAAGAAATTGTTTGGCTAAATCTGGTTTACCAAGTTCGGCTTCTTTATCTGCACTAAAAAGCGGGAGCTCATAATCATTTAAGTCTAAAATTTCGACCGAAGCATCATTTACTAAATTGGCTGCATAACTTACCAGTTTCTTATTGATTGATTTTGTACTGCTACTTGCAGCAAAAGCGACTATATTCACAAACTTTCTCCTAGAATGATGTTGCTAGATAACGCCAGAATAAAGCTGGGTTAATCAATTTTTCGGTGTAACTCATCATGCGAGTATACACATTCTTTTTCAGAATACTACTATGAAAAAGCTTATTAAACAGGGTGTGGTAAATGCTCATAAAGCTTGAACTGGCGCCATGATCAATGTCGAAATAGCGTTAAAGAGTGCAACTGTTATACCTAAATATAGCTGCAGCAACCCGAGATTGGAATTCTCCTGATTGCACACGGTTAAAATTAGGATTAAAGTTCTATGAAAGCCTTTTCATATATCTAAGATTAAAGAAGGTGACATGGTGAAAATGCAACAAATAGCAGTCAATTCTTATTCAATCTTAATCTTAGATTGAAAAAATACGTATGAAACAGCTTCCTGTTTATCGACCCAAACATATAGGAAGCTTATATTTATTGCTTATTCCTATTTTTGGTTTTTTATATTGGCTTAATCCGACATTCTGGCCAGAACCACTGACATTTATTCAAAGTATCTATTTCAGTGTGATCACCATTACCACACTAGGTTATGGTGATATTAGTCCGGTTACGGAAACCGCACGTATATTATCGGCAATAGAAGCACTGTCAGGCATCATCTTAATAGGTCTGTTTTTGAATTCGTTGGCACACCGTAGGATGGAATCTGAAGAAGAGAAAAGGCATAAAACTATTCAGATGCATTTGAATGCCAGATATACAGAGTTTAGAGAACGTGTAGCTGACATCTGCTTAAGAGCTTCAGCGCCAGGCGATATGATAGATCGAGACTTGGCAAATCACTTGCGAGAAATGAATAATTTTCGTAATTATTTTAAAGATAAAGAAAGTTGGTATGCCGTGCTCAATGGTCTGAAAGAAGATGCGACTATGCGTGAAGATTTATTTGTTGAGATTGACCTGTTAATCCAACAAGTAACCTATGCTCTGAATAATCTGTACATCAAGGATCATGAATCACTACGGTTTCTGACACGGTTTACCCAACATACTTACCGACTTAGAAATGCCAATGTTTATTCCCATGATCCCGTGAAGTATTTAGGCGGTTTTTTGTGGGCAGTCATGGCCGGTTGGTGTGACAAACAAGAAGGCTATCGAAGCGAAGACATTATCGAAAAAAGTATTCAGTCTTTATAACAATAGTCTGCAATCCAATTAGAGTGCGTGTGCTTCGCCCCAATCTTTCAAAGTAAACAATAATGGAGAGAGAGTTTTGCCTAATTCTGTTAGTGAATATTCAACTTTAGGAGGCACTTCAGGGTAGATTTCACGATGAACTATTCCATCTGCTTCTAATTCGCGCAATTGGTTAGTTAACATTCGCTGTGTCACATTAGGCATTAATCTTCTTAACTCGTTAAAGCGTTTGGTTCCTTCCATCAACCTGAATAAAATCACCGCTTTCCATTTTCCACCAATAAGGTCTAAAGCTGCTTCAACTGGACAATTAGTATAGTTTTTATGACGTTGTTTAATTGCCATAACTGTCCTATAAAATTAAAAAGTAAGTATACAATAGTACACTACCTACGCTATTTGTGCGTACTTACAATAGTTGCTCCTTAATACTACAATCTGCCTCAATTCGGTGAACAGCGTTCTTTAATCGCGTTTCCGAATAAATAATTTCAATTTTTATCTTAAAAGGTGAGGCATGTATGAGTATTAAACGAACAGCAATTATTGCTTTGGATCCACAGAACGACTTTTTTACACCACAAGGCAAACTTTATAACGCAATGGAACCGGTATTAAGTAAATATCAGATCGTTGCCAATATGAACAAAGTTTTAGAAGCGGGACGCAATGCCGGTGCAACAATTATTCTAGTACCGTTATCTTTTGAGCCAGGTTGTCCAGAAGCGGGGGCGGAACCTTACGGAATTATGAAACCAGTTGCAGAATCAGAATCATTTATTCGGGGAACATGGGGAGCTGAACTTGCAGAGTCTTTATCAACTACTGCCAACGATATAATCATTGCTAAGAATCATATCTCTGGTTTCGAAAAAACTGATCTTGAAGCCCAACTTCGTTACAGAAATATTGATACCGTCGTGTTATGTGGTGGGCTGACCGATGTCTGTGTTGAAACAACGATGCGCCAAGCTTATGACAAACGTTTCAATGTTTTTACCATTACAGATGCAACGGCAACTGTTGATTTGGATAAACATGAGCAAACGATAGAACAAAGTTATCCACTTTTTTCTAAACCATTATCGGCTCAAGAGTTTATTCAAATGCTTGATACATGGTCGAGTAAAGCTGCCTAGAAGAAGTAAATATTCAGTGTGACGATATATCGTCACACTGACAATCTTGCTAGCGAAAGTCTTACGTCATCGCAGCTGAAACAACAATGCCAATGAATAATAAAATCACTGATTGAAAAATAGCAGCGGCGATATTTCCTTTTTTAATTTCATCAATAAAATTAATGTTCTTAAAAATATACTTATCAATCAAAATCAAAGCTACTACACCAATAAATAAGCTGATAACGGCATAACCAAGGTTGATTAGCATAAAAATAATATTTTGCTCGAGTGAGGTGATTTCCATTATTAATCCTGTGTAGGTTCTACATTAAAAGGTGTTTTGGGTAAATTAGCCCAACCAATAGCCCATGCTGTGATAGGTTCGATGGAAGCATATTTGAGTTCTTGACTGTAATAGTTCATCAAATCGGTGACAGCATAGTCTTTAGCTGCTTTTATATTGTATAAATCCGCAGCACCAAACAAATGTAATATTTCATGCGATTGCACTTGTTGCGTTGCCCACGAATAAGGGTTGTGATTCATTTTTTCAGTCAACATAACATACTCATTTTTGCAGCGGTTATGCCTGATGTTTGCACAGCTCATCGCAAAGGATCGTGCTTGGTTATTGGTGTGAAAGACCAAAGCAACATCATGATAAGGATTATGGTTAGCCAAGGCATCCGTAAAAGCTTTAAAGTCGGTATAACCCAATTGTTGAGCGATGAGACTTTGAGCATGTTTAAAAAAGGCAGCTTCTCGTAACCACTCTTTGCTGAGTCCTTTGGGGCTTTTCACATAAAAATAGCGAACATCAATATTCAAACTATCAACGTCATATTGATCGGCCTGAATTTTATACCAACGTGTTACTTGATCGATATTGAAATGATTTTTCTGACGTAATTTAGCAGACCATTTACTCCATTTATTATCGTCTAAGTAAATATAAGCAATGGTAACGTCATTTTTTAAGCGTTTAGCTAAGCCGCTATTACGCGAGTTCTGATAGCTATTATAAATATCTCGTTCTGTTTGACGCTCATCTATGATCGCTTGAATAGTATTGATTTTTGCATCGTAAGAATGTGGAACATCAGACCAGAGCTTGGCTTGTTTTAAAGAATCGACAGCATAGTGAAAATGTTGCCGAGTGTTATGAATATAAGCCTGTTGCGTAAATAACCAAACACGAAGGTCATTTTGCTTAATATCGAGTTTGGCAAGCAAGGAAGTAATAAGTGGCATGGCTTTATCGTAATCGCCATTATTTATCGATTCTTCGATATGTTGCACGTCAGCTTTATATTCAGTGGCAATGTCTGACAACGTTATTGGTGTGTTTTCAGCCTCAAACATTGCAGTAAAAATGAAGAGGGTAATAAAAAACCAAAAGGTATATTTAATCGTTTTCATTCTAATTTAGTTGGTCGGGAAATTATTTATATCAATATTGTTAATAGATGATATTACTAATTAGCAGGCTCTTTCCTAAGATATTTGCCATTTTCTAACTTAGAAAAAAACTGCCCAATAAGAGGGTGAACGATGGGCTCTAAATTAGCATCAAGTTCCAAGTTTTGTTCGGCTACGTAAGTCGAATGCATGTTTTCATGAACTAATACATGGTACCAAGGTTTGTTTTTGGGTGGGCGAGACTTCGCCACTTGCTCATACCATTCATCGGTTGCTTTACATTTTCGATCAACATCTACAATCACACCTCGATAATTGAAAAGTCGATGGTGGACTAAATCACCAACTGAAAATTTGGCAATTGTAATTTTTGTTACTGTTCCCATGTGTTTTTCTCCGCCACTTTTTTCTTTCCCTAGAATTAAATATTTATACTGCCTACCCTCGAGGATGAATGTTCTTATTTAAGTTTGTTAAGTGTCACAGTGATGTTTGAATTTTCATCGTTTAAATAGAGCTCACCATCTTGAATGTTACATTGTAAGGTTATCGAACGCCCTATCATAGATTCGATATTTTCAGCGTTAATGTGATAAACACTGAGGTTATCAAAACGTTGAAATTTTTCTTGTTGTTGCTGCCACCAAACTTTCGACTTACCTTCATGATAGGTATAAACGATGACGTTTTTAGCTCGCCCACAGGCTTTGCGAATTCTTTTTTCATCAACTTGGCCAAGATCTATCCATGACTCGATTTCATCACTGAGTGATTTTTGCCAAAGATCTGCTTCATCATCACTATTCATGCCTTTAGTGAAAACAAGTGATTCACTTGCATTGAACATAAAAGCAACAAGACGAATCATAAAACGAAAATCATTTTCTGAAGGATGTTGGGCCACGGTTAATTCGTGACTTTCATAATAATGCCGGTCCATATCAGCGATATTAAGAGAGATTTTATTGATGGTAGCGCTTTTAGCCATAACAGAGGTCTAATTAAAGGGAGGTGTATTGTAAATGAATTGCGATGACTTTTTTGGCTTTACAACCCAAGGACTAAAGATTGATGGCTTGAGCTAATATGTCTTCAGTAGACAATACATTCGCATAGGCAAAGTCGAGTGCAGACATAAATGCAGCGTGAACATGATTTGCAGGAACCGTGACACCATTAAATTCCAAAGCTAGGGTTGCACAAGCATCATGAGCAACAATACAGTTATAACCATAATCATTAGCAGCACGAGTCACAGCATCAATGCACATATGGCTCATCGCACCACAAATTAATACCCGTTCAACAGCTAATGATTCTAGTGTTTCTTTGAGCTTAGTTTCCCTAAAGCTATTGATTTGATGTTTTACTATTACTGGTTCCCCATCAAACTCTTTGACGGAAGGATGTACTTTTACACCTTCAGAATTCGGAGCGAAAAATGGCGCATCTGATGAAGGAAACTCATGTCTAATATGAACGATAGGCCAAGACTGATTTCTAAATTTATTGATTAATAGCACTGCATTATTTGCAGCCGCTTCAGTTCCTTCTAATTGCCATCTTCCACCTTGGAAATAATCATTTTGGAGATCTACGATAATTAGTGCGGTGTTAGCCATATTATTATCCTTTTGTGATTATTATTAAATTTGTTTACCTAGGATCTAGCAGCAGCAGAGTTAGTAAAATATAATTCCTCCGTCATATTTTCATCTCCCATAACTCGGTGAAATGTCTGGGTAGATTTTTGTAGGCTGCTATGGCGGATTGGTGCAATAAAAAAGAAGGTTATCGAAGCGAAGATATTATCAGAAAAAGTATCCAACGCTTACGACTTTACCAAATAAAATTCGTTCTTATATGTTTTTAATCTCTAATGGGAAATCAAAATATCGTGATACTGCTGTATTTTTTTTGCCCAACGACCATTATTAGTATTCTGATTTTTGCCAGCAGCAGACATGGTTATTTTTGCCGTTTTTTTTGAATCACTAAAGCCAAACTGGGACTGCTTTTGTTGATGTTCTTGATTGTTGAACTCTTGATTAAGGTTTGTCATAGCTTGTTTCCTCCATTATCCCTACTAGGCGAAAATTTGTAGCTTATTTTTTATAATATTAATAATGCAGAGAACATGCCAGATGCTAGATGTTATTTGAGTTCAAAACTAATAAGGTGACTAGATTACCAATCTAGAGATTCAGGAACACCTGTTTGGTTAAACTGATGACGATATAAGGAACTGGCTTGATACACCACTTTTCTAACCCGGTTTAACGCCCCTATTGGACGATGTTCTGGCAGTGCATTCCAAGGTGAAAAAGATAAGTTTTCACAAAACTGTTGTTGTTCTGGGCTATCAAATTGCTGTGATGGAATAGTGATGGTGGCGACGGGTAAAAATGCTGAATCAGTTTCTTTCCACAAGACACTGGGATCTTCTATAGGCATGTGTTTGTTGGCATCTTGAATTTGCACCATAAATTGCAAACAAGCTTCACCTTTATCTAATTCAGTGGCTAAGGTTTTTCGTAAAAAATCAGCATCGTTTTGATCTTGGCCTTCGGTACTTTTCACTTGGGAGCAAGACTGTACTTTGTATTTCACGTTCAGTGGACCGAGTTTATAAGCCGTGTTGCTGAAGTATTCCTCCCAAATAGGACTATAGGGGGGGGGAGCAAGAGTATCGGTCACATGTGATAGTTCGCGGAGTCGCCAATTCAAGGGGTTAAAGCTTGGAAAGAAATATTTAATTTTGTCTGTGCTTTCAACCAAACTGTTGTAATCATCTAAATTAATGGAGAAAAAAGCAGGACTGTTGTGCAATAAAAACTCTTGGGTTTGCTGCTCTACATTTAATAATTTAATCGCAATACCGCGTGAGTCATTTTTAGTATCAACCACAATGTTGGGTGAACCATTAGAGAAACGGATCCAGGATTTATATTTTTGGCCATCCGTTTTAAAAATACCGTGCTTTAAGATTGGATCGAGATCATCATTGATATCAAAATAGGCTTTCACACAAGCATGGCCTTTGGCATGAGCACCACGATGAGCCTGATCAGACTCGATGGTTTTGATAATATCAATAAAGATATCAACACTGCGTTGGATCTGTTCAGGCTCATCAGCAGGAATGACTTCTTCAGTAGTGACAATGGCATTATCACGTGAATAATATTCCATAAGTGCGAAAGGAATAGCCATTAATATAAGCAAAGTTAAAAGTAGTTTCTTGATGTTATTCACTTTAGTTTATCGCCTTAAATTCATTACGGGTTTTTCGATAAACAGATACATTAAACTAGCAAAGGCCATGCTCAAAACGGTGCTGATAATAAAACCATAAAATAACGTTTCAGCCATAGACCAAGGATATTCAGCTGGCATATTGATAGTGAGATTAATCAACGCAGGGATAACAGCAGACATCACCACAAGATGAATCAAATAAAGCGAATACGACAAAGTAGCAAATGGATAAAACAGTGATAACGAGAAGAATTTTCTCATTGCATCAGCTATACCGTGTTGTTGCATCAACATGGCAATAATGATGATACCGATGCCCACAGAGAACAAATTACGATTAAAAATGTAATACATCACATGCATGTTTTGATATTCGTCATAAACAGGCAAGTAGTTAGCAAAACCCATAAATACTATCACTAGAACAATACCCACTACCGTGGTAAAAATACCCATGCTGGAGTTTATAAAATCATTTAGTTTGTCTTTGTGAAAGTGGAAGTTATAAGCCGCGATACACCCCACTAATAAGCTACCAAAGCGAGAATGTAAGTTGTCATACAACACGGTAAAAAAGTGATTGAAATAATCATGGTCAAGATACATCCGGCTACCGGGAGAACTACTAATGGCCTCATCCGTCATCACTATGCCAGCACGAACTATGATGGAAACAAAAAACAGCCATAACATCACATAAGCCGGAGATTTAGAATATTTAAGAATGACCCCTAACAATAATGGGTAGATAAAATAGAATTGTTCTTCAATCGCCAAACTCCATGTCCAGCCAACGGCTTGATTGCCATAGTCGATAAAGTTATTAACATACAGATAATTCGCCCAAATATATTCGCTATTAGGGCCATTCAATAACCAATAAAGCGTCAGCGTAAAGTAATAAGCAGGGGTTAAACGCAGGTAACGACGAATATAGAAGTTCTTTAAATCCATATGACCCGATTTATCGATTTGTCTGAATAAGATCCCCGAAATTAAAAAGCCACTCATGACAAAAAATACGTCTACACCTTTATCACCATTTAAGGCCCAGCCCCACCATCCACCGAGTTCATTAATCATCGATTCAACAGTTTCTGTAGGATGAGCTAATTGATAAACAAAGAAGGTGTGGAAAATTAATACCAATAAAATAGAAACGGCACGAATGCCATCTATCGACGCGTAATTTGATGCTCGGCGTGTATAGATAGAACGAAAATTTTCTTTAAACGAGTAAGCCCGTTGAAAAGCACTTTTAGATAAATCAACATCGTGAGACATATGTTTCCCCGTTTTTAATTATTGTCATTTTAGGGTTACAGCGTTTTTAAATATTCTACTAAAGCCCAGCGCTGTTCTTCGGTTAATGGCGGTAAACCATAAGCTCCAGAACCATATTCATGGCCAGCATTACTATTGCCGGGCAAGCTAGTATCAAATAAGAAACTATCCTCACTAGCCTTGTTCACATATCCTAATGTTTGAGGATCATATTCCCAGCTACCTAAATAAAATTCAGTATCTCGTTCAGCCTGTGGCAATAACAATTGATACATATTGTGTACGGCACCGTTGTGCAGATAAGGCGCACTAGACCAAACACCATTCAGTGGCCGTGCTTTGTATGCAAGCAAAGCATGATCAGAGACTTCTTGGCCATGTTCGATAATTTCACCATCAACATATTTAGGTGGATGCACAACATCGGGATGGCCTAATTTTTTTGCATCACGTTTAGCAAGTTGAGCTTGCAGTGGGTTGTTTTTCAATACACCGATCATAATGTTATTAGCAACATAAATGGCACGGTTCTCTTCACCTAATTCAGGGCCAGCAAAATAAAACTGTTTCCTGTTTTCAAATATGCCGGTTTTGCCACGATGGCCAATTGCATTTTCAGCCATTAATGGATCGGTTTTTACTTCACCTAAGGTACTCATACGTACTTGAATATAACGCTCAGGATCAGTGCGGTTGATATCAACATGACATTGAAGACATTGTTGCTCATATAAACCACGACCCACTTGAGCAAGTTGTTCATCAACCGCTGGAAATTGTTCAGGCCATAGCGGTGAATGTAATTTGGCGGTGATGTGTTCTAAACCACGAAGATTTTTTGCTTGAATTGAAGAGGGGTAACCACCATCAATAAAACCCAACCACTTTGTTGTTTCGGTAGTAACTTCACCAAACACACCAATCACTTCACCAAGATTCCGGGCAAGCGCACCGACACCAGCATTAGATTGAGAACCGTTCCACTCGACATAATCAGATTGCGGGCTATCCCAAATATAGGGAATGCTGGTGGCTGCATTAGCTTCATTAAAATTGTCGGGCACTTGAGTCGCAGAAAGCGCTTTATTTAAAATGGCACCAAAGGCATCTAAACGAGTAAAACCATAAGGTGTCGTTGAATGATTGATTTTTGCATAGGACATGCGTTTATCAAATTGTTTTTCTAAGGCGATTTTTAGCTCGTCTTTTTTCTGTTGAGTTGGCTTCTCACCCAATAAACGTGTTTCAAAACGGCTGAACTTATCTGGATCATCAAGGGTGCTTGCAATCGATCCAGTAAGTTCAGATAAAAATAACCTGAGATCTAGGAAACTTTGGCCACCATCAATGCGTAAAAACTGATTTTTATATTTAATTTCTTGAGTATGACAAGCTGCACAGGTGATGCCCATATAGTCTTTATTGCGTGTTATGCCGATAGGCAGAGCATCAGGATTGTTGTCAGTTTTGGATACCGGTAAAAAACCAAAACTCATCATATTCTTGTTATCTCGTAATAGCTCAACATTGTCAGCTTGCTCGAGGTTCAGAAAAATATCATAGGGAACAAGGCGCGAACCTTGATCAGTAAAATAGAAATAATCACGATCGTCATCATTCCAGTTTTGTTCTAGAAACACTGCTTCGCGGGCACTCATCTGCTCAGCAAGAGCGAGACTCATCATGGCCGGAAAAACCAAGAAGGATGTTAAAACGCTAAGCTTAAAATACTGCATGGTAATACCTATTCCTGTTAGTTAATGTACCGTATTGCTTATACAGTTCGACGTAATAGCGCCTTCTTTGTTACAAATGTGAGATTTTTAATCTCGTGAAAGTAGGGTGTTCAGCAAGTTGTCTTGGAAGTTCAAATTTCCAGTTAAGCTGTTATGAGATACACATAAGAAAAATGAATGTTCTAATGGGAAGAAACTGTATTCATGACGTTTGATACTAGGGTCTAAAACATTTCGTCCAAGCAAAGAAGCTTTGGTCACTGAACCATCGCCAGGCTCTAATAATAGGGCGTCATAATCCACACCTTCAGTAGGCATGGTGATTTCATCAGGACGCATACGTATCATGGAGACACCATCAACTTCCTCCACCACAATGCGAGCAGAGGTTAAAGTACAGCCACCACCAAATACCGTGAGTTTAGGATGAACTTCAGGCAAAGGCACGGTTAAAGACCAAACAAAACGACGTGCCCGTTCCAAGTGTTTTTCAAAATAATTTTCTAAAGTAACAAGGTAAGCTTCACCTTCTTTAGGATCATCAAATCTTTCAATCACACGTTGGCGCACTTTGGGGTCAAAAATAGACCACTGAAAGGCTCGCCAAATATTCACATCAAATAGATCACGATCCAGCTTGTTGCCATCGCTGGTTACAATCCAATCATTAAGCGGATGAGGGAAGAGCTGATACAAGCTTGGCATGGTTGCCAAAGTTTCAGTGCCGATATCTTTTAAACCAATTTTCACACCTTCTATAAATAGGTTCAGCGTTTTAACGGAACCTAAATTCGGTGTGCCAAGCAAAATGACACGGCGAACACGTTCACCACCATACATATTTACCTTCTGATCAAAGTCATTGTCTGCCAATACATCTTGTTTGCCATAGCGAATGAAATAGCGGGTAATCAAACCGCCCATACTATGAGCTACGATATCGACTTTGAGTTCTGGTTTGTCATAGTCAATACGGATCTGATCAACCAGCTCAGCTAATTTACGTGCTGAAATTACATTGTCTTCACGCCAGTCATAAAAAAAGACGTAATAGTTTTTTTGTTTTGGGTTTACCTGCTCACCGGCAGTCGCTAAGTTGTAACCACCTGTGTCGCCCAAAGTGCGAACGATTTTGCCATAGAAATCTTTACCAACAGCACTGTCCGAAATCTCATAAGCTTCAACATTATTCGGTATAGGGTTAAGAGTATCTGAATCGATATTAAGCGCGATATCGGCATAATCATGGAGGAATAAACGACTGGCAGGGCCCGGCCATAAATCGACACCAGTTTCAGTGTCTCGTAATTTGCTGCCCAAAACACCATGAATAAAAATAACTGGTGGTTGATCATCCACCATCATGCTTTCCATATAAAGCCGATGGAGATCCGGAGCAAACACTTTGCTATTAGCAAAAATGCCAGCAATAAATACGGCGATTAAAATATAAGTAGCAATCGCATATTTATTTAATAGGAACAGCTTGAGCGTTCTATAAGTAAACCGAATCATAATGACTGTCTTTAAGTGAAAGAGAGAGTAGACGACAATAAGTCTAAAAAGTTACAGCTAGAGTATAACCAGACTTTGTTTGATTCGTCATTTTTGCTGTAGC
>Ga0209495_1001908_pt1 | contig 14023 bp, 11 predicted proteins | sample EN1Hudsemesocosm_FD_184629 | JGI IMG/M metagenome (GOLD analysis project Ga0209495, IMG submission 184629) | Methane-oxidizing microbial communities from mesocosms in the Hudson Canyon - EN1E Hudson Canyon (SPAdes) (version 2) | ecosystem: Environmental > Aquatic > Marine > Cold seeps | place... | reverse complement strand
CAAGTTAAAGATGGCATGAAGCCTGCTTCAGCTTATATAAGACTAAATACTTGGAGATCTATAATGAAAGATCTGATCCGTTTTTTGACACTAAGCAGCCTGATTATCATGACCGGTTGCATGACCAATGCAGCGAAACGTGATCCTGAATATGCAGCTGTTAGACCTATTCCTGTGGAAAAACAACAGAATACTAGCGGTGCAATTTTTGATGTTGGTAACAATGTTTCATTGTTTGAAGATTACCGTGCTCGACGAGTTGGCGATATTTTGACGGTTCGTTTAGAAGAACAAACGGATGCTGAAAAAGAAACCGAAACTATCATTAAGAAACAAAATAGCAATAGCATTACTAATCCAACCATATTTGGTACGACACCAGAATTTGATCTGCCGGGATTTTTGCCTTTGGCAAACAACGATAACAACAATTTAGACTTTAGCTTGGGATCGACACATGACTTCAAGGGTCAGGGTGATAGCGACCAAAGTAACAAATTATCCGGTGATATTAGCGTCAGTGTGGTGGAAGTATTAGCAAACGGTAACCTTGTTATTCGCGGTGAAAAAGTGATTACCATCAATCAAGGTAATGAATATCTCCGTATTTCGGGCATGGTCAGTCCACGAGACATTGATCATGACAATACAGTTTCATCAAAACGTGTTGCGGATGCTCAAATCTCATACGTGGGTGATGGCGCACCCGCTTCTGCAAATGTTGTCGGTTGGTTAGGCAAGTTCTTTCTTAGCGCTTTGATGCCGTTCTAAGGGAGGGATGATAATGAATATTAAATTAGGTTTACTTGGAATTAGTTTACTTCTGATCTCTTCTATCGCACAGGCTGAACGCGTTAAAGATCTTGCATCTATTGCAGGTGTACGTAGTAACCAATTGGTTGGTTATGGTTTAGTGGTGGGTTTAAATGGGACTGGCGATAAAACAAAATTTACTGGCCAAAGTTTGCGTACTTTCCTACGTGAACTCGGTGTGACTTTGCCACCGGGGACTGATCCTAAAAGTAAAAATGTAGCTGCGGTATCCGTACATACAGATTTAGAGGCTTTTGCAAAACCGGGACAAACTATTGATGTCACCGTTTCTTCACTAGGCGATGCTAAAAGTTTGCGTGGTGGTAGCTTGTTAATGACACCGCTTAAAGGGGTTGACGGACAAGTTTATGCAATGGCACAAGGTAACCTGCTCGTTGGAGGTTTAGATGCTGAAGCTGGTGATGGTTCGCGAGTCACCGTTAACATTCCAAGTGCAGGTCGCATTCCCAATGGTGCAACAGTTGAGCGTATAGTCGGCAATGCATTTAATGTAGGTGACCATTTAATTTTAAATGTGAATCGCGCTGATTTTACTACCGCCAGCCGCTTAACGGATGCGATTAATCATACCCTGGGCAAAGGCACTGCTAGAGCGATGGATGCATCATCGATTAAAGTCAATGCACCACGTGATCCTAGTTTAAGAGTGTCGTTTGTATCCTTGGTGGAAAATATTGAATTTTCTCCTGGCGAAGCAGCAGCAAAAATTGTTGTTAATTCGCGTACCGGCACCATCGTTATTGGTCAACATGTTCGAGTCAGTGCCGCAGCCGTTACCCACGGTAATTTGTCTGTGACAATATCAGCAGATGCAGAAGTGAGTCAGCCGAATGCATTTGGAGAGGGGGACACGGTTGTAACACCTAACTTTAGTATCGATGTGACGGAAGAAAATAGTCGCATGTTCCTATTTGATACCGGTGTGTCTTTGGAAGAGATTGTTCGAGCAGTGAATCAAGTAGGTGCAGCACCAAGTGATTTGGTGGCTGTTTTAGAAGCGCTGAAAGAAGCTGGTGCTTTGCAAGCCGAATTGGTTGTCATCTAATACCATGGCGCTTAATACTCATATTGTTCAAACCGCGGTTGATTTTAATGGCTTAGCTGAGCTTCGACGTTCGGCTGCAAAAGACGATAAAGATCAAGATACGATACGCCAAGTTGCCGGCCAGTTTGAATCATTGTTTCTCAACATGATGTTAAAAAGCATGCGTAAAGCAAGTTTGGCTGAAGGCATCTTTGATACTAGTCAAAGCAAGATGTATCAGGAAATGTCGGATCAACAGTTAGCGATGAATTTATCCTCTCGGGGTGGTTTGGGATTACAAGATGTGATCATGCGCCAACTGGGTGGTAAACCACCTGAAACGGATAGCAATAAAATATCAGCAACATCCTTATTAAGAGATCGGGTGAATGTTGTGCCTAAGCCGATATCTAGACCTGAAGCGATACCCGCATCAGAACTAACACAAAAAGCGATGGCTGCAGCTCCTGCGAAACCTCTGAATCAAACAGCAGAAATAAAATTTCATTCATCAGAAAGTTTTGTTGAGCAACTTTGGCCTATGGCTAAAAAAGCAGCCGATAAACTGGGTGTGCAACCTGAAGTTATTCTATCTCAAGCAGCATTAGAAACAGGTTGGGGCAAACACGTCATTAATCATCAAGATGGCAAATCTAGTCATAACTTATTCAACATTAAAGCGGATAAACGTTGGGATGGAGATCATGCTGTCGTCGGCACTGTTGAATATCGCGGTGGAGTGGCCGTCAAAGAACAGGCACAGTTTAGATCCTATGATAACTATCAACAAAGTTTTGACGATTATGTGAATTTTTTACAAACACAACCACGTTATCGCCAAGCGCTAGAACATACCGATAATCCAGATAAATTTGTTGAAGAGCTCCACAAGGCGGGCTATGCGACTGATCCGGCTTATGCTGAAAAAGTAAAACGCATCATGCATGGTTCAACCTTGGCACAAATCTCGCAACAGCAAGGATATTCATGATGGATAAGAGGTTAATACCATGAGTATGCTGAATATTGGGACAACAGCCCTCACAGCTACCCAAAGTGCACTGTCAACAACGAGTCATAACATCAGTAATATTAATACTGAAGGTTATAACCGTCAGCGTGCCGAATTTTCGACCTATCCACCAGATTTTAATGGAACAAGTTACATTGGATCAGGTGTTCAAATTGGCACGGTAGAACGGTTATTTGATGGTTTTTTGGCGACACAAATTCGCACGTTTACCTCACAAGAATCACAATCCGATACGATTTTGAACTTTGCTCATCAAGTTGATGATCTCTTAGGATCGGACGAATTATCTTTGAGTAATGGTTTGGAAGGTTTTTTTAATGCGGTGCATGAAGTCGCAAATGACCCGACCTCGATTTCTACTCGGCAGGTTTTATTGACCAAAGCAGAGGTTCTGGCAACACGTTTTAATACACTTTCTCAGCAATTAGATGGTTTTACCGATCAGGTAAATACTAATCTGCAAACAAATGTGACCGATGTAAATAACCTTACCCAAGGCATCGCCGATATGAATCAATCGATCATTGAAGCCTCCAATGGCAGCAACGTTCCACCAAATGATTTATTGGATAAACGCGATAAGTTAATTACTGATTTATCAAAGTTAGTGTCAGTGACAACCGTACCTGATGGCAATGGCAGCATAGGTGTATTTGTTGGCAGCGGCCAAGCGGTGGTCTTAGGATCTACAGCGATTGACCTTAATATTATTCCAAATGCAGTTGATCCTACCTTAAATGATATTGGTTATGGTCCTACCAATATCAACATAACAAGCCAAATATCGGGTGGTTCATTAGGCGGATTGCTCACCGTTCGTTCGGATATTATTCTTAGTTCAAAATCAGAGCTTGATGCCTTGGCCTTAAGTGTCGCCACACAATTGAACGATCAACATCGAAAAGGCATTACCTTAACAGGCGCACTAGGCGGCAATTTATTTAGCCCCGCAGCAGCTGATGCAGGCAGTATACGTCTCGCAATAACCGATCCTCGTGCTTTGGCGGTTGCTTTTCCGGTTTCTAGTACGGAAGCAACACTGAATACAGGTTTTGGTCAAATTGAAATTGAAAGTATTGATGGTGTGCCGCCTTTAACATTACCGTATTTAGCAGCTAATGTTACGTTGACATTTAACAGCACCACTAATCAATATACCGTTGCAGACGGTACTGATACAGCTACATTTTCTTATGATCCAGCAAGTCAAAGTGGATTACAGGTTGATTTGGGTGCATTAACTGCGGCTTGGACAACACCGGTTGAGTTAACAGTAAAAGTCTCAGGTTCGCCAGCAAATACCGATGTATTTACCTTGGGTAACAGTGCCGCTGTGGGTGATAACCGAAATGCACTGGCCCTGGCTGAATTACAAACATCTAAAATTCTAAATGGTGGAACACAAACATTTGGTGATGCTTATGGTGTAGTTGTTGCAAATGTGGCAACCCGTACTAATCAAGCAGATATCAGTCAACGAACACAGCAAGGTTTGTTAGATCAAACCGTCTTACGTTATGAATCGGTATCCGGTGTGAATTTGGATGAAGAAGCGGCTAATTTAATTAGATTCCAACAATCTTATCAAGCCGCAGCTCAAATCATTACCGTTGCTAATACCGTCTTTAATTCCTTGCTTAACGCGATATAAAGGAGAGATTTATGCGTATTTCAACCTCTCATATATTTAACCAAAATTTATCAGCAATGTTGACCCAACAAACAGAAATGGGTCGCACACAACTACAAGTATCAACAGGGAAAAAGATTCTTAATCCCTCTGATGATCCTGCTGGTTCAGTACAAATTTTGAATTTACAACGTGAAATTAGTTTGACTGATCAATATCAGGCCAATGCAGACAAAGCAGAAAATAAACTGTCGATTGAAGAAGGCTCACTAAAAAGTGCCACGGCGCTAGTGCAACGGATCAGAGAATTAGCGATTCAAGGATTGAATGATAGTAATACCCAAAATGATCGGACAACGCTTGCCGCAGAGATATCGCAACTCAATGAACAGCTATTAACGATAGCAAATACCCGTGATTCTAATGGCGACTATATTTTTTCTGGCTTTAGCAGTGATATACAACCTTACTCAACAGTAGGTGCAAGCTACGCGGGTGATAGTGGTCAGCGAAATATGCAAGTTGGTCCTGGTGTTTTAATTGCCACCAATGATGCCGGCAATGAAATCTTTGAATCACAACACGTGCAAACAGCGGTTACAGATAACAATGTTGGTCCACCAAGTAGTGGTGTCTTAAATATTATTTCAACGGGATCTGCTCATGCTATCCCATCGGCGATCGATATTGCTTTTTCTACTGGTCCCGATACCTTAACTGTGACTATGGGCGGAACACCTTATGCGGTGACCCCCTATGTTGCTGGCCAACCAGTTTCATTAAAACAGCTTGATCCAAGTCTGCCTGATTTCACTATTTCAATGGATGGCACATTAGCTAATGGTGATAGTCATCAGATGAATACCCAAGTCACGCCAAGCAAATCTATATTTTCAACGATCAATGATTTTGTTACGGCGCTTTCTAGTAATGCAGTCAGTGCTAATGATTCGCCAAATGATGGTGATTTTTTAACCAATATCACAGCGAGTTTAGAAACAATTGTAAATGCTCAATCTGAAATTGGTTCTCGCCTTAATGCGGTTGACCAACAGCGTGACGTGAGCAGTGGTATTTCATTTGCGGTAGAAAAAACATTATCACAGCTTAAAGACTTGGACTATGCCACAGCGATCTCAAGACTGTCTTTGCAAACCTTAGGTTTACAAGCGGCTCAGCAATCTTTTTCGCGAGTACAAAACCTATCTTTATTTAATTTTTTATAAATGTGTTTGGGGCTATTAACAAATGACAGAAACGAAGATGTTTTTGATATAAAGCGCATCGTAAATGCGATGACAAAACTATGAAAAACAGAGTGATTAACTAAGGATGAATTAAGTTGGCAAGGCATTTGCTTAACAGGTACTACACGATGGGTTAACTGTCAAAAAAATAGCAGTAAACCATTGAGTTACTTAATATTAAAAAGAGGATATAACAATGGCTTCAGTAATTAATACCAATATCTCATCGCTGAATGCTCAGAGGAACCTAACAACTTCTCAGGGTGAATTAGCGACTTCTTTGCAGCGATTATCATCAGGTTTGCGTATTAATAGTGCAAAAGATGACGCGGCGGGTTTAGCGATTTCAGAAAGAATGACCACGCAGATTCGAGGCAGCAATCAGGCGGTTCGTAACGCCAATGATGGTGTTTCTTTAGCACAAGTAGCTGAAGGTGCCTTGGGTAGCTTGGGTAATTCTTTACAACGTATTCGTGAATTAGCAATACAATCAGCTAACGCCACTAACAGTGCCTCTGACAGAGCAGCATTGAATGTGGAAGCGCAACAACTGAAAGATGAAATTCAGCGTGTAGCATCAGCAACTACATTTAATGGCGTTAACTTACTTGATGGTTCATTTGCCAACCAACAATTTCAAGTGGGTGCAAATGCTAATGAAACTATAACCGTTAGTGGCATCTCCAATGCCCAAGTTGCTAACTTAGGTTCAAGTACCACTGCAGCTGTTACTGGTATTGCAGCAACCGCCTTTACTGCGATTACTGCGGGTCATCTTTTGATTAACACGGTTAGTGTTGGTGCAGTTGCGGCAGATACATCAGCCACTGATCGTGCAGCAGGTATACGAGATGCCATCAACTCAGTTGCTGATCAAACAGGTGTCTATGCAACTAATGATACCGCGACAACGATTACGTTAACTTCAGAGTCTACTATTACTGTTGGTGCATTTGGTGCTACAGCATCGACAGCGATAACAGGTTTAACCGCAGGACCAACAGCCACCGTTCCTACTACGGGTTTCACTGGTTTAGATCTATCAACTGTTGCCGGTGCTAATGCTGCCATTGGATTTATGGATTCGGCCTTAACAGAAGTAAATACCGCGCGTGCAAATTTAGGTGCCTTACAATCTCGTTTTGAAAGTGTCGTGTCGAATCTTACGATTAACGCTGAGAACTTAAGTGCAGCGCGTAGTCGAATTCGTGATGCTGACTTTGCGGCTGAAACTGCAAACTTAACACGAGCGCAAATCTTGCAGCAAGCAGGTACCGCGATGTTAGCACAAGCGAACTCGTCACCACAAAATGTATTAAGCCTGTTACAAGGATAGTTTTTAACTTTTTTATCGCGCTCCTAAACTGCAGATATGAAAAAGGATTAAAGTGTGACGCGGTTCACAAAACTAGATTGTTAGTTAAAACTTGTTAAAAAAGAGCTAAAGGTTTTCCCAGCGGAGACGCTAACGTTCACAGAAGCAGTAAATACGCCATGTTGGCAGTATATCTGCTCAGAACAGGAGAACGATCATGGCTTCAGTAATTAGTACAAATATTTCATCATTGAATGCACAACGAAACCTAACGACATCACAAGGAACGCTAGCAACATCCTTGCAACGGTTATCATCAGGTTTGCGTATTAATAGTGCAAAAGATGACGCGGCGGGTTTGGCGATTTCAGAAAGAATGAGCACACAAATTCGTGGTTTAAATCAAGCAACACGAAATGCAAATGATGGTATTTCTTTAGCGCAAGTGGCTGAGGGTGCCCTAGCTGGTATTGGTAATGCATTGCAACGTATTCGTGAATTAGCAGTACAATCAGCTAATGCGACTAACAGTGCCTCTGATAGAGCAGCGCTAGACGTAGAAGCCCAGCAATTATCTGCTGAGGTTCAACGTATAGCATCATCTACTGATTTTAACGGCGTTAATTTACTTGACGGTACATTTGCCAACCAACAATTTCAAGTGGGTGCAAATGCTAATGAGACAATAACTGTTAGTGCTATCACCAATGCGCAAGTTGCTAACTTAGGTTCAAGTACTACTGCGGCTGTTACAGGTGCTGCAGCAACCGCCTTTACTGCGATTACTGCGGGTCACCTTTTGATTAACACAGTTAGTGTAGGCGCAGTAGCAGCTGATACATCAGCCACTGATCGTGCAGCAGGTATACGAGATGCTATTAACTCAGTTGCGGATACAACCGGTGTCTATGCAACCAATGATACAGCAACAACGATTACGTTAACTTCAGATGCTACTATTACTGTTGGTGCATTTGGTGCAACAGCATCAACAGCGATAACAGGTTTAACCGCAGGACCAACAGCCACAGTTCCTGCTACGGGTTTCACTGCTTTAGATCTGAACACTACTACTGGCGCAAATCTTGCCATTGGTTTCATGGATTCAGCCTTAACAGAAGTAAACACCACCCGTGCGACATTAGGTGCCTTACAATCTCGTTTTGAAAGTGTCGTTGCTAATTTATCTATTAACTCTGAGAACTTAAGTGCAGCGCGTAGTCGAATTCGTGATGCTGATTTTGCGGCTGAAACTGCGAACTTAACACGTTCTCAAATCTTACAACAAGCAGGTACAGCGATGTTGGCACAAGCCAACTCAGCACCACAAAATGTATTGAGCTTGTTAGGATAAATAGAACTAGGTTAAGGGTTAATGGTGAGTTCAAATTATCGAACTCACCATTTCTTCTTTGATATAAAAGGAGAATTGTGATGGAAATTTCAGGCAATCAACAGTCAAAAACAAGTACTTTGGAGAGTGTTACACCTACTAAAGTAGTTGTTAAGACTGAAGAAGCGCGTGTAGAAAAGACGTCTACGCCTGATAGTGGTGTGGCTGTAGTCGAACAAAACAGTCAAAATAAGCAGGAAACACAAAATCAGGCAGAGAACTTGCATGTAGCTGTTAGTCAAATAAATGACCATGTGCAAAGTTTGCAGAGAAACTTACAGTTTACTGTCGACGATATAACGGGTAAAGATATCGTTACCGTTGTTGATACAGAAACTGAACAAGTGATTCGGCAAATTCCAAGCGAGGAAGTCTTGGAAGTTGCTCGACGTATAACAGTAAGTAGTGAAGACGCCGTGCAATTATTTAGTACAAAAGTCTAAATAATTAAATGAGGGTAGCAAGATGGCAATTAGAGCGGGAGGCATAGGTTCAGGTTTAGATATTGAAGGCCTAGTATCACAACTAGTGGCTGCTGAAGCTGAGCCTGCTAATTTTCGCCTTAATGTAAAAGAGCAGGATCTGGAAGCAGAACTGTCTGCTTATGGCACGCTAAAATCTGCACTCACGGCATTCCAAACCAGTGTCACTAAGTTGGAAGGCACGGATGCCTTTCAAGTTTATGATGCAGCATCAAGTGACGATACTTTGTTTACGGCAACTGCGAGCAGTTCGGCAGCCGCTGGTAACTATGATATTGAAGTAACACAACTTGCACAGGTTGCAAAACTTCGTTCAGCTGATTTCACCGATAGTAGTGAAGTGATTGGCACGGGTACTTTGGATCTCACCCTTGGTGCTGATACGTTTCAAATTACCATTGACGGAACCAACAATACGCTTTCAAATATTCGTGATGCCATTAATGCTGCATCAGATAATCCAGGTATAACCGCATCGCTGATTACGGTTGATTCAGGCACACAGTTGGTCCTAACGTCGGATGATACGGGATCTGCAAATACCATCACCGTAGCGGCAGTGGACGATGATGGTGCCGATGGTTTTGATTTAACGCGACTTGATTCAGCAAGTTTAGTGTCGCTTCAGCCTCCTCTTGATGCGATTATCGAAGTTGATAGTCAAACGGTAACACGAGATAGCAATTCTTTTTCTGATGTTATCTCAGGCGTGACGTTTAATTTGGCCAAAGCTGAGCCAGGCACTGTAGAAACGTTGACAGTTACAACAAATACTTCAACCATAAAAGCAAATGTTGAGAGTTTTGTAACGAATTACAATACCTTAACGGGTGTGATGAAAGGCCTATCAAACTACGATGCTGATACCGGTGTTGCTGGTGCGTTAAATGGTGATTCAATTGTTCGAGGAATCCAAACTCAACTAAGACAATCATTGTTTGGAGGTGCGACTGGTGGTGTATTTTCGACTTTGAACGAGTTAGGCATTAGCTTAGATGATACGGGATCGTTGACCACCGATAGCTCAGTATTAGATGAAAAACTGGCCAGTAACTTATCAGATGTTGAACAATTTTTCTCATCGGAAACTGGCTTAGCACAATCATTTACTACGGCTTTATCAGGTTATTATGACGATGATGGCATACTTGAATCTCGTACTGATGGTATAGATAGCCGCTTAGATGATATTGATGATGATCGAGATACTTTGACTCGACGAATGGACGGATTAGAAGCACGTTTAAGATCACAATTTATAGCGATGGATCTTATAGTTGCACAACTGACATCAGTGGGTACATTTTTAACCGGTGCATTGGCAAGTTTACCTGAACCGAACTCTATAAATAATAACTAATTTCCCGTAGATAATAGTACACGATCAATGAAAAATGATGCATAATCACGATTCAATTTTAGCAGGGATTTTTCTGTGATATTAACTAAAGATATAGCTTGTTGTGTCGATATAAATAGTATCAACAGCGCCATCAATATGGTTCACAGTTAATGAAAAAGGATAGTGATATGAATGCCAGTGTCGCAATGCAGCAGTATCGTCAAAATCATATTCAAGGTGGTGTCGAGACAGCCTCACCCCATCGCTTGGTTCAAATGCTAATGGAAGGTGCGTTAGAAAAGATTTTGACAGCAAAAATGTATATGGAAAATAAGGACATTGCAAAAAAAGGCGAAACAATTAGTTGGGCGATTTCAATTATCGATGGACTACGTGCTTGTTTAAATATGCAAGATGGCGGTGATATTGCACAGGAATTATTTGCGCTCTATAACTATATGGAACAACGCCTTTTAGAAGCCAATATTAAAAATGATCAAGCTATGCTGGATGAAGTTGCACAGCTACTTATTCAAGTTAAGACGGGGTGGGATAATATTCCTTCAGAATTTCATAACAGTACATTGGAAAGTTAATTGCATTGTTGTCATCAACGCTAACGCTAATTTCACAGGGTATTGATAAAACTACGCAGTTACTTAAATTGGCTGAAGCGGATGATTGGGATGCGTTTAATCAGTTAGAAGAAAAACGTCAGTCTGATTTTACAAACTTGCAGTTAGCTAAGCTCAACAATCTGACAGATGCACAGCATGCAGAAGTGCAAAAACAAATGGCAATGTTAGTCGATTTAAATCAGCAATTGGAAGTGGTTTGCCGAGAGCGGCGATCTGATTTATCTGATCAAATGAAGAAATTCACTCAAGGCAATAAAGCAAAAAAAGCCTATTCACAATAAGCTACTTACGTTAGCAAATTCAAATCCCCTATGCTCAACCGTCATTTTTTTGACATCGTAACGTAAAAGTGTTTAACTCCAGTTATCTGAATGGCTTACATTGACTTTGTCGATGTGGCTTTAAGTTTTATGCTGGAGAATAAATGAGTGCAAATAATGTATTGTTGGTTGATGTTGATGAAAGTCGACGAGAAATTTTATCGACATTGATTGAGTTTATTAATTGCCAGCCTGTCATTGTGCAAGATCCCAGTTTATGGTTTGAAGATGCAGGTGATTTATCTAATATTGTTATGGCTTTGGTCGGTGATTGTGGCGATAAAAATCAAAACAAACAGCTTTTGCGAGAGCTTGTAAATCACGAAGCACGTGTGCCTGTTTTTACGATTGAATTCCCTGATGTAGACGTTGTTGATTTTCCAGGCACATTAGGCGGTTTACGTTTTCCAATAAAATATCCCCAACTCAGTAATGCATTGCAACAAGCGACGGTTTATCGTGGCCAGAATGATTCTCAAGGCCAACAACAAGCTTCAGACTTTCGTCGTTTAGTGGGCAATAGCTCAATGATGAAAGCGGTACAACTGATGATCGATCAAGTCTCTGACTCTGATGCGAATGTATTGATCTTGGGTGAGTCGGGAACAGGTAAAGAAGTTGTTGCTCGAAATTTGCACCATTTTTCTTCGCGCCGTGAAAAACCGTTTGTGCCGGTTAATTGTGGTGCAATTCCCGGTGAGTTGCTTGAAAGTGAATTGTTTGGACATGAAAAAGGTGCCTTTACCGGTGCGATTACCGCACGAAAAGGTCGCTTTGAAATGGCAGAAGGCGGTACCTTATTTCTTGATGAAATTGGTGATATGCCCATGCCTATGCAGGTAAAGCTATTACGCGTATTGCAAGAACGGACTTATGAACGTGTTGGTAGTAGTAAATCTTTGACCACCAATGTAAGAGTCATTGCTGCTACGCATAGAAATTTAGAAACGCATATCGAAGAGGGCCATTTTCGTGAAGATTTATTTTATCGCTTGAATGTATTTCCTATCGAAATGCCATCCTTAAGAGAACGGCCTGAAGATATTCCTTTGCTGATTAATGAATTAATCACACGAATAGAACACGAAAATCGCGGCACGGTAAGACTTACATCTGCATCCATTGCTTCTTTATGTCGTTATCCGTGGTCGGGTAATGTACGTGAATTAGCCAATGTTATTGAGCGTTTAGTCATTCTATATCCTTATGGCACGGTGGACTTTGATGATCTACCAGAGAAGTTTCAATTGCAGGGTGAAGACTTGCCTGAAGCCGTTACAGAGGTGATAGAGCAGGCTCCAGAATTAAGGCCGGTTCAGCAAGAAGAAGTCGTTGCGAATGCAAACACTGAATCACCAGCTCAAGCTGCAGCACCGACTGAATCAGCAGGAAATATAATGGATGTCTTGCCGGAAGACGGCTTGGATTTGAAAGAGCATTTGGCTAATTTAGAGTATTTGTTAATCAAACAGGCTATAGATGAAGCGGGTGGTGTCGTTGCTCATGCTGCAAATAAATTAAAAATGCGCAGAACAACGCTGGTCGAAAAAATGCGTAAGTACGGTATTCAAAGGGATGCTGAATAAAATTACGCTTTGCAGGCCCCAATTTCATTGAGGTGTCATCTCTTTGACCATGTTATGAAAATAAGCTTATAACGTATTGATTTGTAACGAGTAAATATTAAGGCACGTTTTTTGCTCAACTAGTGGTAGAACAACGACCGTTAGTTAAGGCAAAAACATATGAACGTAAATTTATCAGAACCACAGCCTGTCAGTCAGGAGGCCAAACTGTCCTCCCTGCACCATGCTGAAATGTCTGATCGTCAATGGCAGTTTGGTAGTGATAAGCTTCATTTGACCTCTGAATTGATTCGTAGTCGTCACGAACAAGATCAGCAGTCACAAAAAGCCACCCGAATTGCTAGCCGTATGACACGACTGCTTGCTGTATTGCCGGCTGGCGTGATTGTGCTTGACGGGGAAGGTTTCGTTTTAGAATGTAATGATGCTGCTATTTCTTTATTGGGTGAACCTTTATCTGGAGAAAAATGGCTAGCGATTATTGATCGTGCTTTTCAACCCTCATCGAATGATGGCCATGACGCTTCTTTAAAGAGCGGTCGCCTAGTTAATGTTTTAACGAGTCCTTTAGATGGTGAGCCTGGTCAGATCATTTTGTTAAATGATGTGACTGAAACTCGGCAGTTACAAAATAAAGTGTCACACCTGCAACGATTATCTGTGATGGGTGAAATGGCAGCACGACTCGCCCACCAAATTAGAACACCGTTATCATCAGCTTTACTTTATGTTGCCCCGTTATTAAAACCTAATACCAGCAAAGCGTTACAAAATAAGTTTGCAAAACGTTTGCATGCCAGCATTTCGCATATGGAACGTTTAGTGAAAGACATGTTGGCTTTTTCTCGTGGTGATATGGCGTCAACATCCCCTGTTGCAGTGAAGGATTTATTAAAGGCAGTTGATCAGCAGTTTTCTACTCATGTTGATGCTGCTAACTATAATTTAGCGATTGAAAGCAGTGTTAAAAATAGTTTTGTTTATGGCAGTCAAGAAGCATTGACCAGTGCACTTAATAATTTACTCGATAATGCTCGATTAGCCTGTGGAACAGAAGGCGAAATCACCATTTATGCAGAATACTTTCAGGATGAAAAAGACATTGATTGCATTGAAATTAGCGTTGAAGACAACGGTGAAGGCATTGCTGAATCAGACAAAGAAAAAATCTTACAACCT
>Ga0209495_1001905_pt1 | contig 14025 bp, 15 predicted proteins | sample EN1Hudsemesocosm_FD_184629 | JGI IMG/M metagenome (GOLD analysis project Ga0209495, IMG submission 184629) | Methane-oxidizing microbial communities from mesocosms in the Hudson Canyon - EN1E Hudson Canyon (SPAdes) (version 2) | ecosystem: Environmental > Aquatic > Marine > Cold seeps | place... | reverse complement strand
TTGGAATGTGGATGTGAGTGGTCTGGATTTTAGTGAAGAAGTTAGCTACACCGCAACCGCGACGGCAACCGATGGGACAACCCCAGTAACCGCTAACGATACGGATAGTTTTGACTTAATTAATATTAGCTCAGAAACAGCACATGTAAATGAAGCAGCTTTGGATTTATTTCCTAATGATGATAATGATTTATTTCCTGCTGATGTTACGGGGAGTGACCCAACGAGTAGAGCTGAAACAGTAACAGGGCAATTGGGTTTTTCAATTACTCAAGGAACGGCTTCTGTAACAGGTATTGTTGCAGGTGACTCTGGTTCGGTTCCTGATGAAAATGTGAGTGCCATTATTAATGGGACTTACGGCTCTATTAAAGTTGAAGCAAATGGAAGTTACACTTATACATTAACTAGCAATACAACTAGCCATTCAACGCAGGGTATTGGGTCGGATGGTGTGCAAGATGTGTTTTCCTTTGCGGTAACTGACAGTAACGGCAATGTCGCTACTAGTACGATTAAAATCGATATTATTGATGATGTACCTCAGGCTATTGATAATACTGAGACACTTACTTTTACAGGAACGCTTTTTGATAGCGTAATCGATAATGCACGTAACTTTGGCGACTCAGCTCCTGATGATAGTCTTGGTGCTGATGATGCAAAATTAACAAGTGTTAGTTTTGGAGGGGTAACTAAAGAGTTTATCAGTCCTGGGGATATTCTACACTTTGAAACTGATAATGGGGCCTTAGATATTTTGGATGATGGTCGTTATCGTTATGTCAGTTCAAATGATGGTATAGAAACGGAACAGTTTTCGGGTGGCACAGAGGGAAATTGGAGTGGAGTCAATTTATTTGCTTTTAATGGTAGTGAGAGCCATGAAGATGCGAGTGGTCAGCTAGTTCTTAATGGTACTGCAAATATAGGTTATGTTGAGAATTCTGCCGATAAGTCAGGTATTGGTGTAAAAGGTACTGATGCAGGCCAGAAAACAGATGCCATTGATGATGGTGAAACTTTGGTAATGGAGTTAGGGCATTCAACGTCATCCTTAGACCTTACGCTAACCCAATTTAATGCTAGTCAAGGGGAGCAAGCAACTTGGTCTGTGTATGATGAAACTCACACAAAGATTGCTTCAGGTGACTTTACGGGCGCATCTTTTGATTCTAATGGTAAGGGTGCAACGTTAAATATTGACCTGCCTGGAGTATCTGAAACAAAGTACATCGCTATAAGTTATGAATCTAGTTCTAACTCTGGACAAGGGGTTATAGTTGCAGGCGTAAGCTATGATTATGCAGCTCAACCAGTAGAAGATACCTTTAATTATCAATTGGTAGATGGCGATGGGGATATTAGTACCGCTGATTTAACTATTTCACAAGTAATTGGTGAGATTAATACTGGTATTCTCACTGAGTAATGTAACTGAGTGATAGTTCCAGATTTTTTTAAGAAAACATGAGATAAATACATCAAGTTACCAAAAGGAATAAGATTATGTTTAAAAAGAGAAGTTATATTTTGCTATTAGCTAGCAGTATTTTTGTTAGTGGGAATTTATTAGCGGCTACTTTTCCAATATTTGAAGGTGATAGTTCAGCTTCTTTTTCCGCTGTTAATGCGACAGTGGGAGTTCAATCTTTGTCGTGGGGGACGTCAGCTAATCCATTTGGAGGGCAGCAGTCATCACTAACTTATGCTGGCGATAATCCTTTTTCGATTAATAATAGTAACTCATTTAAAATTGGTTCCCTGACATATGATAATACGACGATTACTGCTGGAACGGGGATTGGCAGTGCCGATATGACGGTTAATTTAGACTTTTCTAGCCCGACTATAGGTCCTTTTGCCTTTAACTATAATTTGCTCATTGCTAATACTGCAAATATAGGAAGTTCATCTTCAAGCGCGGATACGGTAACTCTAAATCCTGTCAGTGGATTTAATCCATTCTTAACCACACTTGACGGCATAGATTATTATTTTACTGTACTTGGCTTTGAGTTGACGACTGGTAATTATGTAAATAGTTTTACCCAGGCTGAGGGCTCCAATACCGAAGCTGCTCTATATGCTCGTATAACCACGGTTAATCCAGTGCCTGAGCCTGCAATATTATGGTTAATGCTAAGCGCATTTAGCGGTTTAATATGGCTTAATGGCAGAAAGAAGGCGTACATTTAAAAATCCTTTCAAATGATAGTAAAAGGCTACTTCGGTAGCCTTTTTTATGGCTGCTATATCAAAGGTTTATTCTATGAAACATATATTTGTCTCTATCGCTAGCTACCGTGATCCAGAGTGTCAGTGGACTGTTAAAGACTTATTTGCCAAAGCAAAATATCCTGACCGAGTCTTTGTTGGGGTCTGTTGGCAATTTATAGCTTCTGAGGACCAGGATTGTTTTGCAATTGAAACTCGAGCTGAACAAGTGAGGCGGGTTGATTTTGATGCGTTAGAAAGTAAAGGCGCTTGTTGGGCAAAAGTTCAGGCAATGAGCTTATGGCAGGGAGAGGACTATATTTTAAATATAGATAGTCATATGCGTTTTGCTCAGGATTGGGATGAGCAAATGATAGCCATGTTAGACTCATGCCCATCTAAAAAAGCAATTTTATCCACTTACCCAGCGGCCTATACACCCCCTAATGATTTGAACTCTTGTACGCCTCAGTTGGTTGTTAAAGAGTTTAATGAAAGGTCAAACGTTTTACATTTACGCTCTTATAAAAGAGAATTGTCAGCACCGAAACGCAATGCTTTTGTTGCCGGTGGCTTTATTTTTGCCGCAGCAGAATTGTTTCAGCAAGTCCCTTGGGATCCTAATATTTATTTTTATGGCGAGGAAATTACCTTTGCATTGCGTGCCTGGAGTCATGGCTGGGATGTTTACACGCCTCATCTTTGTTTGATTTACCATTATTATTCACGCCAAGAAGCGGTAAAACATTCAAGTGATCACAAGCAGTGGTATGAATTAGCACAGAAGTCGAATAAACGTGTTTGGCATTTGGTGGGTACTGAATTATTTACCGATCTAGACATTGATCCACAATTCCAGCTGGGAACAGTGCGAGATGTAAATTTGTACCAAGTTTTTTCTGGGGTTAATTTTAAAACTCTAGAGATTAGTAGTAAAGCAAGTAATGGTGATGTAACGCTTTAATCTGTGCTGTATTAGATTATCTGCTTGCCTTTAAAGCTAGTAGAAGGATATAAATACTTATAGTTCGTCAATACGGTAAATAATAGGATTTCCTATGTCACTCTCTAAACAACTTCTATTCCTCATCTCAGCCCTATTCTTAATTATTTTCAGCCTCAATTTTGCACTTAGCGTGAATAATATTAAAGGCTATTTGGAGGGGGAAGCAAAGATACATGCTCAAGATACGGCGACTTCATTGGGTTTGTCATTAAGTTCTTATATGGTGAATGAAACTGATCCCGTTATAGAAACGACCATGAATGCTCTTTTTGATATGGGCTATTATCAGGAAATTAAGCTAGTTAATGTTGAGCGGCAGGCCTTAGTAACCTTAACAAATAAGGCTGAGCTTGAAGGCGTACCAGCTTGGTTTATTGCGCTATTACCTATGCAAACAGCCTCCGCTGAAAGTGAAATTAGTGCGGGTTGGAGTATTGCGGGTGTGGTTTCTGTAACCCTTAATCCGGGTTATGCCTATCTTAAATTGTATGAACAAGTGGTCAGTAGCTTTTATTACTCGTTAATTGCTTTACTACTGTCGATTGCTTTATTGCTGCTAGTGCTGCGCATTACTTTAGCGCCGTTAAAAAAGATTAATTTGATGGCTCTCGAAATTGCCAATGGTCATTTTACTACGATTAATCAGTTGCCGTGGACGACTGAAGTTAGAAATGTAACTGCCTCAATGAATAAAATGTCGCGAAAAGTGGAAACGGCAATTAAGGCTTTAAATACCAAGCTGGATGGTGTGGCAAAAAAATTACAACAAGACGAATTGACCGGTTTAAGTAAGAAAACTGTTTTCCTTACCGATATGAAGCAGATGTTTGCCACAGATACGGAAGCGTTTATCGGTCTTATTAAAATTGATGGTTTAAGCAGCTTGACTAAAGAGCTAGATGAGGATGCTATTGATCAGTTCATTAAGGATTTTGCCGAGGTCTTAAGTCATTTAAGTACAAAGAGCGATCAAGGTGATATTTCTGTGTACCGTTTTTTTGGCGCTGAGTTTGCTTTGATTATTCGCGAGGTAAATCTGGAGCAAGTTGCGCAGATTGGCTTGGCATTAAGTAGTGCTTTTGCAGCGATAGGTGAACGTTATCATAAGCCAGATATTGTGCATATTGGTCTTACACCGTTTAATCCCATTGCGAGTATCGAAAGTATGTTGTTGGCTGCTAATGAGGCTTATGAGCAGGCGCAATTAATAGGTGCTAATGGCTATTATGTACGTAGCGGGGATGATCAAGCCAAAGATATAGCGCAATGGAAAGAGTTAGTTTTCGATGTGGTTGATCAACGGCGTTATCAAACTGATTTTATTGGTCAAATAGACGACTTGCTCACAGGCAGCGTGCTTATGCAAGAGGCATTCACTCGGGTTTCTGACGCGCAAGGCGAGACAGTGGCTATTGGTACTTTTATTTCCATTGCCGAGAAGTTTGCCAAAATTGTTGATTTAGATAAAGGTGTCACTGAGAAAGTGTTAGCTTATTTAAAAAGCGAGCAGATTGAACATGCGTTAGCGATTAATTTATCGACTAGAACGATTAAAAACCCTGATTTCCGAGCCTGGTTATTAATGCAACTGAAAAGTAATAAGGCCATTGCTCCGCAGTTAGTCTTTAGTTTATCTGCCTATGCGGTTGGGAAAGAGGTGAGTGTCTATAAGGAATTTATTGATTTTGTGCATAAAAATCATGCGCGAGTAATGATTAAACGCTTTGAGGCGCAGTCGATGTCTTCGGAAGTTTTGAAGAGTTTGCACCCTGACTTTATTCGTTTATCCAGGGATATGAGTAACGGCCTTACACTTGATCAAGGTAAGCAAGCCTTTGTGGAGACCATGCAAGGAATAGGCGAGTTGCTAGATATTGTGATTTTTGCAGAAAATGTGCAGACAGATGAAGATTTTAATTGTCTTAAACGTATTGCTATTGCAGGTGCTAGTCGTTAAATATGACTATTAATTTAGTAAGTTCTGCCATTGAATGAGATGAGGCGTCGGAGGATGTTATTAATACGACGCTTTTCTGTTTGGCTGCTTAGCCTGTTTGCTTTGCTCGCTGTTTTTAGTGTCCCTGCACAATTAGATTTTAGTGCGGAATTATTGGCCAAGATTCAAAGCAAATACGGTCAAGAAGCTTATAGTCGAGTGAAACAATGGCAAGAGCTGATGCTGACAGCTAAGCAGCTGCCTGAGCAGGAAAAGCTTCTTAAGGTAAATGATTTTTTTAATCGACATATAGAGTTTGCCGATGATATTTATATTTGGGATGTAAACGATTACTGGGCAACTCCATTAGAAATGTTAATTAAAGGAGCGGGTGATTGTGAAGATTATTCTATTGCTAAGTATTTCACTTTAAAAGAGCTGGGCGTTTCTGAAGGTAAAATGCGTATTACTTATGTAAAGGCATTAAAGCTAAACCAAGCTCATATGGTTTTAACTTATTTTTCTACGCCTCGCGTAGTACCTGTGGTGTTAGATAATCTCATTGCTGAAATAAAACCAGCAACGCAACGTACAGATCTATTGCCGGTTTATAGTTTTAACGGTTCGGGCTTATGGTTGGCAAAGTCACGTGGAAGTGGTAAAAGAGTAGGGGAGTCAACGCGATTGAATATGTGGACTGAGCTTAAAGAGCGTATGTTAAATAATACTATTTAATTTTACTTTCCAGCAAATAATACAGGGAGCAGTATGCAATGAAAAAACTATTACTTTTCTGCATCGTCATTGTTATTGCAGTGGCGACGTATTATTTCAATCAAAGCCCTGAGCGCATTCAAGTTAAACTTTATCAAGTTGTCAAAGGCGAAGTAAAATCTAGCGTATCCAATACGCGAGTCGGCACAATTAAAGCTTGTCGCCGAGCTTATTTGGCACCTGCAACAGGGGGTAATGTTGCTCAATTGTTTGTTAAAGAAGGCGAGAATGTAAAGCAGGGACAGCTTTTACTCAAAGTATGGAATGATGATTTGCTGGCGCAAATGAAGCTGCATCAAGCACAAATTAAAGTAAATAAAGCCACAGCGGAGCAAAGCTGTGCATTAGCTTCTGGTGCCGAGCGAGACGCACAGCGATTAAGTCGATTAAAAAAATATAACCATATTATTTCTGAAGAACAACTGGATCGTGCTATCACTGCAGCACAAGCGCAGCGAAATTTTTGCAGCGCGTCTCGGGCTACCGTAGGCGTGGCACAAGCTAATGTGGAATTAATTAAAGCGACACTGGAACGTACCACTATTCGAGCGCCGTTTGATGGCACGGTTGCAGAGATTAATGCGGAATTAGGTGAGTTTGTAACACCCTCGCCACCAGGCATTCCGACTTTACCGCCTATTGATTTATTAGATGTTAGCTGCCTTTATGTGTCTGCGCCTATCGATGAGGTCGATGCGCCACAAGTTAAAGTGGGCATGAGCGCTTGTGTTAGTTTGGATGCTTTTGAAGAGAAGCGTTGTTCAGGTAAGGTAACGCGTATTGCACCTTATGTATTAGAAAAAGAGAAACAAGCGCGTACCGTAGAAGTTGAAGTAAAACTCAGTGACGCTAAGGACTTGCAAAACTTATTGCCTGGCTATAGCGCGGATATTGAAGTCTTAGTCGAGCGTAAAGCAGAGGCTTTACGTGTACCAACCGAAGCGGTTTTAGAAAATAATAGTGTCTTATTGGTATCTGGTGATGGCGTATTAGTCGAACGACAATTTAAAGCTGGTTTAAGTAATTGGAATTTTGTCGAAGTCGTTTCTGGATTATCCGAAGGCGATACGATTGTGTTGTCAGTCGGATTGGAGGGCATTAAAGCCGGTGCTTATGTAAGTGTTGAGCCATGATCCAATTAGAGCATATACACCGCTATTTTCAAGTCGGTGAACAGAGTATTCATGCGCTTAATGATATTAATTTAACGATCAAACAAGGCGAGTATGTTTCTATTATGGGGCCTTCAGGTTCTGGGAAATCGACTTTACTTAATGTGATTGCCTTGCTTGATCAGCCCTCTTCGGGGCGTTATTTATTAAATGATCAAGATGTGACTCAGCTAAATGATGAGCAATTAGCTAGAGTTCGGCGGGAAAATATCGGTTTTGTGTTCCAGTTTTTTCATCTTATTCCGCGTTTATCAGCTGCAGAAAATATCGAAATGCCGATGGTTTTGGCGGGAATAGCGGCTAAAGAACGCAAACAGCGCGTTGCCGAAGTATTAAAAGCGGTTAGTTTGGCGGACCGAGCGGATCATCGGCCTGATCAGCTTTCAGGCGGACAAATGCAGCGCGTTGCCATTGCTCGAGCGATGATTATGCGTCCAGGGCTTTTATTAGCTGATGAACCTACCGGTAATCTTGATAGTCAATCAGGGCGTGAAATTATTGAGCTGTTGGAGAGCTTAAACCAACAACAAGATATGACTTTGCTGATGATTACCCATGATAAGTCCATAGGGCAAAGAGCTGAGCGCTGTATTCGCATTATTGACGGGCAAGTTAGCTAGCCATGCGCTTTAGCGATACGCTTAACCAATCCTATACGGCAATTAAAACCCAGCCTGTTCGAGTATTGTTGATTGTTCTAGCCATGAGCATAGGTATTGCTTCGGTGACAGTCTTAACCGCATTGGGTGAAAGTGCGCGATTGTATATTGTTAATGAATTTCAAGCTTTGGGCACACATTTGGTGATTGTCTTGCCCGGGCGTACTGAAACCACAGGTGGCCAGCCGCCCATTTTTGGTGAAACGCCAACTGATTTAACCTTGGCAGATGCGAATGCTTTGTTACGTAGCCGGCATATTGCTGCCATCGCTCCAATCAATATTGGTGCTGCCCCCGTTTCGACTAGAGGCCTAGAGCGAGAAACAACTATTATCGGTTCAACGGTTGATTTGCACCAAGTGCGTCATTTGAGTTTAGCTCAGGGGCGTTTTTTGCCTGCAAGTGATAGCAATGAAACGCTATCTGTCTGCGTCATTGGGCGCACTATAAAAGATGAGTTATTTGCCAATCAACAGGCGCTAGGCCAGTGGCTGCGAATTAATGATCGCCGTTTTCGAGTGATCGGTGTACTGGCTTCAGAAGGGCAATCTATCGGCGTTGATTTTGATGATATGGTGGTTATCCCCGTGGCCGCGGCACAAGCATTGTTTAATACCCAATCATTATTCCGTATTTTAGTAGAAGCGAAATCTAAACAAGGCATGTATAAAGCAGTTGATGAAATTCGAGCCATTATCAAAGCTCGGCATGATGGCGAAGACGATATTACCCTGATTACGCAAGATAGCGTGGTCAAAACGTTTGATGATATTTTAACCGCATTGACTTTAACGGTTGCCAGTATTGCTAGTATTAGTTTAGCGGTCGCGGGGATTCTAGTGATGAATGTCATGTGGGTCAGCGTAACTCAAAGAACGTCTGAAATTGGCTTGTTAAAAGCATTAGGAGCCACGCCGAGGCAGTTATTGTGGCTGTTTTTGACAGAAGCAGCGATGCTATCAGTCGCGGGAGCTTTATCCGGATTGTTGTTAGGTAAGCTTGCTTTAGTGGCATTACAAACGGTTTATCCTGATTTTCCGCTATATTTACCACCTTGGGCCGTTGCTGCCGCTTTAGCTGTCGCCTTATTGACGGCTTTAATATTTGGTGTATTGCCCGCTAGGCAAGCCGCTAAAATGGACCCTGTTACCGCGTTGAGCAAGCGATAATTATGCATTACTCTGATTTAATCAAGCTCTCTTACCGTACTGTCATTAGTCATAAATTACGTTCCTGTTTAACCGCTTTAGGTTTGGTTATCGGTATTGCCGCGGTGATTATTTTAACCTCGATCGGACGTGGAATTCATCATTATGTATTAGCTGAGTTCACCCAGTTTGGCACCCATTTAGTCGCAGTATTTCCGGGTAAAACGACCACTTTAGGCTTGTCTGGCGCGACGATTAGCACCGTACGACCGCTAACGGTGGCTGATGCAGTGAGCATAGCTAAGTTAGATAATATTATGGCAGTATTGCCACTGGTACAGGGCAATGCGCGTATAGAAGCAGGTAAAAAGCAGCGTCGCAGTACGGTTTTAGGTGTGGGTTCGGCAGTGCCAGAAGTATGGAAAATCAACATCGCCAACGGGCGCTTTTTACCTGCCGGTGAGCAAGTGAATCCGCGTGCTTTTGCCGTACTTGGGCATAAACTGGCACAAGAGTTATTTGCGCATACGAATCCACTCGGACAACGTATTCGTATCGGCAGTGATCGCTTTCGTGTTTTAGGCGTAATGGAGAAAAAAGGTCAGATGCTGGGCTTTGATATGGATGATACGATTTATATTCCAACAGCAAAAGCATTAGAGTTATTCGATCGTCAAGGCGTGATGGAAATTGATGTCTTGTATAGTAGTCATGCATCAGCAGCAAGCATAGAGCGAAGTATTAAACGCTTATTAATCACCCGGCATGGAGGTGAAGATTTTAGTTTGATTACCCAAGATCAAATGCTTAAAAGTATGGATTCCATTTTAAATATACTGACTTTGGCCGTTGGCGCATTAGGAGGGATTTCTTTATTGGTCGGCTCGGTAGGCATTCTAACGATTATGACCATTGCCGTCTCAGAACGTATTTCTGAGATTGGTTTATTACGCGCTTTAGGGGCAGAGCAAGGGACGGTTTTTAAACTTTTCTTAGCTGAGGCTTTGGTGCTCAGTTTTGCAGGAGGCTTGGTTGGTGTTTTGTTGGGTGTGTTGATCGTGCAGATTATTGGCTATGCGCTACCTGGATTACCTGTGCAGTTGGCTTGGGTGTATATTATGGCGGCGTTTGTAGTGTCAGTGTTGATTGGCCTTATTGCTGGCGTGATACCAGCAATGAAAGCCGCCCGATTGAATCCCTTAGAGGCTTTACGGGCTGAGTAGGTACTAACTTGCCAAAATATCAGGAGCCGTTATTGTGGAAATAATGGAAGTAAACTTTATTTCGTAACTGATTTAATGGAGTTTAAAAATATAGTTAAGTTGTTGAAGAAGCATTTGACGAATTTACCGCCGTTGTGTTTGTACTGTTTTTTAAGTGCTTTTTTCACTTCCCAAGTACCTTTATAGCCTAATGGAAATACCACTAAGTCACCCGCTTTGAAAGTAGTTGAAGGGCTGCCATCTTCAGGTGTCATTTCACATTCACCTTCTACAATATATGCTGTTTCTGTCGTAACGAATTCCCATGGGAATACAGCTACTTCTTTTTCCCATGTTGGCCAGTTAGCAACGCCCATTTTTTTTAAAAGTGCTTCGCTTGGATTGCTATCAACTGTAATTTCTTTCATGTTATTCCTATAGTTAGATTTATGCCCAGAATCAGAATGACTTGGGATGCACCATAGTATGTTGTTCCCTCTATTTTGCCTAGAAGAATCTATTCCTCTAACGTTTTATAGTGTGAGGGACATGACTAAAATGAGATTACTTTCTTGATTACTTTGCAGGCGTCATACCAGCAATGAAAGCCGCTCGATTAAATCCCTTAGAGGCTTTACGGGCTGAGTAAGAGAAGACGCGCAAGGTTGGGTTGGTGCTTTTCCAACCCAACATTTACCACGCAATGCGTTTTCCGGCATATTGCTTGCCACTGATGTACTGGATTGTTACCGATGGTGGAAAACGCTAACGCTATTCCACCCTACGTGCTAAGCCAGCATATACCATGAAAATTAAGCCTCGAATTAAGCCTCCTGACGACAATTCTTGGTCTATATTAATAAGTAAGACTATACTTTGAATGGAATTCGTTTTAAAAACGGATTTATTTCTGTTGATTGCCTGATTAAGCAGGTAATATCACTTGTCAGGGCAAATATCCCTCTTAAATTCAAGTTATCTGTAAATAGGAACGATTTATGTGTTTTGCGAGCCTTAGTCTCGAACAGTGGTCTAATGTAGCTACGATTGGAACTGTTATCGTCGGCGTGGCCGCACTCGTATATGCTGCATGCCAACTTAAGCATTCTTCGACAACTAGCGAAGGGCAGTTCCTCTTGGATTTAAAAAAAATGTCTTATACTCATAATCAAGTTCATATCAAATTGCGACCTGGCGGTGATTGGACACAAAACGGTAAGGGACCAACAAACCATAAAGAATGGGCAAAGTTAGAAGATTACATGGGTTTTTTTGAACTTTGTGAGTTGCTTATGCAAGATGGCTCACTATGCTCAGATCGATTCAAGCAGCTGTTTGGGTATAGGGTGAATAACATTCTAGCAAACGAAACCATTAGGGACGCTAAACTTACAAAAGAGAAAGACAATTGGGAGCTATTTCTAAAGCTGGTAGCCCGTGACCTTCACAGATAGCAAACAAGGTTAGATTGAACCAATGGGATCACTATTGGTTCATTTGTCGGTGAATACAGTGAAATACCAGGACGAATGTGCCTATTAATAATATAGTTATGCATAAAAAGGATATTAATTAGACATGTCTGACGATTTTTTTACAGAAAATAAGCGTGATATAGAAGCATATGCTAAATGGATTGATGAAACCCTGAGTGATGAAAATGAAAAGACTGATCCTGTAAGAGATCTTATTTTTGTCAGCAAAGGCCATTATATAAAATCAAAGTTAATTGCTAGATCTCTCAATGAGGCAATTACTAATAAATATGGAAACCTAATACCATTTGCAATAAAAAACTTGGGAAATACCTTTATATCTACTGCAAAAGCAGCGCGAGAAAAAGACAAAGATAAAATAGAAGTAGATATTGACACTATAATGAATTTTTTAGGGCAAGCAGCTCAAGAGGTGCAGTTAAGAAAAGATGGCTCTCCTAGTATTACATTATCTGAAATATTAAATTACTTCTTTTATTCAGAATACAGAACTGACGAGGAAAAAGTCTTATCTGTCTATCTTACAGGTAAGTTACCTCTATTAATCTACGCAAGTGTTGTTAACGAAGACAAGAGTAGTATTACAAATCAATTAAAAACTGCTGAAGAAAAAGTAATAGAGTGGAATTCCAAACTTGATAATTTAGATAGCACGGTAACAAAAGTAAAAAACTTAGAACAAAAACTTGAAGAACAAAAAATCAGCTTTAACTTTCTAGGTTTGTCAGCTGCTTTTAACAAGATATATGAATCAAAAAGAACGTCGTTATATATAGCCCTAGCCTCACTTCTATTATTAGGGATACTTATCCTTGCTGTGCCGGCCGTCACCCTTTTTTCAATAAACAGCAACCTCATCAAACAAGTTGATGCTTCAAATAAATCAGGCGTTGATGAAAGAAGTGAAGATAACAGTAAAAGCCAAGCTGAAAATATCAAGTACAACGAAAAACCAAAAACCAATGATGGTTGGCTGAACACAGCATCTGTGACAATGCCTATAATTGCTATCGAAATTATATTGCTATACTTCTTTAGAATATTGCTGCAACACTATAACTCAAGTAGATCTCAAATTATGCAGCTTCAAATGCGTAATGCGATATGTCAATTCATTGAAACCTATATTAAATTTAAAGAAGAGCACAAAGAACATAAAGATAGCTTTGAAAAATTTGAGTCTCAAATATTTAGCGGACTGGCTCCAAATGACGAGGCAATTCCAGGCACATTTGATGGAATAGAACAGCTTGGCAAGCTAGTCAAAACATTAAAAGGATAATACATAACGAACAAAGTTAGATTGTGATTACGAAGCGAGCCACAATCTCCGGCATTAGCGGCGTAGGTTAGGTTAGTTCTTTTCCAACCCAACATTTACCAAGCCAATATGACAGGATAAATTGGATAGCAGGCAAGTGTGCCTGTTAATAATATAGTTGCAAGCACTAGAGTGACAGTATATTACCACTTTATGAAAATTGAATTAGTTACTACATTAAAACGTCAAGCGACCAAAATACTGGCTGAATTACATGATTCTAAAGAGCCTGTACTTATTACTGAACATGGGAAACCGTCAGCATATCTCATTGATGTACAAGATTATGAAATGATGAAAACCGAATGGAAATCTTAGACGGGCTATCAAGAGGTGAAACGGCTATTTTAGAAAATCGTATTTATACTCAGGTAGAAGCAAAAGATAAAATGAGTAAATGGCTCAAATAATATGGACGGAACCTGCGTTATCAGACCTTGACGTAATAGCGGAATATATCGCTCTTGATAAACCAAGCGCTGCAATCAATCTAGTGCAAAGAGTTTTTTCTAGTACAGCCGCGTAGGAAATATCAGGGCGAATATGCCTGTTAATAATATAGATGAATAGCTCATGATAAGACAACAAGTTGGAGATTTCTTAGAAATATACTTTGAAGATAAGTATTACTACATAGTTGTTTTAACAAAAATTGTAATGTTTGGCGGTAATATTGTTTTTGCTTTTCATACTGATGGGGAAAAACAAGATTCAACTAGTCTTCTGCATAGTAAAAATTTAATAGGCTTCAATGTTTGCACAGATTTACTCCTCGCAAAGAAACAGGGTGAAGTTTCAAGAATTACAAAGTTAGATAATGTGTCCAAGTTTTGGATATCAAAGTATGCTAAAGCCCACCACTCTTTAGTGCAAAGAGGTGAAAGGGCTAAGAGTTGGTATATTTATGATGTAAATGATTGGAAAAATTGTATTAAGATCAAAAAATGGATGACGAAAAAATATAAAATGGCAATGGATATGAGTTCATGTAGCTTTGATGTAACTGCAAATTTAATTTTATCTAAATATACGCCAGATCAAAATGAGTTTTTATAGCCCCGTAGGTTGGGTTAGTGCTTTTTCAACCCAACATT
>Ga0209495_1001892_pt1 | contig 14093 bp, 13 predicted proteins | sample EN1Hudsemesocosm_FD_184629 | JGI IMG/M metagenome (GOLD analysis project Ga0209495, IMG submission 184629) | Methane-oxidizing microbial communities from mesocosms in the Hudson Canyon - EN1E Hudson Canyon (SPAdes) (version 2) | ecosystem: Environmental > Aquatic > Marine > Cold seeps | place... | reverse complement strand
AGTTTTCACCTTTAGCAAAAATAATGTCCATAGGTAGGGCCGCAGTACCTGTTTCACCCGTATCATGATGTTCAACATCAAATTCTATATTTGTACCATCTTGTTGGAACGCATAGTTCACACCAACGGTATCGCGCTCATGTCTACTTGGATCGATTGTGCCGCCATCAAATTCAAGATCATCACCACGATCAACACTGCCTGCAACTTGGAAGCGATGGTTCTTGTTAGCAACGCTGGCTAGAATGCTGGCATAACGAGAGTCACCATTTTCGGCATAGCCTGCGTTTGCATTGCCATGAAATTCGGCTTGATCACCAGTAGCGAATTCAGCTTGTTTAGAATTGGCCATAATGGTGCCGCCAATTGTTTCAATACCAGAGCTTACAGGTGCGATACCGCGATATAAAGCGACATCAGCAACACGTGATGCTGGCAGGTAACTTAATGGCGAATCCATTCGGTTTGGCCCCGCTTGGCTGATACGAACACCATCAATTAAGACGTTAACGCGATCACCAAATAAACCACGATATTGTGCAATACTTGTAAGAGGACCGTTACTGTTAATATTAGCACCAGGAAGACGTTTTATCATATCGCCTGTATCAGGTGTTGCAATAGACAGTGGCGGGATGGCATAGGGGATTGCTTCGCCACCAACACCTTCAACAGAGATTGTCGGGAGGCTAATATGTTCAGCATGTAATGGTGCATTGAGCCCCATTATTAACAGTGGTAAGGGTAATAACTTAAAAGATTTCACAGTGTACTCCTAATATAGTTACGGGCTATTTTAAGAGGTTTAGAGATATGAAAACTGTGTTTTATAGGCTATATGTGTGTGAAATGACGCAATTTCATTTTTAAATCACATGTTAATGTGCCACTATTTAGCATCAATATCGTAAGGTTATTATTAATAATGGATGGTTTTACAGGTTCATATATCACTGCTTTTCTACTGGGTTTATTCAGTACAGTTCATTGTATTGCAATGTGTGGTTCAGTGATTGGTGCATTAACGTTAAGTTTACCAACAGAAGTAAGAGAAAGTCAGAAAAAGATGTTTCCTTATGTCTTCAATTATAACTTGGGGCGATTACTAAGTTATGGTGTTGCTGGTGCAATTGTCGGACTAATCAGTTCACCGTTCGCTGCGTTTGATGGTCACACAATATTACGATATCTATCTGTTTTTGTGATGATCTCAATGGGCTTATATTTAGCGGGTTGGTTTCCTAAATTTGCTCGAATGGAGCGATTAGGTGCCCCTATTTGGAAACTATTACAGCCAATTGGTCAAAAGTTATTACCAGTACGTAAACATTCACAAGCGTTCTTTTTAGGCATGATTTGGGGTTGGCTGCCTTGTGGATTGGTTTATGCTGGCTTAGCTGTGGCAGCAACCGCTGGCGATCCGGTCAATGGTGCATTAATTATGTTAGCTTTTGGTGCTGGAACATTGCCTGCCGTGATGGGAGCGGGGTTGTTTACTGGCTTTCTTGCCTCAATGGCGAGAGTAAAACATTTACGCCAAATTGCGGGTGTTTCTATTATTTTAATGGCTCTTGCTACTGCTTTTTGGCCGATGGATCACAGTGGAGAGCATGATCATTCGGTTAATCATGTGCATCCAGTGGATCATTCACAAATGAATATGGAGTGAAGAGATGAAAAATCTATTAGGAACTTCTCCTCAAATTACTCATATTTTACGAACACTGCCGATGATCGCCGCGAGTGATGCAAGTGTATTGATCTATGGTGAAACAGGAACAGGGAAGGAGTTATTAGCTCAGGCTTTGCATGCAGAAAGTGGTCGAAAAGATAAACCTTTGGTAACGATTAACTGTACTTCATTGCAGGTGGATGGCATTGAATTAGATTTATTTGGTCGCTGTAATGCCGAAGGTGAAATCGAACATCGAGGTCGATTATTGGCAGCAGACGGTGGAACCATTTTTCTTGATGAGGTAAACGCTTTGCCGCTTTCTGTTCAGGCAAAAGTATTACGTTTTTTAGAAGTGGGTGAATGTCAGTTGCAAGGTAGTCATAAATTACATATGGCGAATGTACGTATTCTCGCTGCAACAAGTACAAGCTTACAAGATGAAGTGGCAGCAGGACGTTTTCGATCGGATTTGTTTTATCGCCTACAAGTCGTACCGATAACGATGCCGCCACTAAGAGATCGTAGTGAAGATATCACTGTGTTATTACGTCATTTTGGTCGTGAACTTGCAGGTACAAATGCCGTAGTTCGCTATTCAAAAGATGCAGAACATTGTTTGTTTACCTATGCTTGGCCGGGCAATGTTCGGGAACTAACTAATTTTTGTCAGCGTATGGCTTTATTGAATCCTGGTAAATTATTGCATGCTGAAGATTTGCCGCATGAAATGATGCCAGAGGTGGCTGCAAATGAACATTTATTTACTTTGCCGCCAACAGGGATCAAATTAGCCCAAGTTGAATTAGACTTAATAGAGCAAGCATTAGAAATGGCTGCAGGTAACCGATCTCGTGCAGCACGTTTATTAGGCATCAGTCGCGATACACTACTATATAGAATGCAAAAATACTCGCTATAATAGCGCTTACTAATTATTGCTAGGGTTTGTCATGAAACAGTATCTTGATCTATGTAATCGAATTATTGACCAAGGACATTGGATAGAAAATAAACGTACTGGCAAACGATGTCTAACGGTTATTAATGCAGATCTAAATTATGATGTGGCGAATAATCAATTTCCTTTAATTACTACTCGAAAGAGTTATTGGAAGTCAGCAATTGCAGAGATTCTAGGTTATATCCGTGGTTATGATAATGCCGCGGATTTTAGAGCATTAGGCACAAAAACATGGGATGCCAACGCCAACGATAATGAGCAATGGTTAAATAATTCTCACCGAAAAGGCCCTGATGATATGGGCCGTGTTTATGGTATTCAAGGTCGTTCGTGGGCTAAACCTGACGGTGGACACCTAGATCAATTACGCAAATTAGTGGATAACTTATCTCAGGGAGTTGATGATCGCGGTGAGATCTTAAGTTTCTATAATCCAGGTGAATTTCATATGGGATGTTTGCGACCATGTATGCATACTCATACATTTTCTTTGCTTGAAGATACGCTTTATTTAACATCCTACCAACGTTCTTGTGATGTGCCGCTTTTATTCCCCCCAATTAAAAATGCATATTATGATGATAAGATGCTTTTTTTTTAGCATTATGATAAATAAAAAGGGATATTGTGAGGATGCATAGTATGCTACAATTATTAAGTTATATGGATATGTAGGTCATAGTATGGTTGTGAGTGTAGCTGATGGTGTCAGGTTTAATTTAGAAAGTTCCCTCCTTCTAAATGAGCAGGAGGGCATCGATCAATTAGAACTTTCTGGAATTCAGGTCGTTAAAGGTTGTGTTATTACAAATGGTGATATGCAGATCATGCCGATGCTATCTGCTTGGTTATCAGATGCTATAAGATTTAATATTATTTCTCCTAACTCTGCTAAAACATATGCTAGAAATTTAAGTTACTTTCTAGCCTTTCTTGTGAGACACCCTCTCTATAAAAATCACCACTTAGACGAGGCCTTCCTTGATATTCAAGAGCATACTATTGCTGAGTATATTGCCTATATGAAAGAAGAGCTTGGTCTTTCATCGAAGACAATTAGAAATAGAGATGCATCAGTTCAGGCTTTCTTTAATAACTATCTATGTGCAACAAGAGGTAATAAAGAAGCAATAAGAAAAGATAATCCATATTCACAAGGGTTACTTTCTCCTGCACCTAAGTCAAAACTTATTGAAATGTGTGAGATTGATGAGTTAATTGCATTGTTAAGGTGTACAGAATCAGAGAGGGAGAGGGCTTTAATTCAGTTTATGTATGACTCTGGTGTTCGAAGGTCTGAGGTCATAAAAATGAAGCAGTATCAGATTGATGACGCCCTAAATTTCGGTAGAAAGACTTTTATACTTGATGACAATACATTACAAGTTCCTAGCAACTACATGCCTGTCTTTATTGATGGTGTAAAAGGGCGGAGAAGAGAGTCTAAGCCTAGGTACACGCTTGTTAGTATTGAGAGCCTTACTAGAGTGAAGCGTTACCAACGCTCCCCTCTATTTAGACGTTATAGAAGAAAACTGGGTAATGAAGCTCCGGCATTTCTAAATGCTGAAGGTAATAAATACACTGCATCAGCGATTGGTAAGTTGCTTGGAAGGCTTTCAAAGCGAGCTCTTAAAAGAGGATATATTACTCGGGCAATTCATCCTCATATGTTAAGGCATGGTTTTGCTGGAGCTATTTTACGTTCCCCTGATCATGGGCATGATGCTATCGATAGGTTGATTACCATACAGGTATGCCTTGGTCATTCCAATATAGCTACAACACAAGTTTATACCAGCCTGCCATACGATATCTATGGAACTCTATATTCAAGAGAGGGTAGGATTCTTAGGCGTTATGAAATAATGGCGAGGGTATGGGCAAAAACTAAATTAAAAATAATGCCTGGAGATGAGAAGTGACGGAATTAACTTCAACTACTAAGCTTTCACGGATACTAGCATCTATAACTGAAGACAGAAGTCAGGCCTGGATGATTCCTATCGTGAATAAATGGAAGAAAACAAATTTCTTCGCTACATCTTCACACCAATATCTTTTACAGAAGGCCGGTATACCCAAGTCACACCGTAGAGCAGATTCAGGAGAAAGTGAGGAGATTAACATCCTTTTGGCAGCTATAGACACTGTAATGGTCGAGGAGGGCGTTTTAGTTCCAAACTGGAGTGCATCGTCATTGGAGATTAGACGAAACCTTAGGAATTGGTGGTGTGGGCTTTCTTTTGAGGATAAAAAAAATCTTAAGTGCTTTGGAAATAGAGTTAGATTCAGTAAATATATAAACAACTGGCGGGGCGGGATTGGTTACGAAATTGTTGCGAAGTTAGCAGAGACCTATAATCAGGAACTCATTGGAATGGGTATTCTTGATAGTGAGTACGTTCCAACAAAAGATAGAGGGGGATTTCGTGATAAAAACTATATGAAAAAAAGGATGGCAAAGTCTAGGCAGTGGGATTTGCTGGGATCAAGGCTTCTTGAGAGTGTGAGTGACCTTATTCACCCTGATTCAACAGATGAGCCTTTCATTCAATTAAAGCAATTGTTTGCAGCAAAAATGAAGTCCTTGACGAGCAACTCTGGGCGAGCTAACTATAGGGATGGATTCAATCACTTAACTAAATTTCTGATACAGGAAAATATTTCTGAGAAGACCTGTTTGTCAGATATATTAGATGAGTTTGTTCTCAGCCGGTTTTATCAGGGGTATATACAAGAAATGCTAGAGCAGGGAAAGCTTTCGCCTTCAACCACTCCTTCGATAACCAGTTCTGTAAGGTTAGCTTTAAAACGTGCTATAAAAATAAAAGGCTTGAACTTTACCTTCTTTCATGATTTTGAATCATTAGAAAAAGGGAGAGTGACAGAGGGGTATAAGCCATTTTCAGTAGCCGAACGAACTAAAATTAATGATGCAATATGTAGTGATATTGAAGAAATAAAAAGAAAGATGACTTTATATGATAAGACGGTATGCGGTGAATACCCTCTTAGCTCTGATGGCAAGATAATCCCTGGTATGGCTACTATTGATAATGCAAAATACTTGTTTGATAACTGTCTGAATTCTACCCCTGTATTCTACGGTGGTAATAACTGTATTAAAGGTGAAGCTTTTCTTCGCATCATTGCTAGTTTAGAGGTTGGTCTACATAACGTTTATAACTCATGGGGAGTGCTTGCTATGGTTGATAGTGATACTTTGGCCCCATTTATATTTCGGTTGGCTCAAATTACTGGGATAAATTCTGAATCGATACTCACATTAAATGTTGACGATTTAGTTCTGGAGCACCCTGCTACTGGCAAGCCATGTCTACGTTATTGGAAGGAACGTAGTTCGGGCCAAAAAGAATACCATTTGGACCTGTTTAAGGCCAAGCTCCAATGGCTTACCCGAAGCCAAAGCATAGAGATTGTAGATATATTTGAAACGGTACAAAGGTTAACTGCAAGATTTAGGGAACAAGCGCCATTAGATATTCGCAATCAATTATTTTTGTACAAAAGTTCAGGCCAGACATCGGTTGGTAAACTTATGGTTGTTAAGACAGCTTTGACGAGTATTTTTAGAAACTTTGTAGAGAAGCATAACCTGCAAGATGATAGTGGTAACTCGACTAAATTTAAACTTACAAGATTTAGGCCGACGTTTGTTAGTGAGCTGATTGAGAAGGGTGTATCAATTAGGGAAGTTCAACTTATGTTAGGTCATAGAAATATTGAAACGACAATGGGATATTTAGATCGACTGGACTTCAACCGTATTGCAAGAGTTAAGGTGGAGGAAGCTTTAAAGCATATTCACGAGAAGGTCGTAAGCTCGTCTTCTTCAACTAAGGATAAAAGTCAAAAGTACAAATTAAATGAGGAGCGGATAGTTTTTACTACACCTTTGGGAGGGTGTGTAAATATATTTGAACCTCCAAGGTTTATTAAGGAGTCTCAGGCGAATAAAGATGATCAACCATGTTCTCAATATAACAAGTGCTTGAGTTGTGACAACGTGATGTTGACAGCCTCACACTTACCTGAACTGTTTGCTATGCGCCGAGACTATTTACTTCTGATGCAGAGAAATAGGATTATGGATACACCTTATGGGATTGTTATCAGAGAGAACTTATTTTTATTGGAAGAAATATTATCTCCTGAGAAGTCTGACTTTACTGTAGATGAGTTAGATGAAGGGGAAAGACTGTCACAGTTCGTTGAGACTGCAGTTATAGATGGAGTGGCTGCCTAATGGTGATGAGAAATAAAGAATCTCATGTGGAGCTAATAAAGAAGTTTAGTGAAAATCAAACTCTGTTGATAGCCTTCTACGATATCAATCCATCTCATAGTGGTGATGACATAGAGTCTGAAGAGCTATACATTCAGTATTTGACGGCATTACCTGTAACTAAATTAAGCATCTTCTCGGACAATATTTGGGACTACAATGATGACGTTATAAATCCGGCTCGTAATGTACAGGGGGCAAAGTTAAAAATTGATTTTAGTCGATACACAAATATACCTCCTTTCATCATTACTGAGATGAAATGTTTATTTCATTACCTGTTATTGGCGCCTCTTTCGTTTACAAAGAAACGGGGGCGTCAGAAGGGGGGTAGCCTTAAGCCGAATACAGTAATTTCTCAGTTTAAAAGTGGGCTGAAATTTTTGGATCATGTGTTTGGTAAATTGAATATTGATGGGGCTAACTTTGTGGCGGGGTATTACAAAACACTTGGGGATGTCCTAGAAGGTGATTTTAGGAATGCATCGAAAGATTATTCATATGCTGTAGGTGCTACGATAAAAAAATTCTTTGAGTATCTTAAGCATCCTCTTACAAGTGAGGTTTTGGGGCATAATATTCAGATTGACTTTGACTCAATGGCGTGGCCAGAACAGCATAAAAGAAAGAGAGAAGCACGGCTGGTATTTGAAAATAATGATTATGAAAAGCTGGTGTCGAGGTCAGCTTTTCGAATTGTTGAGTTCTTGAACCTTATGAATATGGATATTGAGGACGAAGTGGCCAGCAGACATTATAAAGCTTTAAAGAGCCAATTTACTGCTTTAGATTTAACTCCGAAATTAATTAATGATTATATACTTATTCGCTTACTATCTAAGGGATATTCGCAAGGTTTCATCGAAGAGAAGTGTAATATAAATAGTGGCTATTTGAATGAGGATGGCTCACTTTTAACTCATGAAAAGATTCGGGTTTTAGCTAAGAAAAAGCATAATATTTCTCACTTTGACAATGTTAGAAAGAATGTAAATGAAATCTACTATGCGTGTTGTTATATAGTTGGACAGTATACAGGGATGCGTCCTAGCGCTCTTTCTGAAGTGAGGCTAAGTTCATGCCTTATCAGTGAGGGGAGCTTTGACTTAATTGCATCGGAAGAGAAAAAGGGTAAGTCCTTTAGCTTGAATTTATTTGATGATAAGTGGGTTGCAATACCAATTGTAAAGGATGCTATCAAAGCCGCTAGAGTTCTTTCTGTTCTGAAGAATAATGATTATATGTTCTCAAATATGGATACGGTTAAGGCTGGAAATCTTATGACGAATATGGATTCATCAGGTATCAAGCATTTCTTCGGCAATTTTTTTGGTTTGGTATTAGGTGAGACAAAGACTAAGAAGATTAAATTCACAAGTTATATGATGCGCCATACTTTGGCGTATCAGTTGCATAGGGCAGAGTTGGGATTGCCATTTATCTCCTTTCAACTAAAACATTTAATTGATAGAGTTGGTAAATATACGAGTGATGGTGCAACAAGTGAAGTAACACTTGGTTATGGTGAAATAGCAGATAGCATTACAAGGAATGATAGTCAAAATAGGACTATACGGCGGATGGCAGAAGTTGAGAGGGTAAAGGCTGTTATGAATCCGGATGGGACATATATTGGGTTAAAAGGAGAGGAGCATAAGGAGCGAATCAAGAAAGCATTTGAAGGGTATATGGCATCTGGTTACTCACACGAACAGATTTATGAAGCTATGGCTGAGCAAGGCTTAGCTATTGTAAATGTAGGAACTGGGTTTTGCTATGGAGGAACAGAAGACTTTGATGAAAGCCTACCCTGCATTGGAACGTTAAGGTGTAACCCCATAAGATGTAAAAATGCGATCGTGAGTAAGGCTAATGCTCCAAAATGGAGAGAGGTTTATTTGTCAAATAAAGTATTATTAGGAAAGGATGGTTATCAAGAGCATGAGCCTCAGATCCTTGCAGCAATGAATGAAGCCGAGGCTGTTCTAAAGCTTCTTGGTGAAGGATCTGCACCATGAGTGAAAATGCATTTGATGAGCGTAATCAGCAGGATTACGATAATTATACGGATAAGATAAATGAAGCTCTTGATAAAATTGCATCTACGCCGAGCTTAAAAGCGACGCTGACAGAATTGTCGAGATTAACTGGAATGCATAGAAATACTCTGACAAATAGAGATTTTCCTAAGCGCCGGCTGGAAGCAATCAAGGAAGAAAGAAATGTACGTCAGGAACTTAAGAAGCGTAAAAAGAAAGACTTTGTTAAGGAGCTTGAGGAGCAGCTTGATAAGGCCGGTCTTGAGCTGGTTCACTGGTTTACCATGTATCAGGCTGCCCAGAGAGAAACGGGTGACCTCGGTTTGCAGCTTAAGAGAAAGCAGGCATCTTTGGAGTCGCATATGAAAGAGTTGAAGGCTGAGCGAGAAAAGACAGATATACTAGAGAAAGAATTAGAGAATACTAAACAGTTGTTGAGAGATATTAAATGAAAAATTACCTAGAGCTATTAACAGACGTGCTGGACAATGGTACTAAAAAGGGAGATAGAACTGGGACAGGGACCACGTCTGTTTTTGGGCGTCAATTTCGACATGATTTGAGTCGCGGTTTCCCGCTGCTAACAACCAAAAAAATACATTTCAAGAGTATAGCTAATGAACTTATTTGGTTTCTTAAGGGTGACACTAATACTAAGTGGCTAAAAGAGCATGGCGTATCTATTTGGGATGAATGGGCAACAGCTGATGGTTCATTGGGGCCTGTATATGGAAAGCAGTGGACTGCATGGCCAACAAAAGATGGTGGTGAGATTAATCAAATTGATTATGTAATAAATACGTTAAAAACTAATCCTAATAGTCGAAGAATATTGTTTCACGGCTGGAATGTAGAGTATTTGCCTGATGAGTCAATCAGTCCGCAAGATAATGTAGAACAAGGTAGGATGGCTTTACCGCCTTGCCATCTTTTATACCAGTTCTATGTTGCTGATGGGAAACTGTCATCTCAGTTGTACATGAGGAGCTCAGACATCTTCTTGGGCTTGCCATATAATATAGCAAGTTTGGCACTGTTAACGCACATGTTATGTGAGCAATGTGATCTTAAGCCTGGTGAAATCGTTGTGAGCTTTGGTGATTTGCATGCATATTCAAACCATATGGAACAAATTAAAGAGCAGCTTTCACGAGCTCCTAAGACATCGCCTGAGTTGCAGTTCACGAGAAAACCTAGTTCTATTTATGGTTACCAGTTTGAAGATTTAATTTTGGAAGGTTATGAGTCGCACCCTCACATTAAAGCTCCTGTGGCAATATGAGCGGTGTTAAGTCCAGAGGTTAATGATTAGGACACCCAAATATTAAGGTTAACCTCTCTAAAGGGACTCCAACTGGGCTTTGGTACCACAAGTACGTATTCTTAAAAAGATCTCGATACAAGCCAGCTAAGCATTGATTTAGAACACATTAGTCACACTAAACAAATCACCTTCAGTTAAAATAATAATGACCAGCCTAATTCAAGTTGGTATTGTTTTATTTCTAATTCAACTGTTTGGCCTTATGGTATTCAAACATCTCACCTACAGGAACCGTTAATACCTATAGTCCGTCTACAACTACAGCAAGTATAAAGTTATTTCTCAAGCTCCTTTAGCTCAGCAGCAACCTTATTAATCAGTTCTTCACATGAAGCACCATCATTAGACTTCAAATATGCAAGAGCTAGAAGCGTAAGAGGATGAATTTCAAGGCAAGAAGAAATCATCTCGACCTTCTCTAGGGTTGGACTTTTCAAGCCACGCTCTAAAGAGCTAACATAGGTTCGACTCGAGACAATTGAAAAGTCCTCCTGACTCATTTCCCGCTTCTTTCTTACCTGCTTCAGAGCTATCCCAAAGGCATTATTGATATTCATATCCCAATCTCAACTTACTAAGTATTAAGTTAATGATTTAGCCCTAATGAATACTATAGTGCTACAATCTATAGTGTTCATTGGTTCTATACTAGGAAGGGAGATGTTTGAGGTAGTTGATAATAGTAAAATGATGTCACCTGATGATGTTTTAGTATCAGCAGAGATGCTGGCATGCTCATACGTCGCGAGATTCAATTTTAACCACTGGTTTTATGTTGTTTGCGCCACTACAAGTGAAGATTATGTCCCGCTAATCTACTTCATGCACAGCATCACTCAGTTACTAGAATTAAATTTGGACAATAGCTCCATAATTGAAGAAGTTTATATCGTCTCCCCAAGTAAACTTAATAAATCTAAACAGTGGGAAATGTCCCCATTGAAACGTATATTAAAAGGAAAAGAACCTAACCTTAGATATGAGCAGTCCGTCTATATTTATGAACTAGAACGCGGGGATCTCTATGTAGACTCCATGTTTAATACTAAAAAGAATAATTTATTGGATATTAATACTATATGTGAATTCCCAACCATGAATTAAGCAGAAATAAATACCATGGATCAATCAGAGTCGCCATCTAGTAAGCTCTTAAGTTCATGCATCAAACCTTCACTATTAATAAGTGGCAGATATCCCTACAGCCCCTCGAATTGTTTATCTTATATCCAAGAACCAACCCTGAGTTCCCCACATAAATCATTCTATTGAAACCTATAGTATTCATTGTTACTCTCAGTCTCCATGGTTAAATTTAGATGGAGTCAACGAGTGTTGCCGAACTTTCTTAAAATCACATTTCCCCCGTCGGATGCACCACGCAATTATCCAATAGGTCCTCTATACCCTAAAATTGAAATTGCTTGGTCAAATGACAAAGGTATTGTCGATCACCAAGAAGTACCAATTGACTCTAGAATAGATGGATCGCTAGCTCATTATGTCTCAAAGCTTGTTGCTCGAAAGTTATCCGGGAAGAAACTTTATGTTAAGAATCTACCTGACAATATCAAGTTATATGAAAGCTTTTTCAACGGTGTCCCTCACTCATTTGAACTGATAGATCTTAATGAGTTATTTGATGATGAGATTAATAGTCATGAAAGCCTCTCTCTAAATCTAAATTCTTACTCAGGGCCAGGTAATGCTAAGCGAGCAGTAGAGAACTATGTAGCACTCTACTCAAAATTAAATAGTGAACTCCAGTTTATAGATTTCGAAGCTTCAAGCCTTAACCCAGACAGTTATCCAATCGAAGTCGCTTGGTCAAACCAAGATGGAACTCGAAAAAGTCACCTTATCAATCCTTATTCTGTAAAAGAATGGAGGGATTGGAGCACGTCATCACAATCCATTCACGGGCTATCCCGAAATAGGTTATCCCAAGAAGGAAAGCCTGCATTGTGGGTAGCCAATCATATGAATGAAGACCTCAAGGGAAAGGTTCTACTAACTAACTGCGTTGAGTACGACTTAGATTGGTGTCAAAAGCTATTTAAATCTACTGGTCAAGAGATGAAATTCAAACTAGGTGATGTATGGCATGTTTTTAGTTTGCATCTTCATCTTGAGCCATCTCTTGAACAAGTCATGATCGATCAGCCAGTAACACCTGAGCAGGTTAAGCAAGAGTTACAGAAGATTAGTGAGCGGGCTTGGCTGCAAGTTGATGGTCATAGGCACAGGGCTGGTGTGGATGTTCAGCAACTACAAATCATGTGGCAAACCATTCAGGAATGCTATGGAAAGAAAACTACCAACACATTTTTATCAAAGGAGAAATAAATGAGCTACATAATGGTGGATATCGAGTCTGACGGTCCCATTCCTAGTGATTATTCGATGATATGCTTTGGGGCAGTCATCGTGAAAGGTGATTTGCAGGAGACTTTTTATGGGCAACTTTGCTATATATCTAATAATTGGATACCAGAGAATTTGGCGGTTAGTGGGTTTTCAAGAGACCAAGTTTTAACATTTCCTGAGCCTAGAGGTGTCATGCTTAAATTTGAAAAATGGCTTGAGGTGAATTCTGTGGGTAAGCCTATCTTTATTAGTGATAATAATGGTTTTGATTGGCAGTTCATCAACTGGTACTTCCATTATTTTATTGGTCGAAATCCTTTTGGGCATAGCTCTATGAATCTGAACTCACTATACAAAGGGTTGAGAGTGGATATGAGAGCACACTGTAGAGAGTTATGTATTACGAAGCATACTCACAACCCTGTCGACGATGCCACTGGTAATGCTGAAGCATTAATAAGTATGAATGATCGTTATAACTTGAACCTCAAGCTGGTATAAGGAGAAGAAGTAATGAAAATACAATTTTCTTCTGATATTCATCTCGAATCCAGACGAGGATTTCAGATTGAACCGACTGACAGCGATATTATTACCCTAGCAGGCGACATAGGTGTTGGAATGAAGGGAATAGAGTTTGCAGCAATGCAAACACGCATTCATAACAAGCCTGTTATTTATATTGCAGGCAATCACGAGTATTACCGTTACGACTATGACGAATTACTGTCAGCAATGCGCTCATACGCTGACACCATTCCACTACTACATTTTCTCGAAAATGATGAACTTATATTTCAAGGTGTGCGTATATTAGGCATGACCCTCTGGACAGACTACATGGGCGATAGAACGGAGTCGCAAGAAATAAACATGGCTTATATTGAAGTTAGTCTAAATGACCATAGGCTAATCAGGAAAGGTAATAGACCATTTTTACCAGAGGATACTTTGAGTTTGCATGAAGAATCTAAAGCATGGTTAATGAAGAAATTAGACGAAGACTTTGATGGACCCACGATTGTAATAACTCACCATGCTCCAAGCCTAATTACCCAACATCTACACTATGACTATGGCCCTATGTCGACTGGATTTCTATCTGACCTAGATGACCTAGTAAGTAAGGCCGATCTTTGGATCTATGGTCATTCACACTCGAATATCGACACAATGATCGGCAAGTGCAGACTTGTTAGTAACCAGACTGGTTATAAGCATGAGGATATTCCAATTCCGTTTAACCCCAGTTGGGTAATAGAGCTGACCTGAGATTCAATAATCTAGGTGTGGGTGGCCACCGTTGATGGGGTATCCATTAGATGTGGTTATCCTCAAGCAATAGAACACAACGACTAAGAGAATATATAAATTATGTTAATGACGATGGATAAAGCAGATGTAACGTTAATAGGCTG
>Ga0209495_1001891_pt1 | contig 14098 bp, 8 predicted proteins | sample EN1Hudsemesocosm_FD_184629 | JGI IMG/M metagenome (GOLD analysis project Ga0209495, IMG submission 184629) | Methane-oxidizing microbial communities from mesocosms in the Hudson Canyon - EN1E Hudson Canyon (SPAdes) (version 2) | ecosystem: Environmental > Aquatic > Marine > Cold seeps | place... | reverse complement strand
TACTCGAAAATTAATTGCTTAATAAACATGTAGAAAGCTTTCAGATTCCTTGTTTGGACCAGGGTTCGATTCCCTGCATCTCCACGAATTCAATTCCTTGAATTGGGAAAAACCCTGAAAATCTGAGCATTTTCAGGGTTTTTTCATTTCTCCAAAGCGCATAAAAACACATAATAGAGCCGATTTAAATGGCTAAAACGTAACCCCACCCATTTTGGGGTTACGATTTGATGAAAATGAACTATACTCTGATGTGTAGTGTTTTGCGCAACCAATTAACAGAGATATTTATTTTCTTTGTAAATCCAAGTTTAGTACGTACTCAATTTGATAGTTTTAAATAAGAACAAGTCAAACAAACGATACAAAAACCTTAAACAGAGACCTCTTTTGTGTTTATAATATTTTAGTATTTTAGTAGCTTATAAAATACTTGTAAAAACTAAAATGCGTATACATAGCATATTATTATTTCTCTGCTTACTATCACAAAGTATAAATCTACATGCCCAATCAACTATCGAAGGACGTGTTTCTGATACAGATGGTCTAGCTTTACCTGGTGTTAACCTTTACTTTTTACAGAGTAAATATGGAGCAGTGACAGACGAAAATGGTTATTTCCTAGTATCAAAGCCTATTATCCCAGACACACTAATCTTCTCTTTCATTGGTTATAGTGATTTACTCATCACCGAGTTCCCCGAAGGTTTACTCACACTAACACTCCACGAAACCACTGAAGAACTCGACGAGGTCATTTTAACAGCCTTTGGAATTAGTCGAGAGAAAAAAGCACTTGGATATGCTATTGAAGAAATAAGTTCTGATGAACTGAGTGAAGGTAATAGCTCAAATCCTATAAACCTTATCAGCGGTAAGGTGTCGGGCTTACGCATAAGTCAAACTTCTGGGGGCGACGAGAGTTCTACGCGTATTGTGCTTAGAGGTAACAGATACTTAGGGCAAGATAATCAGGCATTAATCGTGGTAGATGGTGTACCAATAGATAATACAACTAGAGGAAGTGGTAGTACTTGGGGTGGAATTGATTTTGGATCTGGTATTTCTGACATAAACAGCGATGATATTGAGTCTATATCTGTTTTAAAAGGGCCAAACGCTGCTGCACTGTATGGATCTAGAGCATCCAATGGAGCGATAATAATCACTACAAAAAAAGCCAAAGACAATAAATTAAGAGTGAGATTCCAGTCGAGTATCTCAATCGAGAAAGCTGACATACTAAATGAATTTCAAAACAGCTATGGGGCTGGAAGTATGGGTAATTTCGATTATAAGTATTTTAATGACTTTGACACGATTTATTCTGCAAGTGGAGAAGCCTATTATTTTTCACCAGGAGACTCTATTGCTCAATTTAACACAGGTTACTATGGCAAAAGTTGGGGGCCAAAAATGGAAGAGCAAAACTATGTAGATTGGGATGGTAAAATTAGAAATTACACTGCGCAACCAAATAATTACAGTAATTTCTACCAAACTGGCTTCAGAGTAAAAAATTCTATTTCCATAGATAAAGCTTCTGAAAATACACATTTTAGATTCTCTTATTCCAACACAAAAAACAACAGTATTTCACCCAACAGTAATTATGTGAAAAACTTATTGACGCTTAGAGCGGGAAGTCATTTAAATAAATGGATAGAAATTGACTCAAAAGTTAGCCTGAGCAGTCAAGAGACTTTGAACCGCCTTAATCAATCAGACGGTAGAGGAGCTGCCAGACATTTTAATCTAATGCCACGTTCAATTAGTTTGGAGAGTTTAGAAAGTTATGAAGATGAAAATGGACAAGAAAAAATATGGTACACTCCCTGGCCATGGATGAGCAACCCCTATTGGATGGCCTATAAAAATCAAAATGAAGACAAGAGAAATCGCTTGATGGCCTACGTATCTGGAAAGCTTATTCTTAACGAAAATTTAGAATTACAAGTTAAAACAGGTGTAGATACTTATTACGAAAATCGATACAATCGTATTGCTACTGGGTCTTTTCAAAATACATTTGGTGAATATTCCGAACAGAGAAGTCAATTTAAAGAAATCAACAGTAGTTTTTTACTGCTGTATTCAAAACAACTACATCAAAAGTTAAACTTCAGTGCAAACTTTGGAGGAAATACAATGTTCCAAAGCTTTGATGATATATTTACAAAAAACAGTCGTCTTGCCGAGCCTAACTTTTACAATATTGAAAACAGCAACTTACCGATTGACTTAAATTCATTTCAATCAGAAAAGGCAATAAACTCATTTTATACTTCAAGTCAATTTGACTATTTGGGTTATTTATTTTTTGATATGAATCTGAGAAATGATTGGTCTTCAACACTTCCAATTAACAATAATAGTTATCTCTATGCCTCTTATAATTTATCTTGTGTATTTTCTGAAGCTTTAAACTTAGAATCAAGTAAATTTAACTTTGGTAAAATTCGTGCTTCATGGGCTCGAGTAGGATCAGATAGTCCACCTTATGGCTTACAGTTAACTTACGGTCAAGAAACACCTTTTAACGGCACAGCTTTAGCCTCTGTAAATTCTACTATGCCTAATCCAAATTTGAAACCTATGTTTACCAATTCCAAAGAATTGGGCTTAGATTTTAGTTTGTTTCAAAACAAAATAGAAATTCAAACAACTTATTACCATTCCATAACAGACAATCAAATTTTACAATCGGATATTTCTGACGCCAGTGGTTTTGCGAGTTACTTAAACAATGTGGGCTCTGTACTTAATAAGGGCTTCGAAATACAATCGAATCTAAAATTGTACAAGTCTCCAAAAATTAAAGTTAGTAGTTTATTTACTTTTAGTAAAAACAAAAATGAAGTACTAAGCCTATCAAACGAACTAGACAATTATATCCTTGCTTCGCATTGGGGAGTAACCATAGAGGCTAAACCTGGCTCGGCTTATGGAAATATTGTTGGAGTTTCAATCCAAAAAGATGAAAATGGCAATCGTCTTGTCGATGAGGATGGTATGTATATAATTGGCGATAGAATGGTTTTGGGGAATATCAATCCCGATTGGTCAGGTTCTATAAGCCCAAGTGTTAGTTATAAATCTTGGACCTTGAATTGCCTTGTTGACTTCAAAATGGGAGGTGATCTATACTCAGCTACTAATATGTACGGAATGGGCTATTCGGGTAATTACGTACAAACTCTACAAGGACGAGAAGCATGGTATGCTTCAGAAGCTGAAAGAGAAGCTCTTGGAATAAGCTCAGAAGACTGGGATGCCACAGGAGGTTATTTAGCCCAAGGAGTTTATGCAAATGGAATAGAAATTAATGGTGAGGATGTTTCAGGACAAGAGAACCAAGACTATGTCAACCCTGAACTTTATTGGGGTCAGTTTTCAGAATGGGGAAATGAAATTCATGAAATTCACGTTTATGATGCTTCATACATCAAGTTTAGAGAACTGAATATCAGCTACAAATTTTCAAAAGCTGCAGCCGAAAAATTAAAAGTTCAGTATTTAGAGGTAGCTTTTTACGCAAGAAACCTTGCTTTACTCTATTCAAATATTCCAAATATAGATCCCGAATCATCTTACAACAATGGAAATGGACAAGGAATTGAATATGGCTCTTACCCTTTTGTTAAATCGCTTGGTCTAAGCTTAAAAGCAAATTTCTAATGAAAAAATATTTACTTCTACTTTGCATCGCTTTAATCCAGTCATGTGATAAGGGGTTCGAGGAACTTAATCAAAACCCCAATCAGTCGCCAAACATCAATCCAGAATATTTATTCAGTCAAAGCCTTTTAAAAGGTGCTGGACAATTCTCCACTGGAGTGCATACAGAGATATGGACCTTAATGGAATGGACACAAATGCTAGCTGACTTAAATGAACCCACCAGCAATAATAATTTCTATACCTATAGTGAGGACTGGAATAATGAATTATGGAAAGAGTGGTATGTTGATGCATTAATGCCCGTGCAGGATGTATTGTATCAAACAGAAAACTCAAGTAAAGATGTCAATTTGTACCAGATGGCACGTATATGGAAATGTTTCCTATATCACAGAATAACCGACTTATGGGGTAACATCCCTTATTCTGAAGCTTTAAGTGGATATAATAACAGTATTCTTACACCTAACTACGACTCTCAAGAGTCTATTTACTTACATCTATTAGAAGAATTAGAAGATGCTTCGAATGCTTTAGATGCAAATTTAAACTCACCTAGTCAAAGCGATTTAATCTTTCAAGGTGATGTAGTTAAGTGGGAACAATTTGCAAATGCACTAATCTGTAGATTAGCGCTAAGAATTTCTGATATCAAACCAATAAAGGCTTCAGAGATTTTCAGTAGTCTAGACGAATCAAAACTCATGAAAAACAATGATGACAAGGCTGAGTTTCCTTTTTACGGGGAGTACTTACACCCTTTTTATGAGCTTGATTATACAGGTCAAGGAATGCGTAAACCTTCTCAGTTTTTGATTGAAGTCTTAGAAAACGATCCTCGGCTATCTATCTATTGTGCACCTACAGAATTTGGACTTAGCTTTGGTATTGAAGAATATGTAGGTGTGCCAAATTTAAGTAGCATGAATGAACATAGTCATTTGAATGATAATACAACTTCGGAAGTAGGTAGTTATTTCTTACAAAGTAGTTTAAGCGGTGAATTATTAAGCTATGCAGAACAGTGTTTTATACTCGCAGAAGCTTCATTAAAAGGCTTGTATCCTGGTGATGCATCCAATTTCATGAGACTGGGTATAGAGGCGCATATGAATGATTTACAGGTAGAACCTGACTTAATTACTGACTATCTCAATAATTTACCCACAGTAAGCCTTGGTGAAATTCAAAAACAAAAGTGGGTTACATTTTTGTATCTTAATGCCTTCGAATCTTTTGCAGAAAAGAGAAGAACGGGTTTTCCTACATTTGCAATAGAGAATAGCGAACATCCTCTACCAAAACGTTTGGTATATCCTATTTCTGAATACGACTTAAACGGAGTCAACGTTTCCGCACAAGGTGCTATAAATTCACAAACCCCCGTATGGTGGAATAATTAAAATCTATGAAAAAACAGTACACGATTTTCTTTCTACTCTTAAGTTTACAAATCTTCGCTCAAGATTTAGTTATTGAAACTTTCTCTGAAGCACATCACAGTGGAGCAAATACCATTACTCAAACCTTTAACTTCCCAGAAGATGTTTCCAATTTTGAGAAAATTGAAATGCGTATTTCACTTACTTGTCCTACAGGAGGATGTGATCCATGGGATAGAATCGCTTGGCTGCAACTACACACCGAAGTGAATACCTTTGAAATCGGTCGATACGCTACTCCTTATGGGAATGACTGGTGTTCTTGGCTAATTGATGTAAGTGCTTATCGACTTCTATTAAGTGGTGAGGTTAGCCTTAGCTCTTATATTGAAACTTGGGATAAAGGTTGGCTATTAGATGTAGATTTTGAGTTTTATGAAGGAACTCCAGAATACCAGTATATTAGTGTAGAAAATTTATGGGCAGGAAATGAAACAGATCCTAGTCTAACAAATAATAACAACTATTATAACTTTTTGTACGGAGAACCCTTCTTTAATTACAACTTGCCAAGTAAAACAATTACCATTCCTAGTAACCGAGAAAAAAGTATGGTTCGTATCGTTAATACTGGGCACGGACAAGCTAATACTCATAATGCTGCGGAATTTTCTGATAAAACACATGAGCTTAAAATCAACAACCTAACAGTTGCAAATCATCACTTATGGAATTCCGATTGTAACCTAAATCCATGCTCACCTCAATCGGGAACTTGGCAATATGCTAGAGCTGGTTGGTGTCCTGGACAAAATGTTACTCCTAAAGACATAGACATCACCAGTAATACCTATATCTGGCAAGAATTAGAATTAGATTACGTTTTAGAAGATTATGTAAACGAGTGCACACCTTGGAATGTGAACTGTATTGACGGTATTACTTGCACCGACTGTAGTTTTAATGGAGGTTCACATACTCAACCTAATTATAAAATAGCCATTCAGTTGTTTCATTTTAGCAACGAATTTATGGGAGTGAATGAAAATGTTATATCACCAATCAGTATTTACCCGAATCCAGCTAATGATGTATTGAATATTCGTTTCCCAGAGTCTAATCAATCCTTTAGAATTGAATGCTATAATCTACAAGGCCAACTTGTTTTCAACAGAGTCGTTACGAATTCAAATACTGTAGACTTATCCTTAAAAAATATTAAATATGGAGTTTATACTATCAAATTTGTATCTCAAAATACAACTTATACACACAAACTAATTCTTTCACATTAAACCACAATCATGAAAAAAATCACTTTACAAATTTTCGCTATCCTATTAAGTCTTTCTGTTCACGCACAAGGTCCAGCCGGTAAGAGCCTATTAATCGACTATGAACAATATCAAATAGATGGTTTGCTACGCTATGTAGATTGTGGAAATAATGACATTTTAAACCCTGGAGATTCTTTAACAATGGAAGCATGGGTTAAAGTCAGTCAACAAAGTGTTAATGATAATATTAAAATCTTCGGTAAATTTGGATTGGACAATACAGGTTACCTCTTCGGAAAAGAAGCTTCTGAACTTTACTGTGAAATGTGGACTCCTTCACAGAAGGAGATTAAGGCTGGGTTTATGCCACCTGTTGCACACTGGGCTCATATGGTCTGTACTTTTGCCAAAGGAGGTTCAATTAAAGCATATGTAAATGGTATTTTGGTAGGTGAACAGAATGCTGGGAATAATGGAATTGCTACAAGCGATAATAATTTAATTATTGGAATTGCTCCATGGGACTTAGCTAGTTTTCAATATTTCGGTGAGCTAGATAATATACGTATTTGGAATAAAGAACTTAGTGCAGATGAAGTACGATATAATATGCATCACCTTCTACAGGGTGACGAATCTGGATTAGTTGCTTATTACGAATATGAGAACAATTTGGAGGACAATTCCTCATATGCAAACCACGGAACAGGTGCTAATCTAAGCGAGTTGAACTTCAGTAATTCAAAGGCCGTAATTGCGAATGAAATCTTAGCTCCTTTGGCTGATATTCATGGTGTTTGGCTAGGACTGAGCTCTGGTTCCCCTCTCATTAACCAAATAACCAACAATGGACTCACAGTAAGTACAAACATTTATGCCGATGAACATTTACTCTTTGGTCATAATAATCTTACTGGTTTAAGTACAGAAAACCTACCCGTGAACAGTCCATCCAATTTCAAACGTCAAAATCGTCATTGGTACATTCAATCTGAAGGAGTTTCAAATGCTAATTTCAACTTTTCTTTGAGTAATGGCGCAGCTTCTGGAGAAATGCTAAACGAAGATCAAGATGCTTCATTTTACACATTACTGTATAAGGAAAATGAAACACAAGACTATACAGCCATAAAAGCTGGAAACATAAAAATTGGGGATGTAATATCCTTCCAGGGAGTAGTAATCGATAATGGATACTATACCCTTGCTGTTGGTGATGAAGCTATTCCAGAATTACTTTCAGTAAAGGAGTCTAATACCTTTTCTAGCATAGTATACCCTAACCCAAGTTCGGGTGAATTCACATTGAAACATTCAGAAAAAGTAGATTTAATTCTAATAGATTTGCTAGGGAAAGTTATTTTGAAAAAAGAAGCTTCAAATACACACAACATCAAATTAGATTCACATCAAAAAGGTGTTTTTCTTGTTAAGTTAGCTACGACAGAAGGGGTTCAAATCACAAAAAAAATTATAATTAAATAAACTCTACTTAATTTAGTTTGCCATTTTAAAATTAAACAAACAGAACCCATTTCATTAGGATGAAGTGGGTTCTGTTTGTTTACGACCTTAAAAGGTGATAGAATCTATTTAACTAGTACATCATGTTCTTTTAACATCTTAGGTATATTTGGGACAAACGCCTTTGCTGTTTCAGGAGTATAAACGGCCTTACACAAAGCTTTTGATATTGTTGGTAAACTTCTTAATTTAGCGTCGTCTCTTAATCGACTTGAACTTTTTCTTTGAAGGAATGGCATCATCAAAGGTGTTTTTTACCACAGCTGATTTATTGCCTTTCCAGTAACTGTTTTTTCCTTGTGGCAACAAGACTTCTAAAAGGTCTTTTCTACCTAAATTATTTAAGGTATTTCTAATCCAATCTTTATTCTCTTTTTTATACCAAAAGAAGAAACGATGCTGCTGCTCTTTTTCTTTTTTAGTTTTTGGAGTTTTAACTAGCTTTAAATTATAAGGATGATAACCACTGTAATAGATAACCGTAGCAACAGTCATTGGAGTTGGGGTAAATCCTTGTACTTGCTCCAGCTGAAAGCCCATATCCTTAGTTTCAGCGGCCAAATTTGCCATATCCTCCACTTCGCAAGCTGGGTGGTTGGAAATGAAATAAGGAATCAATTGAAGTTTTAAATTCTTCTTGATATTGATTCTATCGAAACGCTCCTTAAATTTATGGAAAAACATAAAAGAAGGTTTACGCATCAACTTTAACACAGGATCTGAGGTATGTTCAGGAGCCACTTTTAAACGCCCTGAAATGTGTTTCGTCATCACCTCTTCTGTATAATCGTCTAGTTCTTTTGGATCTGCATTCTTATTGAATTCAGGCACCAACATATCGTGACGAATACCACTACCAATAAACGATTTCTTTATTTTAGGATGACTATCAACAGCTTGATATAATTTCGTTAATGGCTTGTGAGAAGTATCTAAATTACTACATATTACAGGCGAAATACATGAAGGCGCTACACATTGATCGCAGATAGACTGTACCTTACCTTTCATCTTATACATATTTGCCGAAGGACCTCCGATATCAGATAAGTATCCTTTAAAATCAGACATTTTGGTAACCTTATCTACTTCTTTAAGAATAGATTCTTCACTACGGCTAGCAATAAATTTCCCTTGATGTGCTGAAATCGTACAGAAACTACAACCCCCAAAACAGCCACGGTGAATATTAATCGAGAATTTAATCATCTCGAAGGCAGGAATAGGACCCCGCTTATTATATTTTGGATGTGGTAAACGGGTGTATGGCAAGTCAAAAGAGGCGTCTATTTCCTTTTCTAACATTGTAGGATAGGGAGGGTTTATCATCAATATTCTATCGTTGACCCCCTGAAGTATACGTCTTGCTTTAAGCTTATTCGATTCTTGCTCAATAATTTTAAAATTAGACGCGAACTTCTTCTTATTCTTTAAACACACATAGTGTGAATGCAATTCTACGTCTTCCCAATTCTTATTTTTTGGGATAGCTTCGTCCTTGCCTAATAAAACTGCAGTTTGCTTGATGGTTCTTAAACTTGAAAAAGGCACTCCTTTTTGCAATAGTTTCACAATTTCTCTAAGAGGCTGCTCACCCATTCCATAAACCAACATATCTGCCTTAGAAGTTTCTAAAATACTAGGCATTAGCTTATCGCTCCAATAATCATAATGGGTTACACGACGAAGAGAAGCTTCAATTCCTCCTATTAAAACAGGAACATCCGGAAATTTATCTTTTAAAATTTTTGAATATACAGATGTGGCGTAGTCTGGTCTGAAGCCTTTATCACCATTTGGTGTGTAAGCATCCTGATCTCTGCGTTTTTTACTCGCCGTGTAATTACTAACCATGGAATCCATACAGCCACTAGTAACACCAAAAAACAACTTTGGAGCCCCTAACTTGGTGAAATCTTGTAAATTATCATTCACACTTGGTTGAGGTACGATGGCTACTTTTAAGCCGTAACTTTCTAAAATACGCCCAATTACAGCAGGTCCAAATGAAGGGTGATCTACATAAGCGTCTCCACTAAATAAAATCACATCTAATTCTTCCCAACCTCGTAGAGTTACATCTTTCTTTGTTGTTGGCAACCAATCTGAAAGTTTGTTCATTTGCATAACAGTGCAAAGATAGTCTTAATTAGATATACACCAGAAAACGAATTAGCTTTATAAAAACTTACCTCCTAATTGTAAGTCTTTTAATGAGCAGAATTTAATCAGCATTTATAATTCCATTGGACTCAAGGTTCGCCAATTCCATATGGATTCAAATATTGCACAAATAAATATGCCTAAACTGAACAAAGGATTTTAAACGATAAACTTACAATCTAAAAGCAGCATATCCCTTCGTTCATTTATAGTTCGTTAGGGCTTAAATTCAAACAGAAAAGTACTAACACTTTTCTGGCACAACTCTTGAACTTCATGGCTTAGACGAAACCAAAATAGACTTAAATCCATTCTATGGAAGAAATTGGGGTTTAAGTACATTTCCCGCAGCCAATCAGCGTACAATAGTATGTTTAACCTAAAACACATGCTTTGTATTATTCTCCTACTTGATTCATTACATAACACACGCTTCATTCCTACAGAATGAAATTCACTAATTTGTAAAACTAAATCAAGAACAAATGAAGAATTTATTTTTCTCAATCTGTATACTTAGCTCAAGTATATACGCACAAAACACAGTATGCTTCGAAATAGAAGCCAACCCAAACTCTGATGATCCAGCGCTCGCAGCCTTCACAAAGTATGTAAATGTACTCGACTGCTTTGAAATTTATGCCGAAGCAAGTATTTCGGATGCCAAAGTACTACATGCAGCAGCTATTTCAGCCGAACTCTTAGATAATAATGAAGATGGGATTGTTGATGACCCTCTTCTTAAAATTCAGTTATCAACAAGTAAGGCTTTAATGCCTTTATTGGCTTCTGAAGGGTCTGTCGGTGAAAACGCTCTCTTCGACAATTACGAAGGCGAAGGAATTAGTGCCGTATTATACAATAATGAAATAGATCCTACACAACCTGGACATTGGGGAAATGATGCTACGGTAGAAGAAATTCTACACACCATAAACCACGTTGGTCATACATTTGTTTACCCAAACGCTTTTAGTATGTCGCCTAACTCATCTCTAATGAGTGCTGCTATGGATGTTGCACGAGGAGGACAGTTTACTACTATCCCAAGTACTTACCCAGAAGAAGCCTGGTATCACTACGACGACTATACTTGTGATTACGAATGTATGGCAATCGAATATATGTACTGGGCTATTGTAAGTAATATGGGCATTTTAAATGATGCCTCTACTTGCTCTGGAATAGCAAATGAATGGGAACCTTGTAGTCCTGAATTATTTCAAAGTATGGATGTATTGATGTACAATCTTATTACTGACTCTCAATATTTATTGCCACAGAATGCTCCTGATGGAAACTACTGCCCGGAAGGAGTTGGCTTACTTGAATCAGAATATTCATCAATGGTGATCTACCCAAATCCATGTAAAACTTCATTTAACTATACCGCGAAAAATGACGGCACCGTCAATATCTATTCAATTGAAGGAGCATTAATTCTCACAAGCCCTATTAGTATTGGTCTCAATAATATTGACATATCACAATTAAATAAGGGGTTTTATATTAGTAAAACAGACAAATCGTCTACTAAGCTCATTATTCAATAAAATGTAAATCACTCTGATGAGCATAAAAAAAATCTAAATACATTCTCGCCTCTAGAAACAGTTCACTAATCCCGAATTACTATCTTCGTTTCGATGAAAAAAAGAATCATTGTTTCTGTAACAAACGATTTGGCGACCGACCAAAGAGTGAAAAAAGTCTGTAATAGTTTAAAGATGCTAGGCTATGACATTTTGTTGGTTGGTAGAAAACTCTCAAAAAGTATGGAGCTCCACAGAGACTATGAGTGTAAAAGAATGAATCTCTTTTTCAATAAGGGAGCTTTATTTTATGCAGAATACAATATTCGATTATTCTTCCTCCTCCTCGTTTCAAAAGTAGATATATATCACTCTAACGACTTAGACACACTTTTAGCAAACTTCCTAGCCGCTAAAATTCGTAGAAAACCATTGGTTTATGATTCTCATGAATACTTTACAGGGGTACCCGAAATCCAAAACAAGCCCTTGGTAAAAGCAGTTTGGCTAGCTATAGAACGTAGTATATTTCCTAAATTAAAATACATCCTTACCGTAAACCCATCTATAGCAAAACTCTATAAAACTGACTACGGTAAAATATTGCGTATAATGCGTAATATGCCCAACAAAATGACCTTTGACATTAGTAAGACTAAAGAAGATTTAGGAATACCTCTTGACAAAGACATAATAATTACTCAAGGAGCAGGAATTAATATTGACCGGGGGATTGAAGAAGCGGTTGAGGCAATGCAATATTTAGAAAATGTTTGTTTTTTAATTATTGGAGATGGAGATGTTATTCCTCAATTAAAACAACGAGTAATAGAATTGGGACTCCAAAAGTCTGTCCTTTTTAAAGGTAGAATGCCTTATCAAGAAATGATACAATACACATATCACGCACAACTTGGACTTACTTTAGATAAAGACACAAATATAAATTACCGCTATAGCTTACCCAATAAATTATTCGACTATATACACGCCAGAGTACCCGTTTTAGCAACAAGAGTTGTTGAAGTACAGAAAATTATAGAAGCCTACAATGTGGGCCTATTTATTGAAAATCATCAACCAAAACACATAGCCGATCAAATACGTTTAGCACTAAACAACGAGGAATTACAAAATACTTGGTCTGAAAATATGGAACGTGCTGTTAAAGAATTAAATTGGGAACACGAAGAAATAGCCCTGAAAGAAGTATACACTGAAATTGAAGGATAAACACTTACACATAGTAGCTTTAAACGTTCCTTTCCCAGCAGATTATGGTGGGGTAATTGACATGTATCACAAAATTAAATCTCTGAGTGAACGAGGCTTAAAAATTCACCTCCATTGTTTTCAATATGGTAGAGTTAAAGCCGAAATCTTAAATAAATTATGCGTTTCTGTTCATTACTATCCTCGTAAAATGAAATGGCTTAATATTTTTTCAAAAACACCTTTTATTGTAAAGTCTAGAACATCAGAAAAACTTCTTCAAAATTTACAAAATATTCAAGCACCCATACTTTTTGAGGGACTTCATAGTTGTGCATACCTTAACAATCCATTGCTTCAAAGTCAAAAACAATTTGTTAGAGCCCATAATATAGAAGCTGATTATTATAAAGCTCTAGCTAAAAGTGAAAAGCAATTACTCGACAAATTTTACCTATATACCGAGCACTTCAAAATAAAAGCCTACGAATTTAAGCTAAAAGAAGCTTCTGGAATATTTTCAATATCATTAAAAGACCACAAATATTTCAACAAAATAGGATCAAGTCATTATATTAAAGCTTTTCATTCCGACACAGAAATTAGTAGCCTAGAAGGAACTGGTGAATATGCTATTTACCACGGTAATTTATCAGTTGCAGAAAATGAAGATGCAGCCCTTTTCTTAATCCAAAAAGTATTTAGTCAACTCGACTATCCACTCGTCATTACAGGCTACTCTCCCAGTAAAAAACTGCGACATATTGTGAAGTCGTACAATCACATTAGAATTGTAGAAAATCCTGAAGAATCAATTTTAGAACGAATGCTAAAAAATGCTCATATGCAGGTTTTACCCACTCTTCAGGATACAGGAATAAAATTAAAACTATTAAAATCCTTACACGAAGGACGTCATTGTATAGTTAATGGGGAAATGGTGAACGAAACTGGGCTAGAATCGCTTTGCCATATTGTAGAGAAACCTAAAGAATGGATTGAGAAAATAAAAGAATTGGAGAACATCCCTTTTTCAATCAAAGAAATTCAGGCTCGTAAAGACCTAATTCTAGAAACATTTAATAGCAATACAGAAGCTAAAAAAATTATACAGCTAATTTATCCACAGGACTAATTGTACTATCTGCACAACGAATCATTTGTGATGGAAAATCATTGATAATAGAATAATCGTGTGTTGCCATAAAAATTGCCTTTCCCTTTTCCTGAATCCCCTTTAACACTTTCATTATCTCTCTAGAAGTTTCTGGATCTAGATTCCCTGTAGGTTCATCAGCAAGAATCAATTCAGGTTCATTTAATA
>Ga0209495_1001887_pt1 | contig 14111 bp, 13 predicted proteins | sample EN1Hudsemesocosm_FD_184629 | JGI IMG/M metagenome (GOLD analysis project Ga0209495, IMG submission 184629) | Methane-oxidizing microbial communities from mesocosms in the Hudson Canyon - EN1E Hudson Canyon (SPAdes) (version 2) | ecosystem: Environmental > Aquatic > Marine > Cold seeps | place... | reverse complement strand
GGAGATCTTGTTCAACAATACCTTCATGCGCATCTAAAACAAGTAATACAACATTTGCATCTTCCAATGCTTGAAGCGTTTTTACAATACTAAACTTTTCCAACATTTCTGAGACTTTTGAACGTCGTCGTATACCTGCCGTATCTATCAGGGTATATTCAGTGCCATCTTTCTCAAAAGGAATATGGATACTATCTCGTGTTGTCCCTGGTTCATCGAAAGCAACAACACGATCTTCACCCATAATACGGTTAATTAGTGTTGATTTACCCACATTTGGTCGACCTAAAACAGCGAGACGAATAGTATTATCACTTTTTTTGTCTTCTTCATCACTTTCAGTGTTTCTAGCGACTACAGCCGGCACTTCATCTTGTAATGTTAATAATAAATTAGCAGTACCTCGGCCTTGAGAGGCAGAAATAACTTGTGGCTCTCCAAGACCTAGAGCGTAAAACTCTGCTGCCATTATTTCTTTTAATTCACCTTCCGATTTATTCACGACCAGAATGGTAGGCTTGCCAATCGTACGTAGTTTAGTCGCAACAGCTTGATCATCCGCCACAAGGCCAGCTCGTCCATCAACCAAGAAAAAGACAATATCTGCTTCCTCAATCGCAAGATCAGCCTGTTTTTGCATCAAATCAGACATGTCATCAGATTGAGCCGTTAAACCGCCAGTATCAATAATGATAAAATCACAGCCGTTACTAGTAACGTTTCCGTAAATTCTATCTCGTGTAAGCCCAGAAAAATCAGCTACGAGTGCATCTCGGCTACGCGTTAAACGGTTGAATAAAGTAGATTTCCCCACATTAGGGCGCCCTACTAAAGCTATAACAGGTTTCATAATTACTGGATCCGGAATGCGGTTAAGGTGCCATCAATTGCTGTTACATAGACAATTTCATCTTTTACTACGGGTTTACTAAGAATGGCTTCATCAGAGATTCGATGACGAGTAACAAAGCGACCATCTTCACGTGACATCCAATGAACATAACCTTCAAGATCACCTACAATCACATAATTTCCCACAATAACAGGTGCTGTTATTTTACGGCGTAGTAAGCGAGTTTGTCGCCAAAGCGCATCACCCGATCCATCTTGCAAAGCCCAGACATAACCCAAATCATCGCTCACATAAACAGCATCTCCACTGTCGACATCCAAGCCAGAGCGTGAAGACATCTCTCGTGCCCAAAGCACTCGACCGCTATCTAACGATATGGCAGCAAGCCGACCGTGATAGGCCACGACATAAACAATGCCATCTTTAATAACAGGGGCAGAATCTATATCCACAAGTCGAGCTAATTCAGTTCGACCTCGTGGTACCGCTACACTTTGTTCCCAAATAACATTGCCATCTAATATTGATAAAGCGACAAGTTTACCGTTGGCATAACCTGCGACTACCTTATCTTCGTACAATACGGGTTCACTGGCACCTCGTAGACTTAAGAGAGGCACAGTACGTTGATAAGCCCATAATATATGACCATCACTGGTAGCCAATCCCGTCATTTTCCCATCAGCTGTTCGTGCAACTACGACATCCATTGCTGCTTTTGGTGGAGCAAGCACTTCACTACTTAATTTCTGTTGCCAAAGTACTGCACCATTTTGCTGATCTAAGGCAATAATTTTACCTTCTCGTGTGCCGACTAAGATGAGACCATTACCACCACCTACACCTGAGGCAACAGCAACATCAAGATCGACATGCCATAATTGATGACCTGTGAGCGCGTTATAACTGCTGACTTCACCTTCGCTATCTATTGCAACAGCCATATCACCTTGGATCCAAGTTGCTAAATCACTATAAGCATCTTCAGAACCATCACCTGTATCTGTTTGCCAGACAATTTCAGGTTCAAACTCAGCCGTAAATTCAGCTAATTCTGCAGGCGGTGCAATATAAACATCTTCTTCTAGCCATGAAGTCATGCTACCGCAAGCTGTAAGTACTAAAACAATTGTTAACCCAAGTACAGCTTGATAAAACTTAGCTATCATCTGATTCTGCCACATCATCTAACTTAATTTGTAAAATCTGTTTTCTCGGCTCACCTTGAAGCAAGTCAATCATCGCATTTTTATACGCTGTTCTTGCTTCTGAAACTTGAGCTTTCGCTACAAAAATATCACCACGTAATTCTAACAATAATGAAGAAAAGGCTGTCGACTCAGATTGTTCAATTAATGTTAAAGCCTGATCAAACTTTTCAGAATTTGAAAACAATTGAGCTAAGCGTAAGCGAGCCAGCTCTTTATGAGCAACTAAATCAGCATTATTCATAATCCATTCTAAATATGACTGTGCTGAATCAGTATCCGTTGACTGAGCGGCCATTTCAAACCCTGCAAAAACAGCATATGGTGTGGTGGAATACTCACTAAATAATAAATGTGTTTTATCTTCAGCCACCGACACGTTGTCATCATTAAGTGATAGTACAACTTGCTGATAAGCAATAGATGCATTCGCAGCTAAAGTTTGCTGATATGTTAACCAGTAACGACCACCGAAAATAACTGCTGCACCTACGATACAGCCTAAAATAACTGAGCGGCCATTATCTCGCCACCATTGTTTTATCTCTTCGCCTTTTTCTTCGTCTGATGCGTAGATATCCATCTTACTCTGTGTCCTCGTTTGCAGCTACAAGTGAGCTATCAAGTTTGTTAATTTTGAAAGGTGATAATTATACGTTAGATCGACATATAATGTGGATATCACGTACAACGCATCATATTGGTGCGAATCAATGTCAAAAGCACCACTTTGGAACATGCTCCTTCGTGTTTTCACAACTTCATTCGACCTAGCCTTTTGTTTATATTGAATTTGTCTCTTTTGGTGCAACAATTGCACTATTTTCTTTCAATTTCAATAATCAAAAAGGAAAGATCAGTGCAAAACTCAACTGACGTTCTATTTATTCTACTTGGTGCCATCATGGTACTGGCTATGCATGCAGGCTTTGCATTTCTCGAAGTAGGTACTGTACGCAAAAAGAACCAAGTTAATGCCTTGGTTAAGATTATTATGGATTTTGCAGTGTCTACCATTGCATACTTCTTTATAGGCTATGGCATTGCTTATGGGATTGGCTTTATGCAAGCAGGACCAGCACTTGTTGAAAATAATGGTTATGCCCTCGTGAAGTTCTTCTTCTTGCTTACATTTGCAGCTGCAATCCCAGCCATCGTTTCAGGGGGTATTGCTGAACGTTCGAAATTTAACCCTCAACTCATTGCTACCTTCTTCTTAGCCGGTTTTATCTATCCCGTATTTGAAGGTATGAGCTGGAATGGTTTATTTGGTATGCAAGCATGGTTAGAAGCTAGTTTTGGCGCAGGCTTTCATGACTTTGCAGGCTCAATCGTTGTTCATGCTGTAGGTGGCTGGATAGCCCTTGCTGCTGTATTGCATTTGGGTCCACGTCATGGTCGTTATGGAAAACAAGGTGAAGTCTATGCTCACCCACCATCAAATATCCCGTTTCTGGCATTAGGTGCATGGATATTAACAGTTGGCTGGTTTGGTTTTAATGTTATGTCAGCACAAGAAATTGAGGGTATTAGCGGCCTTGTTGCTGTGAATTCATTAATGGCGATGGTTGGCGGAACACTTGTCGCTTGCTTTGTCAGTAAAAATGATCCTGGTTTCGTTCATAATGGACCATTAGCAGGTTTAGTTGCCATATGTGCCGGCTCTGACGTTATGCACCCTCTTGGTGCGCTAGTTACTGGCGGCATTGCAGGTGGTTTATTTGTTTATATGTTTACCCTGACTCAAAACAAATGGAAGATTGATGATGTTCTTGGTGTGTGGCCCCTACATGGAATTTGTGGTGTTTGGGGTGGTATTGCAGCAGGAATATTTGGGCAGCTTGCTCTTGGTGGGCTAGGCGGTGTCAGTCTATCATCACAATTAATTGGTACATTAATAGGTATTACTATCGCCTTTGTAGGTGGTTATATTGTTTACGGCCTATTGAAGAAATTAATGGGTTTACGTCTAACACAAGAAGAAGAATACAACGGTGCTGATTTAACTATTCATAGAATCAGCTCGACTCCTGCAAATGATTAACAATAGCTAAAAAAATGGGTGCCTTCATTTAATGATAGGCACCCAGTTAATCACTTATGTTTAACGTAAGCTAACGAATAATTCCGCCTTCTTGATTCTTTAAATAATCAATCAGAATATCTATTTCAGCATTCTCTTGCTGCATTCCCTCAAGCTTCAACTCAGCCTCTTCTCTCCGTAAACCAGACCGATAGATAGCCTTATAAGCTTGGCGAATATTTTTAATCTGTGCATCAGTAAATTGACGACGGCGTAGGCCTTCGACATTAACGCCTACTGGTTTTGCCATATGTCCAGAGACAAGTACATACGGAGGAACATTGCGTGAGATAACACTACCCATAGCACTAAATGAGTAAGAGCCCATCGAATTAAACTGGCTTACCAATGTAAAACCGCCAAGAATCACATAATCATCAATAATAACGTGACCTGCTAATGTGGTATTATTCGCGAGAATATTCTCGTTGCCGATAATACAATCATGAGCGATATGCACATAGGCCATAATCCAATTATCATTGCCGATCTTGGTAATACCACCACCTTGAACCGTACCACGGTTAATCGTGACATTTTCACGAATTAGATTATTGTTGCCAATCTCAAGAAGTGTCACTTCGCCTGCATATTTCTTATCTTGCGGATCTTCACCTATTGATGAAAATTGTAGGATCTTATTGGCAGCACCAATCTTTGTTGGTCCGTTGATTACTACATGTGGACCAATTTCACTCCCAGCACCTATTTCAACATCGGCACCTATTATTGTGTAAGGTCCGATACTGACATTGTCAGCAATAACGGCTGATGGGTCGATAATAGCCGTACTGTGAATCATTTTGGCATTTCTTGATCAACACACATAATGTCTGCAGTGACGACGATTTCACCATCAACACTTGCTTCACCACTAAACTTCCATAAATTACGTTTGTTTTTAACTAATTTAACTGTAAGTTTCAGCTGATCGCCTGGTTCGACAGGTTTCTTAAAGCGTGCATTATCAATACCTGCTAGATAATAGAGCGCATTATCAGAACGTAAATCAGCAACAGTTTTAAAAGCGAGTAGACCTGTAGCCTGAGCTAATGCTTCAAGAATCAATACACCAGGCATGATCACTCTTTGAGGAAAATGGCCCGTAAATTGTGGCTCATTAAAAGTAATGTTTTTTATTCCTACCAATGATTCACCTGGCGTGTAATCCAATACACGGTCAATCAATAAAAAAGGATAACGATGCGGTAATAAACGTTGAATTTCATGTATATCGATTGTGTTCAATTGTTGTATCCTTTTACGGTGATTCGTAATATGTTGCTATTATTTTTTACTGTAGTCATGCAATAAGTAACCACATACTTCATTATTTCTTCTTAAGGTCTTCTAGCTGCTTCACTCGCTCTGCCAGTTTATCCATTTGTCGATAACGAATCACATTTTTATGCCAATGATGAGTTTCTTCTGCTGGGATTCCAGATGAATAACTACCCGCTTGCTTAATGGACTTGGTCACCATGGTCATACCCGTTAACATCACACTATCAGTCAATTCAAGATGGCCACCTATGCCAACACCACCACCGATAATACAATTCTTACCTATTATGGTACTACCTGCAATACCAACACAACCAGCAATAACCGTATTTTCGCCTATTTCGACGTTATGACCGACTTGGATCTGGTTATCCAACTTAACACCATTAGCAATAATAGTATCGTCAATAGCGCCACGGTCAATAGTCGTATTGGCTCCTACATCCACATCATCACCAATTTGGACACTACCGATTTGCGGTACATGAATCCATTTACCATGGTCATTCGCAATACCAAAACCATCAGCCCCAATAACGACGCCAGGATGAATGATAGCGCGCTTACCAATTCGAACATTGTCGCAAAGCGTAATATTTGCTATTAATCTTGAATCTTCGCCAATGCTGACATTATCTAAAATGACACATGCAGGTCCAATCATTACATTTTCAGCAATTGTGACACCAGCTCCAATCACAACCTGTGGACCAATATAAGCTGTCGGATGAATAGTACTATCACTTACTACTGATGCCGAAGGATGTATTCCAGCATTTCTTGCCTTTTCAGGGTTTAAAAGACGTGCAGCCTTAGCATAAGCGATATAGGGATCGTCGACAATGATCGCGTGCATCGGTACATCAGGAGCCATGTCTCGACTAACAATAACAACACCGGCACCCGTTTCAGCTAAATATTTTCTGTATTTTTTATTCGATAGAAAACTAAGTTGCTTATTTTGTGCATTCTGTAATGTTGCTACACTTGCAATTTCATATAGCTCATCACCTTGAACAATTCCGTCAATATGCTGTGCTATCTGGCTTAAAGTCCACACTTAATCTTTGACCTATTTCTTAGCTTTAAGTATCTCTAACACTTGTGCTGTCATATCTACTTTGTCACTCGCAAAAATAACACCTTGATAAACAACAAGATCATAGGCATCTTTTTTTGCTAAATCTACGATAGTTTGAGCAATTTCTTTTTCTAATTTACGTAACTCTTCATTACGACGAATTGAAAGGTCTTCACTATATTCATCTTGTAATCGCTTAAGTTCACGCTGATCACCTAATAATGCACGCTCTTTGGCTTTACGCTCGTCGGCACCTAAAATAGCACCATCTTTTGCTAATTTATCTCTTTTAGAAATTAGGTCTTTACGTTTCTTTTCTAATGATTTACTACGTGTAGAAAATTCTTTTTCAAGTCTTGAAAGTGCTTGTAGCTTTTGTGGAGACTTTTCTAATACTGCGCCAGCATTGACAACACCAATTTTTAACTCAGCTGCTTGTACAGGTAAAGCAACTAGTGCTGCAGTAAGAAATAATCCTAAAATACTTATCTTTTTCACATTCATCTCCAGATGTGTAATTAAAACGTTGAACCTAATGAGAATTGGAAGGTTTCCGTTTCATCATCATCTTGTTCATTAAATGGTTGTGCAAGACTCACGGTCATTGCACCAAAAGGGGAAATCCAAATCGCACCAATACCTGCTGAATAACGTAGTAAATCAACCTCAAAGTCTTCATTGACATCATAGACATTACCCATATCGGCAAACACGCTTAGACGAAATGATTTTAGTGTTTTCTTCAAGAATGGGATTGGGAAAACAACCTCAGCACCTGCATTAACTAAGAGGTTACCACCTAAGGCTTGTCCATCTTCTTTAATTCCCAGTGTATTAGACTGGAAACCACGTACACTTCGAATACCACCGGCGTAGAAGTTCTTGAAGAATGGTAACTCTTCTGTATCGCCATAGCCATCAGCATAACCTAGATTACCACCTAGTGATAAAGTTAGAGATTCCGTAAGTGGCATATACCAGTCATGTTTATAGCGTATTTTATAATACTGTAATGAACCACCTGGCACCGCAATTTCAGCGCTTAAACTTTGCGATCTACCGCGTGTTGGTAATACTGAATTATCACGAGAGTCACTTGACCAGCCAAGAGAAAGAGAGAACGTATCAAAATCAGTTCCTTCAGCATCAATAAAATCTTGGTAACGTTGAATAGTATTAGTACTAGGTAAGTTTAATTGCGTGTTTTCATAACCGAAAGCCAGTCGAATGCGATTGTTTTCAGAAATAGGGATACCAAAACTCATATCTCCACCCCAGTTATCAGTACTATAACTTGCTATATTTGCTTCATCAGCATCCGTTTTACGATAAAAACCATTAAAACCCTGACTAATACCATCAACTGTTGCAAACGGGTTGGTATAACCCAAACTATATACCGTATTTACACTACTATTATTAAAACCAAAATCAATATGTTTCCCGCTTCCTAAGAAGTTTCTCTGTTTAATATTCGCATTAAAAATCAAACCATCAGATTGAGAAAAACCAAGACCTGCTGATAAACTACCTGAAGCCATTTCCGTAACATTAAAATCGAGATCAACTTGATCTGTTGTTCCAGGAACCGGAACGGTTTCAACGTTTACCCCTTCAAAATAACCTAAGCGCTGTACACGAGAACGAGATTGTTCCACATCACCCGTAGAAATCCATGCAGCCTCTTGTTGACGTAATTCTCGGCGTAGAACTTCATCACGTGTTTTGCTGTTACCCGCAATATTAATACGACGTACATAAGCACGACGACCAGGATCAACAAAGAAGGTTAAGCTAACTTCTTTATTTTCTTTATCTATATTTGGTACAGCATTAACATTTGCGAAGGCGTAGCCATCATTACCTAAGCGGTCTGTCAATGCTTCAGTACTTCTTGTAATCTGTTTACGTGAAAAAACAGTGTCTTTTTTTATGCTTACAAACTGAAAGAGTTCTTGTTCATCTACGATTAAATCGCCTGCTAAACGAACCTCTTTGATCGTGTACTGATCGCCTTCTGTAATATTAATTGTGATAAACATTTGTTCTTTATCACCCGTGATTGATACTTGAGTCGAATCAACAGAAAAGGCAACAAATCCTCGGTCTAAATAAAACGACCGCAAGGTTTCTAAATCTGCAGACAGTTTTTGTCTAGAATATTGATTATCTTTGGTGAAAGCTGACAGCATATTACCTGTCGTAGATTGAAACTCAGACGTTAACTCATCTTCATCAAAGCTCGTATTACCCACTATATTGACACTACCTATAGTAGCCACAATACCTTCAGCCATGGTAATTCGAATTGCAACTCGATTGCGAGGCAGAGGAGTCACTTCAGTCTCAATAGATACACCGTACTTACCACGGCTAAAGTATTGACGTTCTAATTCCAGTTCAACACGTTCAAGCATTGCTTGCTCAAATACTTGTCCTTCAGCAAACCCCATTTGTTGTAATGCTTTTGTTAATTCTGTACTCTCAAGATCTTTATTTCCAACAAACTCAATACTCGAAACAGCGGGACGCTCAGTTACTTTTATAACTAAAACCCCCTCTTCTTGTTCTACACCAACATCACTAAAGTATTTAGACTTAAATAAAGAACGAATAATGCTTTTCGCATCTTTGTTCGTCATTTCATCACCAACTTTAACGGACAAGAAATTAAATACAGTCCCTGCTGAAATTCGTTGTAATCCTTCAACACGAATATCTTTTATGACAAAGCTTTCTGCACAAACTGATGCTGAAAGTAGCAGTAAAGCAATGATGTTAATTAATTTATTCATTAGTTCTTCGTTATATAGTTTCAGGCGAAAGAGTGCTAGTTTACCTGTTATAGCGCCATTATCCAAACAGTCTTGTTAAGTCATTGAAAAATGCAAGGAACATCAATATTAATAGTAAAGCCATACCCACTTTTTGAATTTGAAATTGTGTCTGTTCTGACAAGGGGTTTCCTCGTATCCACTCGATCAAATAAAGTGCTAAATGCCCCCCATCTAAGATGGGTATCGGCAATAAATTTAATAGGCCTAAGCTAATGCTAATCATGGCTAAAAAACTAAGAAATGATATTAATCCTCTATCTGCTGATTTCCCTGCATATTGGGCAATGGTAATCGGGCCCCCAATATTTTTACTCGACACAGTCCCTGTTAACATCCCACCAATACTGTTTAACGTTGCAGCTGAAAATGACCATGTCTCATAGCAGGCTTTCCCAATGGCAGATATCACGCCATATCGTTCGACAGCTTGCATGTCAGTATTTATTATTGTTTTACTACTATCAACACCCACACCTATTTTGCCAATATTATTAGCATCAGGAATAGGCGTTAATACAATAGTTTCAACTTGGGCATTACGTTCCAGCATCACCTCAAGTGGCTTATTGGCATTGGCTTGCACAATAGTAACTAAATGCATCCAATCTTTAATTGATTCCCCTTCTACCGACAGAATTAAATCACCGCTTTTAATTCCAGCCTTATCTGCACCTTGTCCACTCGCCACAGAGCCAATAATGGGTTTAAGACCCATTCTAATGGGAGTAAGACCTATTTTCTGTAATAATGAAATTGAGGGTGAAGATGAAATGTTAATCTTATCTAAAATCAATGTTCGTGAAAGTTCTGTACCACCAGAATTAACGATGAATTCAGTTTTTCCACCTGTTTCAGCTATGCGACTCAAAGAGCGATAAACACTTGACCATGTCGCGGTGTCACGTCCATTTACACTTAGAATTTCATCACCTGATACAAACTGAGCAACAGCAGCAGGACTGTTAACATCGACATCAGCAATAACAGGACGAATTCCTGGAACACCTAAAACGAAGATGAGCCAATAAGCAAGTATGGCAAAAAGCAGGTTAGCAATAGGACCGGCAGCCACAATGGCAACACGCGCTCGTAATGATTTTCGATTAAAGGCCTTATCCAGTTCATCACTAGCGACCTCACCTTCACGTTCATCAAGCATTTTGACGTAACCACCGAGTGGAATAGCAGCCACAATATATTCAGTGCCATCCTTTGCTAACCGACTCCATAATGGCTTACCAAAACCTACTGAAAATTTAAGTACTTTTACGCCGCATCGTCGTGCCACCCAAAAATGACCAAACTCATGCACCACGACTAATATGGCGAGTGTTACGATTAAAAATAGCAATGACTGCATATTAATTAATCAATGTTTCCGCACATTGTCTAGCCAGCTGATCATCAGCTAACACTTGGTCAAGGGTATCACCACTACTCGCAGGTACTTGTTCTAATACCTGTTCAATAATCTGTGGAATTTGAGTGAATTTTATTTGCTCATTTAGAAAGGCTTCTACCGCCACTTCATTAGCAGCATTCAAAATTGCCGTACTTGTTCCGCCAGCTCGCAATGCTTGATATGCAAGCGCCAAACAAGGAAAGTGCTGATGATCTGCAGCAGAAAAATCTAAGCGGCCAACAGCCACCAAATCTAAAGGTGCTACACCTGAATCAATTCTATCGGGCCATGCTAACGCATTTGCAATTGGCGTTCTCATATCAGGGTTGCCCATTTGAGCAAGTACAGAACCATCCACATAATCGACCATTGAGTGAATAATACTTTGTCGATGTAATAACACATCAATTTTCTCTGCTGCTAATCCAAACAACCAATGGGCTTCAATGACTTCTAAGCCTTTATTCATCATTGTTGCCGAATCAACGGATATCTTCTGTCCCATCGACCAATTAGGATGAGCCACAGCCTGTTCAGGCGTAACATTTTCCAGATCAGCCAAGTCGTAATCACGGAAAGGTCCACCAGATGCCGTCAATATGATGCGACGTACACCCTTACCATCAAAATGATGTTGCTGTTGGTCGCCCACGGGTAAACACTGCCAAATAGCATTATGTTCACTATCAACAGGTAATAATGTCGCGCCATTGGCTTCAACTTCACGCATAAACAAGCCGCCACTCATGACTAAGGCTTCTTTATTCGCTAATAATATATGTTTTCCAGCGCGTGCAGCGGCTAAGGTTGGCAATAAGCCTGCTGCTCCCACAATGGCAGCCATCACATAATCAGTATGCTGACTTTCTGAAACTTGAACTAAGGCCTCTGCACCCGATAAAACGTGCGTGTCTAGACCTGCTTGTTTTATTTTAGCTTGTAAACGTTGTGCAGATTCTTCATCTAGCATCACGGCAATCTTAGGAGCAAATTGCTGACACTGCTCAAATAGGCTATCAACTGAACGATTAGCCGTCAGTGCATATACACTGTATTTTTCAGGATGCTGCGCTAAAACATTAAGCGTACTAACGCCTATTGACCCCGTTGAACCAAGAAGTGTTACGGCTTGCACTTACACTGCTCCTAAAAAATATAATCCAGCTAAAAACACAGGTACGGCAGCAATGAGACTATCAATACGATCTAGTATGCCACCATGTCCAGGTAATAAATTCCCACTATCTTTTACATTGTGGCAACGCTTAAACAGGCTTTCAAACAAGTCGCCCACAACCGAAATTAATAATGTAATAGCAGATAAAAAAAGCCACGTCAGTAAACCGAGTTGACCTGAGAGTTCAAATGAAAAGCCAATTAAGGCCCAAACTGAACCTAATACGACTGCGCCTGCCACACCTTCCCATGTTTTGTTAGGGCTGATGGACGTTGCTAATTTACATTTTCCCCATCGTTTACCTGCAAAATAACCGCCCGTATCGGCAAGCCAGACTAACACCATGACATACAATAATTGCTGAGGACCCAGTTCTGATGAAGCATGAAGTTGAACTGAACAATACCAAAATATAGCGAGTACAATTGATGCCATTGCTAATGCAAGCATTGGCTGAGTGAAAAATTGTCGGCTTTTTTCTGACAAAGGCTTATGGGCAAACCGAGCAACAAATAAAACAATCGCAGACCATATAAGTGTCGTAACAACAAGTAAGACACCTAACGGAAGAAATAGAGTCAAAACAGCTATAAATACCAATGAAACCATAGCAAATGACATCTTACTCCAGCCATTTAAACCCATGATCGAAAACCATTCCCATGCTGCTAACAAGCTTACAGCTGCTAATATCCACTGGATACTGGATGTCGATAAAAATAAAATACTCAGTACGACTAAAGGTATAAGAACTGCAGCAGTCATTAACCGTTGTTTAAGCATTACTATCTCCCTTAATTTGCTCAGAGGTTTTTCCAAAACGGCGTTCACGTTGAAAAAATGATGTTATTGCACTATCAAGTTCTTCATTATTAAAGTCTGGCCATAAGGTGTCAGTGAAAAAGAACTCAGTATATGCAAGTTGCCATAGCATGAAATTACTCACCCGTTGCTCGCCACCTGTGCGAATAAACAAATCAGGTTCAGGTAAGTCAGCGGTAGTTAAACCTGAACTAATCATTTGCTCAGTAATGACATCGGGTTCTAGTTCACCAGATTTTACTTTTTCAGCTAATTGTCTAACAGACTGAGCGATGTCCCAATGCCCACCATAATTGGCTGCGATATTAATCGTCAAGCCAGTATTGTTTTTTGTTAATTGCTGAGCTTGAGTGATTTGCTTTTGTAAGCTTGTTGAGAACTTGCTGATATCACCAATTATTTTTAGGCGAATGTTATTTTTGTGCAATCGTTTAGCTTGTTGCTTTAAAGATAAAGCAAACAACTCCATCAAAAGACTCACTTCTTTTGTTGGTCGTTTCCAGTTTTCACTGCTAAAAGCAAACAGGCTTAATACATTGACGCCTATCTCAGCACAATGTTTAACGATATTTTCAACCGATTTCACACCTGCACGATGCCCCATAAACCGAGGTTGATGACGATTTTTAGCCCAACGACCATTACCATCCATGATGATGGCGATATGTTGTGGTACTTGCGTATTATCCACAGACATTAATAAGAGAAGTAGGCAATGCTACTTACACTTCCATTAAGTCAGCTTCTTTCTCAGTCAGAACGCCTTCGACTTGCTTAATAGTGGCATCAGTTAATTTTTGAATATTTTCTTCAGCACCGCGTTCTTCATCTTCTGAGATTTCTTTTTCTTTCAATAATTCTTTCAGCGTACTGTTAGCATCACGACGAATATTACGAACCGCAATACGCGCACCTTCCGCTTCATTTCGTGCCACTTTAACTAAGTCACGACGACGCTCTTCAGTTAATGGTGGAATTGGGATACGAATTGTCATACCCGCACTATTTGGATTCACACCTAGGTCAGATGTCATAATTGCTTTTTCAACAACTGATAACATTGGTTTTTCCCAAGGCGTCACTGTTAATGTACGCGAATCTTCAATACCGACATTAGCAACTTGGCTAAGTGCAACATCAGAGCCGTAATACGGCACCATAACTTGATCTAAAAGACTTGTATGAGCACGTCCAGCACGAATTTTTGCCATTGAGTTAGTCAATGCAGCAACACTCTTTTGCATTCTATCTGCTGCGTCTTTTTTAATATCTTCAATCATGTTTTATCCTAAACTTCGCCAATCTTTACTTAACAAGGGTACCAATATCTTCACCATAAACAATCTTGGTCAAGTTACCTTCTG
>Ga0209495_1001885_pt1 | contig 14121 bp, 16 predicted proteins | sample EN1Hudsemesocosm_FD_184629 | JGI IMG/M metagenome (GOLD analysis project Ga0209495, IMG submission 184629) | Methane-oxidizing microbial communities from mesocosms in the Hudson Canyon - EN1E Hudson Canyon (SPAdes) (version 2) | ecosystem: Environmental > Aquatic > Marine > Cold seeps | place... | reverse complement strand
GTGCAGTATCATCAACATAAGTAGATGAATGAATTTCAGGTTGTGTGCCTTCAAAATTACGAATAGTCATGGTGATACCAATGGAAATGAATCAGTTTACTTTATTTATGTCCAATAAATGAGAGGTGAGTTAATTATTCTTAAATAATACAGTGCCCGCCATTGAACCTATGTGTTGTATCGACCGGTTGAATTCACAACCAGAAGCGGTCACTCGTTTGACGGCAGATTTATTTTTATGGACGTTTGGAGGTGTGGTGGCTCATAATTTATTTGTCAGGGGATGACTTTTTATGAATCATGTTTCTACTGTTAGTCGTGTGGAAAAAGTCGCTTAGATTCCCTTCAATAATAGTTGACCACACACAGGCTCCTGCACCAATTTAATCAGACACCGCACTAAAAAGGTTCCAATAATTACATCTAATTGTGACCATGTTTTTGCTACAAAAAAAAACCATGGGTTTAACAGCAACATAGAAGAAATCACTCTTCGACCAGCATGATTATTGCTTCTTCGAAACTGATAAGTACTATTGAAAGAGTCATTAAGACTCAGGAGCGATCAGTCATTCAAAACCTGTAACTCCGCACACCTTGTACACTATAAAGGATAAATATGAGTTCTAATTTTAAGTCATCTATTGAGTTAGGAGTTGGCGTTGGAGGAGGCCTATCACTATTGTCAGGTCTAGTAACAGACTTTTTAATCCCTATTGCTCCCTATGGTTTCTATTTAGCTTCAGCACTTTTATTATTATTCCTATTATCTCTAATCCTATTTTTCATGCCTTTTACAAATAATTATTTACGGAATAAATTGAAAGATATTTGGTACTTTCCTGTTTTCTTACTGTTGTGTATTAGTATGTCATGTACCTATTCACTTTATTATCTTTCAAGTAGCAGTGGTGAAAATGGCTTTCTATCCGAAAATATAGATGAAATTTCGACATTACAACACTCTATGGGTCTGATTCAGGTTAGCTTAAATAATATTGAAATATCAACAGCATCAATTGATAAAAAAATGGACCATGTAAAAAAGGAAACCAGTTCTGATCCACGAAAAGAACTTTCAAACATGGGGTTAAGTTGGCAGTACAGCAACTTCATTGATGCCTTGACGAATCAAGATATAAAAGCAATTGAACTATACCTACAAGGTGGAATGAAATTGCGAAATAATAATTTTGTTGGCTATGTAAATGATTTATTCACAATACCCTCTTCAAACATGTTACTTCAATATAAAGCATTTAACGGTGATAAAGCTTGTCCTACACATGAATATCGCATGTCCTTTTATACTGATATTTCAGAAAAATTTGATAAGCTTAATTTTGTTCGAAAAGTTTGCTCAACGCCAAGAGTGTTTAACTACTTAGAATCTCAGATTACGAAAGAAAAAAACAGTTTAGATTACAAAACTCAATACAATAAAGATCTCAATTCGACCCGAGAGTCATGCACTTCTGATCTAAAAAAAGTATCAGACCAACAATACTATGATGATATTGATAATTACGACCCAATGAATCATGTCCTTTCTTCATATAAAGATATGGTTGTTGCCAAATTAACCATGCATATGATTTCTTACGGTCCAGATGTCGTTCTTGATAAAGCTTATCTACATAGGTTCTTACAAAAAACATTTGTTGAGGTTTGTAAGGAACGCAACCAAGAAGCAAAACTTAATTCATCTAAACTAGAAATGCTGGTAAGTATTAAGCGGCTATTATCTAAATAAGACAAGCTCAAGCATAAATATAAGGATTGAAAAATGAATATCGCTGAAATGTATACGACTACTGCCTATATAGTTTTGGGTGAGGATACACAAAAATATACATCAACAACTGTTAGCGGTGGAGGTGGTTATGTCGCAGGGGCTAATGGTCATTCTGCTCCAGTAACTTCTACAACGCACTACCATAGCGATCAAGATGTTTGGGTTCGCAATCTAGAGACAGGTACTGAAAGAAAATTTGAATTTAATTCGTTTAATGTTGATGTCAGGCCCGGTCATAAGGTTCTCTGTGCTTGGAATAATAAGTCTGAAGAATTAGAGCGTATTATAAATATTAATATGGATACTAAGCATACAGGTGGAGGTAGCTATAATGATTGGACAGGTGTTGGCGAAGCCTTAAGCGAGCCTCGTGGGGCATTTTGGGTTTCTCTTTTTAGTCTCTCATGGTGGCCAGCTATTCCATTCTTATCTGGTTTTCATGCCTTAACTGCCTTTTTTAAATACTTTATATCTGGCAAAGGTCCTTTTTGGGATGAAAAAGCACCAGGAATTAAATCTAGCGGTTTGCTGTTACTAATGACAGATGTGATCTTATTATTTTGGGCTATTAGCATTGCTAATCAATGGCATGTCGGCATGGAAAATTGGATTTTGTACATGATAGTCGCCGTCATTCCATTTACGATTTTACATATGAAAATAATCAAAGCCGAATATAAAGTAGTAAAAGCTCATAGTGACGCTCTTGATGCGTATCTGATTAATTACATTGCTTCAAATAAAGACACAATTTTTACTAGCGAATAAGCAGTACAAACCTGCATCAATAGAGTTGAATAACCTAACCGTCTACTTTGGATTGTGAATTCAACCGGTCGATGCAACACACTACCTTTATAGTATAAAGATAGGAGTGTTGAATATGACTTATCGAAAACGACCTTGGATCTCTATTAATGACTAGATTCATATCAAGAAACATAAAACGGGATAAACTCGTGTTGGATTATCCCGTTTTCAGTGGTAATGATTTAGCTGATTACTAGCTCATCTTACGATACTTAATCCGTTCCGGCTGGTGATCTTTACCAAAACGTTGACGGTAATCTTCAGCATATTCCGTGTAGTTACCTTCAAAGAACACCACGTTAGACTCACCTTCATAGGCAATCATATGGGTACATACACGATCTAAGAACCAGCGATCATGCGAAATAACAACGGCTGAACCAGGAAAGGCTAAAATCGCTTCTTCCAGTGCCCGTAAGGTTTCAATGTCCAGATCATTGGTGGGCTCATCGAGTAGCAACACATTGCCACCTTCTTTTAACAGCTTTGCCATATGTAAACGATTACGTTCGCCACCAGAGAGGTCTTTCACAAATTTTTGTTGGTCAGATCCTTTAAAGTTAAAACGACCACAATAGGCACGAGCAGGCGTCTGATAGGTGCCCACCGTAATCATGTCATTCCCTTCTGAAATCTCTTGAAATACGGTGTTATTTCCATTGAGATCACGTGATTGATCGACATAGGCTAATTGCACCGTACTGCCTAATTCTATCGAACCTGAATCAGCTTGCTCTTCGCCAGCGATCATGCGAAAGAGGGTAGACTTACCCGCGCCATTTGGACCGATAATGCCAACAATCGCACCGGCAGGAATAGATAAACTCAGATTTTCAAGCAATAATTTATCACCATACGACTTAGTGACATTGTTTAATTCGATGACTTTGTCACCTAAGCGAGGGCCAGGTGGAATGTAGATTTCTTGGGTTTCATTTCGCTTTTGGAATTCACGAGAATTCATTTCTTCAAATGACTTTAAACGTGATTTTGATTTGGCTTGACGGCCTTTAGCACCTTGTCTTACCCACTCTAATTCAGCTTTAATGGCTTTATTATGTGACGCTTCTGCTTTTGCTTCTTGTTGTAGACGTGCATCTTTTTGTTCTAACCAAGCAGAATAATTACCTTCATAAGGTATTCCGCGACCACGATCTAATTCTAAAATCCACCCCGCGGCGTTATCTAAGAAGTAACGATCATGCGTAATAGCAACTACGGTACCTGGGAAGTCTTGTAAAAAACGTTCAATCCAGGCAATAGATTCAGCGTCAAGATGGTTAGTCGGTTCATCAAGCAATAACATATCTGGATTATCGAGCAATAAGCGACACAGTGCGACACGACGACGTTCACCACCAGATAATACCGCAACATTGGCATCCCATTCAGGTAACCGCAGCGCATCTGCAGCACGTTCGAGCGCATTGTCTAAATTATGACCATCTTTCGCTTGAATTAAGTTTTCTAACTCAGCTTGTTTTGCTGCCAAGGCATCAAAATCAGCATCTGGCTCAGCATAAGCAGTATAGATAGCCTCTAAGTCATCTATTGCCTGTTTCACATCAGCAACAGATTCTTCAACAATTTGTCGGACAGTTTTGGAGTCATCAAGCACCGGTTCTTGAGGTAGGTAACCGACCTTAATGTTCGGCATGGGTATGGCTTCACCGATATAGTCATTATCAAGACCCGCCATGATTCTTAGTAAAGTAGATTTACCAGAACCATTTAAGCCAAGCACACCAATTTTTGCACCAGGGAAAAATGACAGCGAAATGTCTTTAAGAATTTCACGTTTTGGCGGCACAATTTTGCCAACGCGATTCATGCTATATACGTACTGGGCCATTTTGAACTCAAGTAAATAAAAGATCTAATTTTACCTACGATACATTCATTTTACTAGAGATTAATCAATGATGGCTTTGGGTCGGTAAGTGATATTTTTATCAAAACTACAGGTTGAATCCACAGTCGAATAGCGACCTTTGAGAAATTCTCGATAACATGCTAATCGCCGCCGTTCCTCACCCGCTCCAACTTTTTCAATTGGGCGACTATTTGATAACTGCTATAATTCGCTTTCATCAATACCCCTGTAGCTCAGCTGGATAGAGCGTCCCCCTCCTATGATCAGTCAGCATGGGGTTGGATGTGTCAGGTGCCCAGTGCTTGCCGAAGAGTTTGCATTGTTGAGTGATTACTTCTATTTTGTAGGCACTCCAAGTTGGAGTAAAAAAGTCTATCGTGAGCATTAGGATTATAAAGTAACTAGTGTTGATGGCGATTTTTGAGTTTTACATAATGCTCCTCCATTTTAAACTTCCATTATGATTAGATTATTCTAGCTTAGTTGTTAGCCTGGGTTAGGGAACTGAAAAGTCTAATTTTTACATTACAGGGTTTACTGCAACCATGCCTGTCAAAATTCACTTCCATGAAAAAGTTGATAGTGAAATTAAGTTCAGCAACTGATCCTTTTCACTTTGGACATGCAGTAATTAAATATATCAATAAGGAACATGATAAGTGTTATCCACAACAAATTTTTTTACCCGTATTTTTTATCTAAGTATCGGTCTACTAATCTTGATTCTGTTTTCACAGATAGCTTATGCTCATGGTATGTCCGAGGCTGAAAAACTGTCGATAATCGAGGGTGGTAACCTACGCTATATGTGGCTTGGCACTACTCATATGTTGTCTGGCTACGACCATCTGGCATTTGTATTAGGGATCATCTTTTTCCTCACTACATTTCGTGATATTGCCAAATATGTCACGGCGTTTACACTCGGTCACAGTGTGACGTTGATCTTCGCTACATTTAATGCGATTCAGCTGAACTACTTTGTCATAGATGCTGTGATTGCTCTCAGCGTTTGTTATATCGCTTTTGCTAATATTGAAGGCTTTCGAAAATATCTTAATATTAATCCGCCCAATATACTGTTAATGATTATTGGTCTAGGTCTGATTCACGGTTTTGGTTTGTCTACTCGATTACAGGAACTACCATTAAGTGAAGACCATTTATTGCTTAATATCATATCGTTTAATATCGGTATTGAACTAGGTCAGATCAGTGCATTGGCGCTTATGCTCATTCTTCTCGCTGCTTGGCGAAAAAGTACAGCCTTCAAAACGTTTAGTTTGATTACAAACTATGGACTTATTCTCTTGGGAATATTGCTTTTCCTTATGCAGATGCACGGCTATGAACATAGCTCAAACTCAGAAGAATTTGGACTGTCACAGGAGCGTTCTCAGAAAGCTGACTCTGAGCAAATTATTACTACAGAAGACAGTCTTGAAAAGATCATACAATCCCAAAGGGAAGATACAATCAGCATTACGATTCCTGATAGTGATTACATAGAATATAAGTTGTATCTCAAAAAAGGTGCAGTCCTTGAATATGCATGGAAAACAGATGGTGAGTCATTGTATTTTGATTTTCATGGTGAGCCGGAAGGTGATACCTCAGGCTATTTCAAGAGTTACCAAGAAAGTTATGATAGTCAGGCAAACGGTGATTTAACGACCCCATTTTCTGGTACGCATGGTTGGTACTGGAAAAATGATACCGAGGAGCCGATTACTATCACATTAAACATTAAAGGGAGGTATCAACGTTTAGATACAGAAATGGAAATGCCATAAGAAGTAACCAAAAAACTCGACGGGTTGACAAGTAGTTAGGAGGCTAACTATAATGTCAGCATGCTGCAATTACAAGATCTACCAGACACTCAAGTACTTACGAAATTTGCTGATCGTTATCCAGATGCGAATATTGAGCACGTTATTCATTTTCTTACTCTATTACGAGTTGGCTCTGATCTCTCCGATGTGCTCGATAATTTTTTAGCTGAATATGGTCTGTTGCAAGGCAGATGGTGGGTTTTGATCCTTTTGATGCGTGAGGATGATTTGATGTCAACACCGTCATTACTGGCTGAAAAAGCGGGTGTATCAAGAGCGACGATGAGTGGCCTTATTGATGGTTTGGATAAAGAAGGCTTGATTAGCAGAGTAACCAATGTGAACGATAGACGTAAGTTGCACATTAAGCTTACTGTAGCTGGGCAAGCTAAGCTTGATGAAGTAATGCCAGAGTATTACAGACGAGTTAGTGACTTGATGAAGGTTATATCTTCGGAGCAAAGTGACGCATTAATCTCAACGCTAAAAAAATTACAAAATAACAGCGACGTATTTAAATAGTTTTACCCAATTAGTTAGCTAGCTAACTAATTGGCATCAATGTAGATGGCAACTATAGTCGTTATCTGCTTAACCTTTTAGGAGAAAGTGCAATGAGAAAATTATTATCAGCGTTAACTTTATGTAGTTGTATCGTTGGCGGTTCTGTTGGTTCAGCCATGGCAAGTGATGACAGTGCTGAGAAAATACTACAGTCAGTAAATGGTAAGTGGAATACTACGTTCAATAATGGTGACAGCACTAAATTGGCAACGCTTTATACTAAAAATGCGACGCTTTCTCCAGGTAACGGTGAAGTACTCGTTGGCCAAGAACAAATTGGGGGGCTTTTCAAAAGCTTTATTGATAATGGTGTTCATAACCACACGATTGAAACAATTGAAACATATCGTGATAACAAGCAGATTGTGCAACTAGGAAAATGGAGAGCAGAAGGTGTTAATGATAAGCAAGAAGCCATTAGCTTTGGTGGCGTTCTCATAACGGTGATCGAGCAGAATTCTGATGGGATCTGGCTAACAAGGTCACATGTATGGAATATGGGTAATTAGCTGAAGAAAGCTTAGGCCTTATCCTGAGTGTGAGGCTATAGATGTTGTGAATAAAATAAGCCGTAGTGATTTAGTTCATTACGACTTATTGTTATTGCCACTCGACTGTTGCTCCAACTATTTTCAATTGGGCGACTATTTGATAACTGCTATAATTCGCTTTCATCAATATCTCTGTAGCTCAGTTAGATAGGGTGTCCTCGATGCCAATTATTCTGACTCTAGGTGTCGTAAAAAGAGGGTTCCACTGTGTTGTAAATACAAGTCTTTATCTCGACATTGAACTCTCTTCGATTGCAGGGCACTACTTATCCCCTAGTTGGCTGTTTGGAGTTTGTGTGTGACTCCAATAGTAATGGTGAGATTGGAAGGGCTTGAAAATTTAACGTAGATATTTATTTCAACATTTTGGGACAAAGGCATTTTATGAAAAGTAAAAGTTTATATTTCTTTTTTGTGAACGCGATATTATTAATAAGCTTCAGTAACATCGCTTCAGCTGAACTTGTTACAGCTATGGATCGTATAACAGAAGGTCTTGAAAGTGGCACCGCAGCAACTAATGTACCTTATGACTATATTACGGATAGTTGGATTAGTGATGATGCCAAACGAGCGGGAACGCAAACACAGTGTGATGTACTGACTGCGAATAAGCGCGATCCCAAACGTAAAGCTTATCCTGTTAAATTCAATGACATTAAGGCAAGTGAGGCCATACCCGCTTGTAGAAAAGCACTTAAGGCTGACCCACAAAATCCTAGGTTAATGCTCAATATGGGACGCGCTTTTAATAAGCTTAAGGTTTATGACCAATCATTGTCATGGACAAAAAAAGCAACTGAAGCGGGCTATCCTTTTGCTTATCGAGTGATGGCGCTTCACTATCATTATGGTGAGGGTGTTGAAAAAAATCGTGATGAAGAAGCTAGGTTTTTAAAGTTAGCGATTAACGAGGGTATTGACTCTGCATCAGCAGGCTTAGCTGAATTAGAACTTGATAAAACGATTACGCATATAGACTTTTCGATGGTAGAAGAGCTGATCAAAAATGCCGGCTATTATCAAGATGAAACCTCTTCATTATGGGGATACTTTTATCATCAAAAATCAAAAGCATTGATACAAAGTCATTTTTTTATGAATTGGCGAGAGCTACTTGAAGCCAATGATGTTGACGCTATTATCACTGGATTAAATCCTGCAGAGGAACGGGAGTATCTGAACCTTATAACTAATTCACTTGATCATTATTCAGATCATCTTGCTACTAGTACAGATAAGGATGTAAGCAAGACGGTCAAGATGCTTAATCTACACAAACGCTATTATGTGTCAGAACTTAAAAGTCATTAATGTTGAAATTAATCCATTTATTCCTTATTACTTGCAGTCTTGCTTTTTTTAGCCTGCAATCTTTTGCAGAACAGTCGGGTTTTCCTGAGACTCTACAGGATGATACACGTAAAGTTCGAACGGCCACTTCACCTAAATGGCTAGCTGCTGTCGGAAGGTTTGTTTCAACAACATCAGCTTCTAAACAGGAACAATGCACATTGAGCATTGTTGTTGATACACCCGGAAAAAATGGCATTATTGCTGTTACAGCAGGCCATTGTGTTGATCATTGGTATCAAAGTGATGGTCAATACAAGGTGGGTGATAATCAAGTTACTTTTACAACAAATAGTGGCAAAAAAATTAACAGGTTTGTCACTCATGTTCTTGCTGCTGAGATGAACCCAGGTGACTATGCAATTGTTAAGCTCAATGCCGCCATTAAGAATTCTGAGATTGAGCCGCTACTCAATGGACCTTACGATTATTTTGATCTCTTAGATGAGGAATTTTTTGAGACGATGAAGCCTTATGCTTCAATGGCCGGTTATAGTGCCGACAAGACTCTTGGCAACAAAGGAGCTGTACTAACATATGATGAACATTGCCGGTTAAATGGAGGGGCGAGAGGTCTGAAAAAAGGCTATTGCTACAGTTATCCTGGGGCTTCAGGTGGCCCTGTCGTCGTGACAGTCGCTATTGGAGAAGACTTTGCTGATGAACCTTGGCAGGTAGGCGTTCAGTCTTATTTTGTAGGCTCAATTTTGGGTGGTAGAGGTGGTGATGACTCATCTAAAACGATGTTCACAGATGCAACTCACTATACCCGTATTTTTGACAAGATTTTGCTTGAGCATTGAACAACAGTGAAACTTTATACCGATATTGATGGTGTAATTCTAGGTAAATCAGATACAACAAATCTGCCTGCCTTAGCCAATTATGTTGAAGAATACCTTGAATACTGCCTTACCAATTTCGATACCTATTGGCTGACAACACATTGTCGTGGTGATGTTGAAACAGCACTTCATTATCTCGAACCTTATGCCTCACCAGAGATAATGACATTATTGTCGAAGATAAAACCAACAAACTTCAAAACATTTAAAACTGAAGCCTTATCAGGCGATTTTATTTGGGTAGATGATCAACCTACTGCCTATGAATTTATGATGTTAGAACAAAATGACTGGCTACAGCGCTGGTATCAAGTGAATACACGTAAAAATAAGAATGAGCTGTTAACGCTCATTGAAAGCTTAAAGCAATTGAGGAGCGAGTAGATGTTAGCTTTATCGACAAGAAAAAAAATCTTGCAGATGAGTTGTGGACTTTTTGTAGCTCTTTTTTCTACATTTGTACATGCGGTTGATTGGGCATGGCAGCTAGATCATTCAGACTTATATGATAGTTTGATTTCAATTAATCGAGCTGATGGCTCACACACTATTCATGAGTTTTCATGTGATCTTGGTGATGCTTTAGCCAAAGTATCAGATGAACCTGCTGCAACAGTTGATCGTGTGATTACTTACTCAAAGCCTAATGGTATTTTGATCGTTAGCTGCTTTGTCGGTGCTCATTCTGAGCAACTAGTCATTATCGATCCATTGAGTGAGAAACAACCTCCTGCTTTTAAAATAGTGGGTAGTTACTTTGTTGACTGGACGATTGATGCGGGGCAAGTTTTGATTCGTTATGATGTGCCCTGTGAAAGTGATAACGTATGCGAAACGCCTTTTATAACAGTGGAACAACAATGGCCTTAGGCTCTAATATTAAAAACTTCACGCTAGAATTATTTAATGGTAATGATGTAGATCGCGAGCCGGAATATAGTTGCCAAGGTGTAGGGCTGGAGTGGTTAAATTATCAACAGATAAAATTACCTGGCTTTGATGCAATGGTATCTGTTTCTCTTGAGTCTGTTTGGCAAGAGGCAATTCAACAGCAAAAGTCTAGTGCAACTGTACTGGTCACAGGATATGAAACAATTGTTAAGTTCAGTAATACCATGCAATTAAAAACGCCATTTACAGCAAAACTGTCAATTAACTACGTATAGGAAATAGCCATATTATCTTAAGGCGAACTTTTGAAATGAGTCAATATTTATGTCAACCAAAGATGACCTTTTAGCATCATTAGTATCAATTGGAAAAGATAGTTCAACATCTGATGATAGATATGAACTATTTTCTAAGTGTTTCTTGGATTATAGTTCTGAAACACCTGACAACTTGGCGTGTATAGAAAATTTGACGTTAACTGAACGAGATAGTTTATTAGGTTTATCGTTGAAAAGTGGAGAGTCTGTATCTGACATTTTGAACTCTGCTGAAGGGGATTCTATTCCTCAACAGGTACAAGATATTTATCCAAATTTAACTCAGGTGCAATGGGATGCAGTATTAAGACTTTCTACGATTATTCTCACATTATTTGAACGATCTTGAATTGATACTTATAAAAAAGTCCCAGTAGAGTAAGTGACTGATACTTTACATCGCTATCCTTATTTCAAATTTGGGAGGAAGAAGGTCGTATTCAGTCTAAAGTCTAATTTAGTTCTTGTAGGTTCATCTTCCAACACAAAATCTCAGTGAGGCGATAATATTTGATGTTAAAAACTAAAAGTCATGATCATGATTAAATACAGGGTAAGGTTTCATTGCTGTTCCACCACCGCTCCTGAACTCTAACTTATCCAGCTATTTGATAGCTGCTATAATTCGGGTTCACTATTGCCCCCGTAGCTCAGCTGGATAGAGCGTCCCCCTCCTAAGGGGAAGGCCGTGCGTTCGAATCGCGCCGGGGGCACCAAATGCTATTTAGATAAGGGATGGTCTATCTATGGAACATCATGCTGGGTACAGGTGGAGATATCATTGATATTGAAAGTAGTAGCGGTTTATCGTGACTTGCTGGTCATTGCAATATTTACAGTTTAATTCTTTCATCTATAGGCGAGTCCACTGTGCGATTTGCTCTGGAAATAAATATACTGCAATGATCAAAGCGGGTATTACATAAAAATAGAGCTGCATCAAGGTGCGTAACACGATATGACTATGTTTGAGTTCCATAAAATAATCAACAATGATTCGTCCTTTAATTGCCAATACCAAAGCCATTATGCTGATGCTTCCGAGTTTAGGCTCTGTTTGTTCCGCCATATAAGCGCTGAATAAAGTCAGTACAATGAGAAAAATCCATAAATAATTAATCAGCCTAATGTGGTTCATAATAGTTGCCAAAAACCTTTTATCTAATTACATATAATAAGGGAAAAATAGTAATCCAAGCCAGATCAATCATATGCCAGTAAACAGCAACGTTTAACAGCCCCTCATGCTCTTCTTTGGTATAAATATTTGTATGGACACGAAAAATAACCCATACAATTGCAGCACTACCCCAACCCACATGTAAAAAATGATTAAAAGTCACATAGTAATACACGGCATAAAAAATATTGGTTTCAGTGCTAATTCCTTGGGATATATTCCATTGGTACTCAAAATATTTTATAACTAAATAGATAGCACCTAAAACTACCGCACCCCATAACCAGCGGATACATGCAACACGTTGATTTTCACGTATAGCGATCACGGCTCTAACCACAAAAAAACTACTGGTCAACATGACAAGTGTATTACTTGCACCTGCCAATGTATTTAATTTTAACGGCCCAGCAGCAAAGATTTCAGGGTTATGCACTTTTGCCAAAAAATAAACTATAAACATAATGGCAAACTCAGTCATTTCAGCCAAAATTGCAGCCCAGATAGCCAAGCTACCCGGTATTTGAGTATGTTTTCTTCTAGTTACGGCAGTTTGAAAATTCAATTCACGCAAGCAACTATTCCTCGTGTTTTTCAATAAAAAAACTAATCAATGAATAATTAAAACTCAGCCTTCTTATTGCATTGGAAAAATCAAGAATTCCAAGCTGCATAAATAGCGGAACTAACAGTATAAAATAGATTTATAGCGTAATCAGAGCTTCAAGTGAGACGTCCCGACAAAATGTGAGACACAGGAATAATAACAGAAACCTCACTGATAAAATGATGTATTAGTAAACTGTCCTCGGAGTTTTTGGAATTTAATTTATCAAGGCCAGGATTTAGAAAGCTAAGGAATAACTAACAAATAGTAAAGTTATCTATTTAGGTATACTGTCAGCTGAATCAAATGATAGTAGGTAAGTTTTCTGTGACTAAATATCGTCTATACCCCCCCCTAATACTTTTTCTACTTCTACTTCCTTTTCATGTTCTACATAAACAGGCTATTGCAGATCCAACAACGGTTACTATAAGTGTGGACCATGATGATGGTGGAAGAATCGGTGTTAAGTATATGCAAAGTCTTCTGACTGCTTTAAATAATAATGGCTGCAAGGCTGTTTTACATAATGGCGATGGACCAGGCCAGTTGTTGTTTGATTCTCGTCCGGTATCCATTGCCAGAAAAGATCGTTCTGACTACCGGCTCATTGCTCGTTCGAAAACGTTGGAAGGAAAGTTGACTGTACGTGGTGCTTTTTTAGTGCATGCTTCTACAGCTGTTAAAGACTTAGCTGCACTACAAGGAGTACGGATCGCTTTTGTAGGCAAAGGATCATGGAGTGGTTATCATATGCCGCTACGGTCACTGCATAAAGCTGGAGTGAAGGAGGAGATGAATACATTTTTTTATGTTGGTAACCATGTGGGAACGGTGAGCATGTTACTGCATAGTGATGTCTTTGCCACCGTGACAGCTGCACCTCTTGCAAGGCGTTGGGCAGAAGCAAATGATTTATTTATCGTCGCCCTCACCGAACAGGTGGAAACTGGAGGTTGGTGGATTCATGGTAATGTTTCTGAAGAACAAATAAAAAGTTGTACGCTATCTTTGAGCAAGCTGGAGCACTCTCAGATCAAAGCACTACCTGCATGGATTGATGGTTTTGAAATCAAATAGTGTTGTCTTATTCTATAAGATGCATCTGAAGTCATTACTCAAATGGAATTAATTGAGCAGCGATATGAACAAGAACAAGCAGAGTAATGCTAGCTCGGTAGAATTAAAGTATACACTCTGGAGACTCTGCGCATCCCTCCTAAGGGGAAGGCCGTGCGTTCGAATCGCCGCCAGGGGCACCAATGTTCTTTGATGCTTTCCTGACGGAGTTTAGAGTTTAGATATAAAGCGACACATCAGCATCACCAGCAAATTCTAGGTAGGTTGCTGCACCACCAGAGCTAATGCCATCGATGAAGTCTTCTTCGTTGAAGTCAAATAGGTCAACGGTCATTTGGCAGGCAATAAGATCAACACCCGTTTCAACACAAATATCACGAAGTTGTTCTACGCTAGCCACACCTTTTTGTTTTAATTTGC
>Ga0209495_1001883_pt1 | contig 14131 bp, 11 predicted proteins | sample EN1Hudsemesocosm_FD_184629 | JGI IMG/M metagenome (GOLD analysis project Ga0209495, IMG submission 184629) | Methane-oxidizing microbial communities from mesocosms in the Hudson Canyon - EN1E Hudson Canyon (SPAdes) (version 2) | ecosystem: Environmental > Aquatic > Marine > Cold seeps | place... | reverse complement strand
TTGTCACCCCAAGCTATTATGATTACTGATAGTGATAATTTGATAATACGCGTTAATCCTGTCTTCACTGAAATTACAGGCTATTCATTTGATGATGTCTCAGGAAAAACGCCACATATTTTAAGTTCAGGGCGACATGATAATATCTTTTATCAACAGGTTTGGGGCAGCTTAAATAGGCAAAGTCAATGGGAGGGAGAGATATACAATCGGCGTAAAAATGGTGAGTTATACCTTCAGCATGTCTCTATTAAAGTGCTACATGATGTTAATGGCAATATTAAAAATCACATTGCTATGTTCAGAGATATCACTGACGAACGCAACCAAAATCTGGAGCTAAAGCACCTTTCTGAGCATGATGTTTTGACGGGCCTCCCTAATAGAATGAAGTTAAAGCATGAATTTGAATTTGCGATAACTGTAGCTAAACGGCATAGGAATAAACTGGCTGTTTTGTTCTTTGATTTAAATGATTTCAAACCGATCAATGATAATTATGGCCATATGTATGGCGATGATATTTTGCAAGCGGTTGCTTATAGAGTGCTTAACTGTATTCGTGGGTCAGATGTAGTGGCAAGAATTGGTGGAGATGAATTTGTTGTAATGATGACTGATATTGAATCTGATGATGCAATTCAAATTCTCATGGCTAAACTTAAAAACGTTATTGCTGAGCCTATTACTGCTAAGGAAAAAACCTTTACTATTTCTGCTAGCTTTGGCATGGCAGAATACCCTAGGGACGGTGATACCTTTGAGGTTTTGCTAGATCTTTCAGATAGTGAGATGTATAAAAATAAGGCTAAAATGAAGAAGGAAATGGCAGGTTAACACTTGTTTAATTTACATTGGGCATGTAAGTTTTCATCCACTCAATATATATCCATGCAATAACTAGGTTAGCTACTCCGAACATAGCTCCTCAGCCTATATTTTCATTGTTCATAAATCAATAGCACACAGACTGTAGTAGTAATTATGAATCAGGATATCCAGAGGACACCCTAAGGAATATCGAGAATTCTATCCGAGAGTAAAGCTGCCTGTAGTGATCTCATGCAGCTAATAAATAGTTGACTTTCATTTTTGAGCTTAGTTTTATTATAAATAGTATTTTCCCGCTAATTAGTAGTGATTTGCGCAGCTAATCTTGAGTGAGATCAAGGTGAATTTAGTGTTTTTTTGTGTTCTCATTATCTTCTCATGGCTAGAATCTACTTTAACTTCCAACCCCAGTTTTTTGATAAAAAAGTAGTCCTTACTTACAAGTTCGATACATTCTCTCCCACTTTAACTAAGTGCATCTAAGTCATTGTCCTTAAAAGAGGATTTTGTTTTTACATGACTTGACATGCCCTGATCGCACTCCTATAGTGTCCCTTAGTGGGTAATTGTGGATCAAAGTGGATCAACTAAATAAGGATACGAAGTGTTTAGAGGCGTAGCAACTTTCAATTTAGATGCAAAAGGACGGATGGCAATTCCAGCCAAGTTCCGTAAGCATCTGGACGTCTGTTGTGAAGGCCGTTTAGTTGTCACGATTGATCATTCTGACCATTGTTTGCAAATCTATCCTTTGCCTGAATGGGAAGGGGTTGAGAAGAAGCTGGCAGAGTTACCAAGTTTAAATCCACAAGTACGTCGCTTAAAACGTATGTTGTTGGGTTATGCAACAGAATGTGAAATGGATAATAACGGTCGTATTTTACTACCAGCTAAGTTACGTGAGTTTGCTGGTTTAGAAAAAGGCACCGTGATGATTGGCCAAGGTAACAAATTCGAGTTGTGGGATGAACAGACATGGAACGCCTTGATGGATGAATGTTTGGAAGAAGATTTTGACGGTATTTTACCGACTGAATTAGAAAGCTTGTCACTTTAGGGTCTAAATTATGACTGTAAGCCATTCAGAACATTTACCAGTTTTGCTAAATGAGACCATCGCTGCCTTAGCTGTAAAGCCGGATGGTTTTTACATCGACGGTACATTCGGCCGCGGTGGACATGCACGACAAGTTTTAGCACAGTTATCTGACAATGGTCGTTTACTGGGTTTGGATAAAGATCCAGCAGCGATAGCGACAGGCCAAGCTTTAGAAAAAGAAGATCCTCGTTTTAGTATCGAACAATGTTCGTTTGCAGACATGGCTGAGGTTGTGAATGACAAATTATGGCAAGGCCGTGTAGACGGGATTTTGTTAGATATTGGTGTGTCATCACCACAGCTTGATGAAGCTGAACGTGGTTTTAGTTTTCAAAAAGATGGCCCTCTGGATATGCGCATGAATCCTGATGCAGGCATCAGTGCTGCAGAGTGGTTAGCAACAGCTAAAGTGGAAGACATTACCTTTGTAATAAAAACATTAGGTGAAGAGAAATTTGGCAAGCGTATTGCCAATGCCATTGTTGAAACACGCGAGCATACACCTATTACATCAACAACACAGTTGGCAAAGCTGGTGGATAAAGCGATGCCATTTCGTGAAAAGAATAAACACCCTGCAACAAGAACCTTTCAAGCGATTCGAATTTATATTAATAATGAATTAGAAGATCTTAAATCAGGTTTAGAGCAATCATTAGATGTATTGGCTGTTGGAGGCCGTTTAGCGGTTATTACCTTTCATTCATTAGAAGACAGAATTGTTAAACGTTATTTTCGTGATGAAGCACGTGGTGATGATTTACCTTCTAACTTCCCAATTAGAGCGGATCAACTAAACCCAAGAATCAAATTGGTTGGTAAGGCGATTAAAGCGGGCGATGAAGAACTTGGTATGAATCCACGTTCACGAAGTGCTGTTTTACGCATTGTGGAAAAATTGATATGAATTTATTCAGCCGATTTGAATCACTCAATATTGAATTGCCATTATTAGTATTGCTGTTACTAGTAATTGGTTCGGCAATTGCTGTTGTTTATAGTAAGCATATCGGTCGTACAGAATTTGTTGTTATACAAAAATTAGAACATAAACGTGACGCGCTCAATGAAGAGTGGGGTCGTTTATTATTAGAACAAAGTACATGGGCAAGCCCTGGGCGTGTTGAGCAGCAAGCTCGACTGAGATTGAAGATGGTTGTGCCATCACCTGAAATGACGGTGTTGATAACGCCATGAGCCGCAGAGCTAAAACATTAACTCATGTAGGTGCTTGGCGCCTACATTTAGTGCGTTTTGTCTTTATTAGTTTAGTGCTAGGCTTAGGCTGGCGCTTAGCTGATATTCAAGTAGTTCATCCTGACTTTTTACGCCACCAAGGTGATGCTCGCCATATTAGACAAGTCCCTGTTGCCGCACACCGAGGAATGATCTTAGACCGCCATGGTGAGCCATTAGCAATTAGTACGCCTGTACATTCTGTTTGGCTAAATCCTCAAGATATTGCAATGAGTGACTCTCAGTTACGTCAACTCGCTAAATTATTAAAAATTAATAGTTCATATATTAAGAAAAAGTTAAGCGCTAATAAAAACCGTGAATTTGTATATTTAAAACGTCGCATCACACCTGAATTGGCTAAAAAAGTAACAAAACTAAAGATTAAAGGTGTTGCCTTACAACGTGAATATAAGCGTTATTACCCTGCTGGTGAAGTAACAGCTCATCTTGTGGGCTTTAATAATATTGATGACCATGGTCAGGAAGGTTTGGAATTAACCTATGATCCTGCTTTACAGGGTGTATCTGGCTTAAAACGTATGGTGCGTGATAGCCGCGGTAATTATGTTGGTGGTGGCGAGCAGATTAAAGCAAGTAAGTCTGGTCAGAATGTACGTTTAAGTGTTGATTTAAGATTACAGTATTTAGCGTATCAGTCACTTAAGGCTACAGTTGAGAAATATCATGCTCGTTCTGGAACGGCAGTTATTTTAGATGTGCAAACAGGTGAAGTGTTGGCGATGGTTAATCAGCCTTCATTTAATCCAAATAATCGTCGTAATTTAAAGTTGAGTAACCTGAGAAATAGAGCGGTGATCGATGTGTTTGAGCCAGGCTCAACTGTTAAGCCATTTACTGTTGCAAGTGGTTTGAAATCAGGTGACTTCACACTTAAAAGCAAAATTGATACACGACCTGGAACATTGAAAGTAAGTGGTCACACAATACGTGATCATCGTAATTATGGTGTTATTGATATATCAACATTAATTAAAAAATCAAGCAATGTCGGTGCTAGTAAGATTGCCTTAGCATTAAAGCCAGAACAGTTATGGCAAGACTTTTCAGCATTTGGAATGGCGGAACCAACAGGTGCTTATTTTCCTGGTGAAGTTATGGGGCAAATGCCAGATCTTAGAACATGGAAAAAACTGGATCGAGCAACATTAGCCTATGGTTATGGTTTAAGCACATCAGCATTACAATTGGCTAGAGCTTATACGGTATTAGGCAATGGTGGGATCTCACGTCCAGTTAGTTTTCAGCAAATAGAACAAGCACCATTAGGACATCGAGTTTTTGCTACAGATATAATGAACAATGTTGTCACGATGATGGAAGGTGTTGTTTCAGCAGAAGGTACAGCAAGAAGAGCTGCCGTGGAAAATTATACTGTTGCAGGTAAAACAGGAACAGTGAAAAAAGCGACTAGCGGCGGTTATGCTGATGATCGTTATCTATCACTATTTGCTGGTCTTATTCCTGCAAGTAAGCCAAGATTATCAATGGTGGTGATGGTTGATGACCCACAAGGCGATGAGTATTACGGTGGCTTAGTAGCTGCACCAGTATTTGCTGAAGTAATGACGGGTGCAATGCGTTTGTTAAATATTACGCCTGATGATTTGCCAACATCACAGTTGCTGGTGGCTCAGAAATGATGATTACAAATAATCATTCATTACAGATGCTTTTAGCTGGAATGCTGTCAGATCCATCTGTGTTAGCTGAGCTAACAGTGTCAGGTATCAGTCTCGATAGCCGTGATGTGGTTGCTGGTGGCTTGTTTTTATCATTAGCTAAAGATGCTAAGCAACGTGAAAATAATTTGCAGCAGGCACTCGCAGCAGATATTAGTGTGGTGTTATTTGATGCAGAGCAAATATTAACAGAGCTAGAAAATAACTTATTAAGTAATGTTGCAGCATATCCAATCAGAAAACTAGCTGATAAAGCTGGCGAGATGGCAGCACGTTTTTACGGTCATCCATCATTAGCCTTAGACATTATTGCTGTTACCGGTACAAATGGTAAAACATCAGTCAGCCAATTTATTGCTCAAGGACTTGAATCTTTAGGTCATGCATGTGGTGTGATTGGCACTTTAGGCGTGGGCCGTATTACAAACCTGCAATACACAGGCATGACAACACCTGATCCTATATCAGTACAAAAAACATTAGCTGAATTTTGCCAGCAAGATATCAAATATGTAGTGATTGAAGCATCATCACATGCGCTATCTCAAGGGCGATTAAACAGTATTACGATTGATGTTGCTGCATTGACCAATATAAGTCGTGATCACCTTGATTATCATGGTGATATGAATACTTACTCAGCAGCAAAAAGCCAATTATTTGATTTCTCAAGCATTAAAACTGCGGTATTAAATAGTGCTGATAGTTTAGGGCAGAAATTAATGGCCGTCTTAGCTGAGCGAGCTAAGGTCTCTACATTGACATACAGTAGCCGTGAAAAAGCATCATCCATTTTTCAAGCTGAAAATATTCAGATGACTAATGATGGACTTAGCTTTGATTTAACGCATGAGCTTGGCACTGCAAACATTCAAACTAAGCTAGTTGGCAGCTTTAATGTAGATAACTTATTAGCTACGGCAGCCTGTTTAATGGCTGTCGGCATGACATTTGAGCAAGCTGTTTCAGCAGTGAAACAATGTCAGTCTGTTGATGGCAGAATGCAATCATATGGCGGCAAGCAACAAGCTCATATTGTTGTAGATTTTGCTCATACTCCTGATGCATTAATGCAAGCATTAACCTCATTAGAAGCTCATATTCCTGCTAATGGTGATTTATGGTGTGTATTTGGCTGCGGCGGTGATCGTGATGCGGGTAAACGTGCGGTCATGGGCGAAGTAGCAGAACAATACGCTGATAAAATCATTATCACCGATGATAACCCTCGAAGTGAAGATTCAGCAGCAATAGTAAAAGATATTTTGGCGGGAATGACTCATCCTGAAGCTGTTTTACTTGAGTCTGATCGTAAGTTAGCGATTACTCATGCCATTACGCATGCAAAATCGACGGATATCGTATTGATTGCAGGAAAAGGTCATGAACAATATCAAGAAGTGAAAGGTGTTAAATACGTTTTCAGTGATAGCCAAGTAGTTATGGATGTATTACAAGCTGCCAATGATGAAAACTCAGCATCAATAGGTGAGACGGCATGAGTTCTAAACTATTATTACCTCAATTAGCAGAATTATTAGGCTGTAATGACTCTGTGCCAAATGTGGAAATAACAGGTGCAGTAATTGATAGTCGCAAAGTGTTTTTAGGTTGTTTATTTGTAGCACTTGAAGGTGAACACGTTGATGGACATGATTATATTGCTACTGCTCGTAAAGCAGGGGCAAGTGCAGCATTAGTTTCTAAAATACAAGATGATAGCTTGCCTCAATTGCTTGTGGCAGATGTCACTAAAGCTTTTGGTGAGATAGCTAAATATTGGCTAAAACAATGCCAAACAAAAGTCGTTGCAATAACAGGCAGTAACGGTAAAACAACTGTAAAAGAAATGATTGCATCCATTTTGAGTCAGTGGGGCACGGTTGTCGCTACGCAGGGTAATTTGAATAATGATTTAGGTGTGCCATTAACACTAATGAATTTAAAACCTTCAACAGACTTTGCTGTAGTAGAAATGGGCGCGAGTCATCGTGGAGATATCTCACGTTTAGTTGAGATTGCACCGCCACACGTTTCAGTCATTAATAATGTTGCTGCTGCCCACCTTGAAGGCTTTGGTGATTTATTAGGTGTAGCAAAAGCGAAAGCAGAAATATTCCTTGGTTTAGTCGAGGACGGTGTTGGTGTGATCAATGCTGATATGGACTATGTTGAACAGTGGAAACAAGTACTCGCTGATAGACAAGTTGTTAGCTTTGGTTTAGATAATGATGCAGATATTAAAGCATTAGATCTTCAGTTAGATGCATCATCAAGTCATTTTATGGTCGAACTCAAGGGTGAGTTTGATTACATCAATCTTTCTTTACCGGGTAAGCATAATGTGGCCAATGCACTTGCTGCAATAGCAGTAACAAGTGCGATGGATGTTCCTACAATAGCCATTGTTAAAGGATTGGCAGCGGTATCGAGTGTTCCTCACAGATTACAGTTACGACAAGGTGTGAATCAATCACAGTTAATCGATGATAGTTATAACGCTAACCCAGGATCGTATAAACAAGCACTCGCGACACTATCTTCATTTACGGGAGAGCACTGGTTAGTTCTTGGTGACTTTGGTGAATTAGGAGATGAGAGTGAACAGCTACATCGACAAATGGGACTTGATGCCAAAGAGTCTGGAGTACAAAGGTTATGGACAATCGGCAGCGAAAGTGAACAAGCAAGCAATGCATATGGAGTAGGTGCTGAGCATTTTAATAACATTGAATCGCTTAAGGATAAGCTAAAGGATGAACTATCAAGTGATGTGGTTTGCTTGATTAAAGGTTCACGTTTTATGCAATTAGATCAACTAGCAGATACGTTAGTTGAGAATGGAGAAAGCTAATGCTATTAATGCTAAGTGAATATTTAAGTCAGTTCCATAGTGGCTTTAACGTTTTCCAGTATCTGACGTTACGAGCGATTTTAGGTGTTATCACTGCTTTAGGGATTGCATTAATCGTCGGCCCAACAATGATTCGTCATTTGAGCTTCAAGCAAATAGGCCAAGTTGTTAGAGATGATGGTCCAGAGTCTCACCTTAGTAAGGCTGGTACGCCAACAATGGGCGGAGCATTAATTCTAGTAGCGATTGCAGTGAGTACATTGCTTTGGGCAGACCTTAGTAATAAGTATATTTGGGTTGTGCTACTAGTCACATTAGCATTTGGTGTGATTGGTTTTGTTGATGATTACATTAAATTAGTTCGTCAAGATACCAATGGTTTGATTAGCCGTTATAAATATTTCTGGCAATCAGTTGCTGGTGCTGGTGCAGCAATAGTGTTGTATCAAACAGCAGTAGTACCTGCAGAAACACAGCTGATAATACCGTTTTTCAAAGATATTATTATCCCGCTCGGTGCATGGTATATGTTGCTGACATATCTAGTGATTGTGGGTACAAGTAATGCTGTGAATTTAACAGATGGCTTAGATGGCTTAGCCATCATGCCGACAGTAATGGTGGCAGCTGCATTAGGTTTATTTAGTTACGTAACAGGTCATTTTGAGTTCGCTCGGTACCTGTCTATTCCATTTATCCCAGACGCTGGCGAATTAACAGTCTTTTGTGCTGCGATGGTGGGGGCCGGTCTTGGTTTCTTATGGTTTAACACTTATCCCGCCCAAGTATTTATGGGTGATATCGGTGCCTTAGCACTCGGTGCCGCTTTAGGTACGGTAGCTGTATTAGTGAGACAAGAATTAGTGTTACTCATTATGGGGGGGGTATTTGTTGTTGAGACACTGTCAGTCGTATTGCAGGTCGGATCTTACAAGCTAAGAGGAAAACGTGTTTTCCTAATGGCACCAATACATCATCACTATGAATTAAAAGGATGGCCTGAGCCTCGTATTATTGTCAGAGCGTGGATCATTACTGTGTTTCTAGTATTAGTTGGTTTAGCGAGTCTTAAAATCAGATGAATACATTGGCAACCCAAGCTGAACAAGCACAATCAATTCTGATTATTGGCTTAGGCCAAACAGGATTGTCGTGTGCGCGCTTTTTAGTGCAGCAAGGGTGTGCCGTAGCAATGATGGATACTCGTGAACAACCACCGAGTCTTGAAATTCTTCAATCTGAATATCCTGAAGTATTAGTTAAAACAGGCGGCTTAGACAGTCAGTTGATGTTGCAGGCAGATATGATTGTATTAAGTCCTGGCGTTGACCCTCGTATAACAGAGATTGTTGCAGCCAAAGAAGCAGGTATTGAAATTGTTGGTGATGTTGAATTATTTGCTCGTTATGCCAATGCGCCTATCGTAGCCATTACAGGCTCAAATGGTAAAAGTACTGTAACAACATTACTTGCAGACATGGCGATCGAAGCAGGTAAAGCAGTCCAAGTAGGCGGTAATCTTGGCACACCATGTTTGGATTTGATTACTGAGCCCGCTCCTGATTTTTACATTGTTGAGTTATCAAGCTTCCAATTAGAAACAGTTCAGTCACTGAATGCATTTGTAGCAACCATTTTAAATATTAGCCCTGATCACCTTGATCGCTACGATAGTGAGCAAGACTATCAAGCAGCTAAAGCTCAGATTTTTGCAGGTGATGGTGTGATGATTATTAACCGTGATGATATAGCGGTTAGTCAATTATCAGATGATAAGAGAAATGAAATTGGCTTTAGTTTAAATGAGAGTCAAGGTGTTGATTTTGGTGTGATTAAACACAATGGTGCACAGTGGTTAGCAGAAGGAAGTGAGCCTTTACTTGCAACAGATAAACTGAAAATAGTAGGGCAGCATAATATTGCTAACGCGTTGGCAGCACTAGCGCTTGGTTCTGCAATGGCATTACCAATGGCTGAAATGTTAACTGCATTACAACAATATTCAGGCTTACCACATCGTTGTCGCTTAGTGGTTGAGAATGGTGGTGTACGTTGGTTTAATGATTCAAAAGCAACCAATGTTGGTGCCTGCATAGCTGCAATTGAAGGTTTGGCTGACTGTGGCAAGCTTGTTTTAATTGCCGGTGGTGAAGGAAAGGATCAAGATTTCTCTGAATTAACAGCCGTGATAGAAAAGCATGTAGTTGCGGTCATCGTATTAGGACAAGATGCAGCAGAAGTGGCACAGGTAGTTCCTAGTCATATTCCAACCCATCATGTAGTGACAATGCAAGATGCAGTTGTTAAGGCGAAAGAAATTGTTAAGCAAGGTGAAAATGTACTGTTATCACCTGCGTGTGCAAGCTTTGATATGTTTAGTGGTTATGCTGAACGTGGCAATGTGTTCGAAACATTGGTTAAGGAGCAGTGCAATGACTAATGCTCCTATGACATTTGATCGTGCATTGCTTTTTGTTGTTATGGCTATCCTAGCATTAGGCCTAGTCATGGTCGGATCAGCATCAATTAATATTGCAGCAAGTCAATTTGACCAGCCTTTACATTATTTTAACCGTCAGACTATCTATGCCTTAATTGGACTTTCTGTCGGCTGGTGGGTCGTATCTGTACGTTTATCATTTTGGCAGAATATTGCACCATTATTATTAGTGTCAGGCATTGTTTTATTAGTACTAGTGCTTATTCCGGGTATTGGTAGAGAAGTAAATGGTAGTCGTCGTTGGTTGCCTTTTGGTCCTATCAATGTTCAAGTCGCAGAATTCATTAAACTGTTTGCCATCATTTATATTGCAGACTACTTACAGCGCCATCATGGTCAACTTAAGGGCTCATTCTTTAAAGTACTCGCGCCTTTAGTTTTATTAGCCGTTGCAGCGGGTTTATTAATTGTTCAACCAGATTTAGGTTCAGTAGTCGTTATCTTATCGACAGTATTGGCGATGTTATTTTTAGGTGGAGCAAGACTAGATGTTTTTGCTGCATTAACTGGGCTTTTAGCCATTTGTTTCAGCGCTGCAGTTTATTTTGCACCTTATAGAATGTTGAGATTACAGAGTTTTCTAGATCCATGGGCTGATCCATTTGGTAGTGGTTTCCAATTAACACAAGCTTTGATCGCATTTGGTCGAGGTGATTGGTTAGGTGTGGGTCTAGGCAGCAGCATGCAAAAACTGTTTTATTTACCTGAAGCACATACTGACTTTTTATATTCAATACTGGCTGAAGAGCTTGGCTTGGTCGGTGCGATGAGTGTGATTGTATTATTCTTCATTTTTATCTGGAGAGCATTAGCAATAGGTCGGGCAGCAGAATTAGCAGGACAAGTATTTGGTGCTCAAATGGCTTATGGCATCGGTATTTGGTTAGGTTTACAAGCCTGTGTGAATATGGGCGTGAATATGGGCGCACTGCCAACTAAAGGGCTGACATTACCTTTGATGAGTTATGGCGGCAGTAGTTTAGTGATAGTTTGTGTTGCCATTGCCTTATTGCTCCGCGTTGATATAGAAACACGTTTTCCAGAAAAAGCAGCAGCGAGGGTTAAACGATGACTACTCGCATCCTTATTATGGCTGGTGGAACAGGTGGACATGTATTCCCTGCATTGGCTGTAGCTGATGAGTTACGTTCTAGAGAGTGTGACGTATTCTGGATGGGGACTAAAAAAGGGATTGAAGCGAAGTTAGTACCTACTGCTGGATACCCAATTAGTTATATTTCTGTTCAAGGTTTACGTGGTAATGGTCTATTAGGTTGGTTAGTAGCACCGTTCAAAGTAATCAAAGCAGTTTTAGAAGCGGTATCAGCAATTAAACAAATTAAACCAGATGTTGTGCTTGGCTTAGGTGGTTTTGCATCAGGCCCTGGTGGTGTGGCAGCAAGGTTATTGGCTAAACCACTGGTGATTCATGAGCAAAATGCTATTCCTGGTTTAACTAATCGATTGTTATCTGTTATTGCCCAGCGTGTATTACAAGGTTTCCCAAATAGTTTCGTGGCATCACGTAAAGCTGAGTGGGTGGGAAATCCTGTTAGAGCAACAATTGAGACATTAGCTGAGCCAGAAAATCGTTTAGCAGAACGTACAGGTCCAGTTCGAGTATTAGTGCTAGGAGGAAGTTTAGGAGCTAAGTCACTCAATACTGTATTGCCTGAAGCTTTCTCATTAATTAAAACAGAGCTAGAAATCAAACATCAATGTGGTGTTCGTCATTTAGAAGATTGTCAGCAGAACTATGCAAGTTCAGATGTAACTGCAGAAGTAACAGCATTTATTGATGATATGGCAGCAGCTTATGCATGGGCTGATTTGGTTATATGCCGTGCTGGAGCTTTAACCATTGCAGAAGTATCGGCAGCAGGTGTTGCTTCATTATTAGTGCCGTACCCATATGCTGTTGATGACCATCAAACACATAATGCTGCAGCATTAGTAAAAGCAGGTGCAGCAAGACTGATGCAAGAAAGTGCTTTAACGGTCACTTCTTTAGTCAGTGAAATAAATGAATTAGTGAGCAAACGAAATACATTGTTAGAAATGGCAAAAAGTGCACGTAGTCAGGCAAACACTGGAACAGCACAGCAGGTCGCGAATATCTGCTTGGAGGTGACTCATGGATAAACTAACGTCTGCAATGCAAAGTCGAGTTAAACATATTCACTTCATCGGTATTGGTGGTGTGGGTATGGGCGGTATTGCTGAAGTGTTATTGAACCTTGGCTACCAAGTATCAGGCTCAGATTTAGCAAATAATGCACTCATTGAGCATCTACGTGAATTAGGTGCAACAGTGATGATAGGCCATGATCCAGCCTATTTAAATGGTGCTGATGTTGTTGTTGTTACTACTGCCGTTAGTGAAGAAAATATTGAGCTACAAGCAGCTAGAGAGCAACGTATTCCAGTTGTTCCTCGTGCAGAAATGTTGGCTGAGTTAATGCGCTTTAGTTACGGTATTGCGATCGCAGGTACACACGGTAAAACCACCACCACAAGTTTAGTGGCGGCTTTATTAAGTGAAGGTGAATTAGACCCAACATTTGTTATTGGTGGCCGACTAAATAGTGCCGGTAGCAATGCTAAGCTTGGCAGCGGTCGCTATTTAGTTGCTGAAGCTGATGAGAGCGATGCGTCATTCTTATACCTACAACCTATGATCTCAGTCGTGACTAATATCGATGAAGATCACATGGCGACTTATGACAATGATTTTGAAAAGTTAAAAGCCACATTCATTGAGTTTTTACATCACTTACCATTTTATGGTCTTGCAGTGATGTGTATTGATGATCCTGTAGTACGTGAACTATTAACTGATGTTATCCGGCCTGTACTGACATACGGAACTGATGATGAAGCAGACTTCCAGCTTGTTGATTTACAACAGCAACAAGGTCAAAGTTACTTCAAGATTATTGAGAAAAAGTCCGGTCATACATTCCCCGTCACATTAAATATGCCAGGTTTACACAATGCCTTAAATGCAACGGCTGGTCTTGCTGTGGCCAGAAACTTAGGTGTGTCTGTTAAAGCATGCCAACGAGCATTACAAGAATTTTCAGGTGTTAATCGCCGCTTTAACTTACTCGGTGAACTCAAGCTTACTAAAGGTAAAGCAGAACTTATTGATGATTATGGTCATCACCCAACAGAAATAGAGGCAACAGTTGAAGCCTTACGGTCTGGTTGGACTGATAATCGTTTAGTCGTCGTATTTCAGCCGCATAGATATACACGTACTCGTGATTTATTTGAAGATTTTGCACAAGTATTGTCATCAGTGGACGTACTGATTGTGATGGAAGTTTATCCCGCAGGCGAAAGCAAGATTGCTGGGGCTGATGCTAAAAGCTTATGTCGGGCTATTCGTTTACGTGGTCAAGTTGAACCAATCTTTGTGGAAAATAAACAAGCACTATTTGATGTCTTACCAAGCGTATTAAATGATGGTGATGTTGTGCTTACTTTGGGTGCTGGTGATATTGGTAGTGTGGCACGTGAACTTCCTATGCAATTAGGAGGTGATAGCTAATGTTTCATGACTTACAAGGTGAATTGAAACTAAACGAAGCTTTATCAAAACATACCTCATGGCGTGTGGGCGGAATTGCACAGACATTCTATCGTCCAAGTAGTGTTGAAGATTTAGCTTTATTTTTGTCACAGCTACCTGCTGCAGAGCCTTTATTGTGGTTAGGACTAGGAAGTAATTTATTAGTACGTGATGGTGGCTTTGCAGGAACTGTCATTTCAACATCAGGTACATTACAAAATGTAGAAGTTAATGGTCAGGAAGTAGTAGCTGAAGTAGGCGTTTACTGCGGTAAATTAGCTAAGCTTGCTGCACGGTCAGGTTTAACAGGAAGTGCTTTTTTAGCAGGAATTCC
>Ga0209495_1001867_pt1 | contig 14187 bp, 10 predicted proteins | sample EN1Hudsemesocosm_FD_184629 | JGI IMG/M metagenome (GOLD analysis project Ga0209495, IMG submission 184629) | Methane-oxidizing microbial communities from mesocosms in the Hudson Canyon - EN1E Hudson Canyon (SPAdes) (version 2) | ecosystem: Environmental > Aquatic > Marine > Cold seeps | place... | reverse complement strand
ATCATATAATTTACTTGCACTAAATTTTTGAACTTCTTTTTCAGATATTATTGTAATAGGAATAGGTAATTCATTTACTGTTTGATTTGTTTTTGTAGCAGAAATAATTACTTCATTTAATTTATTCTCAGTCAGTATGCCATCGCTTTGACTAAAAGCAGTAAAAACAGATAAAAGGGGGAATATGAATAATGACTGTTTCAAATCAAAATTTTTGGCAAAAATACACTAATCCCCGAGCTCCTGTCCATTATTTACTAGAGTTTTTTAGTTTATTAGATATCTTAAGTAGGTTATACTTTAAGCTATTCACAGATATAGTTGCTCCTGATATTCCGTCAATTTCTCTATTTAAATCTGAATAGTTTTCGGTATCAATTCCAACAAATTGTTTCAACCAATTTTTATTACAAATTTCAGCACCATAGTTTTCTCTGTATTGAAGTATTTCTACTTTTAAAATTTTTTCATTTTCATCAAAAATTACATAAAAATCAAAGGAATGAAATTTTGATGGTGCTTCTGTTACTGCTAAATACCCAATAGTAGAGTTATTCTCTTTAATTGAATAAAAAGTATCATCTAAATCATTAAGTATATATGTTCCACTATTAAAAATTTTAGAAATAGAAGTATGAATCTTAATGCTACTTTTCTTTTCATACTCCCAATTAGAAGTTTTAAAAGAGATAAAAAGTAAGGCAATAAAAACTAATGTTATTGGCTTACTAATATGGATTCTATTATTCATTGTATTAATCAAAATATCTTAAAACCAAATTGCAGTTCCGAAATTGAACTGTCCTCTTTTATCCTCACTAGAAGCATCAGAAATAATTTGGTAATCTGCTTTAAACATTGCTCCTTTTGCTATTTTAAACCCTAAACCAAAAGTGATTTCTGTTCTATTATAAGAATTATTAATTTCAATTCCTTCAACTTTTTCATGTGTATTGTAATTCTCATATCGAACAAAAGCAATTAATTCTTCAGTATCTTTTGTGATAGAAGGAATAATCCCTCCCATTAAATTATACCCTATTTCAGTATAATGTCCAGTAAGTTTACTTCCTAAATCTTGTCCAGAAAATTTATTATATTGATCAGTATTAGAAAGATTTGCAACTATATACTGCCCTCTTAATTGTAATGACCCAAGTTCATACCTTGCATCTACACCAAACATTTGAATTCCTATTATTGAAGAATCAGCTGAAACAACTGCATTCTCATCAGCCAAATCTAAACCATCATATAGTTTAGTTTCAGAATCACCAACATAAGCAGATAAACCAAGGTTTAATCCAAGATGTCCAAAATAAGAAACTCTACCAGCAAAGTCTGGATAGGTAATATATGATTTAGCGCCTTTTTGTCTTCCACTTCTTAATCCGTTTTTACCATTTAAAACACCACCATCATTATACCCATTAAATCCATTAACTAACATTGCTTGGTATGTTAAGGAATGTTCCAAACTTCTACCGCTTAATCCAATACCAATTTCTCTCCAAGTAGTTGGGATAATATATTTATCAACATTTGTTCTTTCTACTCCGTTAAAAGTTGGTGGCTCATGATACAAATTCTGAATCCCCATTGGAATGAGCATTAAACCTGCATTAATTGATAAATTGTCCTTTATCTTATAATCTAAGAAAGCCTGTTCAACATAAACTTCTGTTACATGTTCAAATTCCACTTCAGAAACAAATGATGCTTTTTCATTAAAATTATAACCAAAAAATGTAACTAGTCTATGTACATCTAGTGTTCCATTTTTATGGATAGTACCATCTCTTGAAGGTAAGTTGAAATCAATTTGGCCATAACCTCCAATGTACAACCCTTCATTTCCTGCAATAATCTTTTCTGCACTGTTTTGTGCTTTTACATTTATTCCTAATGAAACAAGTATTAAAATTAATATTGTTTTTTTCATTATTTATCTTTATTTAGACTTGTTATAGATTGTGGCAAAAGTAATTAGTTTTTTATATTCGCAAAACTTTTAATCATAATTATTTTGGCAAGTATATATATTCATATTCCCTACTGTAAACAAGCATGTACTTACTGTGATTTTCATTTTAAAATCGCTCAAAAAGATAAAATTGAAATGCTAAAAAGTATAGAAAAGGAAATTGCAGATAGGACAGGATATTTAAATCAACAAAAAATTAGGAGCATTTATTTTGGAGGAGGAACTCCCTCTATTTTGGATGATATTGATTTTAAAAAAATATTAAGCCAAATAGGGAAAAATTATTCTATTGCTGATAATGCTGAAATTACACTAGAATGTAATCCTGATGATTTGGATGAAAAAAAATTAATCTCATTAAAAAAACTAGGGATTAATCGATTAAGCATAGGAATACAATCATTTGATGATGCTGATTTAAAATTTATGAATAGATCACATAATTCTTCAGAAGCAGAAAATTGTATTCATCTAGCTAAAATGGTAGGGTTTAAAAATATTACTATTGACTTGATTTACGGACTGCCAAATCAAACCTTATCCAAATGGGAGGAGAATCTAAGTAAAATGTTTGCGCTAAATATTCAGCATTTTTCTCCTTACGCACTAACAGTTGAAAAGAAAACTGCCCTAAATCATCTTGTAGAAACTAAGAAAGTAAGTTTGCCTAATGACGAGAAGATTGTTGAGCAATTCAATTTTTTACAAGAAAAAGCAAAAGAAAACGATTTCATTCATTATGAAATATCTAATTTTGGAAAAGAGGGTTGTTTTTCAAATCATAATTCTTCATATTGGAAAAATAAATATTATTTAGGAATTGGGCCATCAGCTCATTCTTATAATGGGGAAAGCAGAAGATGGAATGTCTCCTCAAATAAAAAATACATTGAAGGAATAACTAACAAAACAACATATTTTGAGACTGAAATACTTAGTACAGAGCAACAGTATAATGAATATGTTTTAACTTCTTTAAGAACCATTTGGGGGGTAGATAGTACTCTAATTCAAAATAAATTTGGAGCAGAAATTCACGCTCATTTTTTAAAAGAAATTGAAAAATGGATAAGTAAAGAATACATTTTATCAGAAGAAAATATCATAACATTAACTCAAGAAGGTAAGGCCTTTGCAGATGCAATCGCTTCTGATTTATTTATTGTTTGAATGATGACTTAAATCTATAATCGGAACATTATTCCAATTAACAATTTTAGCTGCCTCCCTCATATCAATAAAATCAAAATCATAAACTAATTGCCTTAACTTAGTGTAAGAAGTACTTAAATTATAATAGGACTTAAATTTTCTTTTTAATGAAAGTCCATCTAACATAGGTTGGCTAGGGTCAAAATCTCTTGGATGAAAATATGTCATTGTATAATCTGCATCATTGAGCAATTTTCTAATTAACCTATAAGGGAAGAAACGAAAATAACCACCTCCAGAAGCTACAAATTTTCTTCCCATAAACGTATCAATGCTCATTGGGAATTCTTTAATTGACATTCCATTATATTTAATAATTGATGGAGTTGCTAACTCAAAATCATCAAAACCACCATCATCTCTTTTGGCTGGGAAAATTGATGCATCATACTCAATTCCTAATTCATTTAAAACTTCAAAAGCCCAAACATTTTCCTTTTTAATTGAGAATCCTGGAGCCCTATACGATATTACCTTTTCCCCAGTTATATTCTCTATACTATTCATGCAATCAGATAAATCCAATTTGAATTCTTCTCTACTTTGCTTGTAAGCGGCTTTATGCATATCAGAATGAGCAGCAACTTCAAAGCCCAAATCATGTATTCTTTTAATAATTTCAGGATGTTTTCTGGCAATATACCCAACAACAAAAAATGTAGCCTTTACATCATGATCCGATAAAACCTGAAATATTTTATCCATTCCTTTATGAATACGAACTTCATAATTATCCCATTTATCTAATATATCTTCAGGATATTTATGAATAATATGAAACCAATCTTCTATGTCAAAAGTTAGTATTTTCATTAAAAAAACTTCTTCTTTCTTTTCTTAAATATAGCTACATCTTCTTTCTTAGGGAAACTAAAATAAGTCTGATCCTCATTATTATTTTCTAATGTTTCTACATTACCAATATCAATTATTTCAACAGCTTCAACAATTGATTCCATGCCAATCATCTTTGTATATTTAATTAGTTCTTCTTGAGTTCTATTTCCAATCTCAACTTTCTTCTGAACTATAATAGGGCCTGTATCAATTCCTTCATTCACATAAAACACTGATACTCCAGTATATTTTTCATCATTTTTCATCACCCAGAAAGTTGGCATTAATCCTCTGTACTTTGGTAATAATGCGGTATGAAGATTAATACATCCTTTAGGAGCTAGATTAATTATCTCATTCTTAAAAATTTGATTACCTAATATTGAGATTAATAAATCTGGTTTATATGATTTTATAATTTCAATTGACTCTTTATTATTTATTGATTTATCTAATAAAATCTTTTCTATATTGTTTGTTCTTAAAAATGAATCAAGGGAGTTAAAACTATTAAGTTTAGAAAAAATAAACTTTAATGAGTAATAAAGGAAGAATCTAATACCAAAAACATTTAATGTCTGTAATGCTTTTTTCAAAAAACTTTCTTGTTTTCCAAAAGGGGAAACAGTACTTACTACACACCCAACAACTTGGTGTTTTTCTGGCAATAAATTAAGAAATTGTTGTAAGCTACTTCTTAAATAAAAAGGTTCATCTTGTGTTATAATGACTATTCTCATCTAGATATTTTTTCTATTAAATTAATATATTGATTTGTAATATTTTGATGTGAATATTCATTATCAATTTTAATACTATTATTTGAAATCTTCTCTTTTTTAGATTTCTCTATATCTTTTAAACAATTAAGAAGATGTTGTACCTCATTAGAATTCTTAAAGAAAAATGCATTATCCTCCAGAACATCTCTATTAAATACATTGTTATGTGCAAAAATAAATGCTTTTGCTGCCATTGCCTCTAATAAAGCTGGATTAGTTCCTCCAACTGAATGTCCATGAAAATATACTTTTGCAAATTTTCTTAAACTATCTAAATGTTCTTTATTAAAAATGCTACCTAAAAACACAATATCTGATTGAATATATTTATCCATCAAATATTTTCCATAAGATGTTTCTGTATTTCCAACAACTAAAAACCTAGTAGGATGTTCACTACTTAAATATCCATCAAGAATCATTTCAATATTATTTTCAGGCTCTAATCTTGCTATTAATAAGAAGTAATCCTGAATTGTAACGTTATATTTAGTTAAGAACTCTTTTTTCGGATTAACCTTATCAGCACCATAAGGAATCATTACAGATTCTTTATTATATTTTTGTTTGATATAATCTTGGATTCCTTTATTGTCTGAAATTAGGAAAGTTGACTTTTCTGAAGCAAGTTTCTCAAACCACTTTGTAAGTTTTTTTACAAAAGGAGACCACTTAGCTCTTTTCCATTCAAGACCATCCATATTGGTTACTATAACAGATTTTTTGGTTGGCAACAATGCAAATGAAATAGCAACACTCTGGTATCCAAACTCAAATATAACATCAAAGTCTTTTTTTAATGCATCTTTTAAACAAATGAAATCATAAATAAAATGTGCTGCTGATCCAATCTTATTTTCAGGACAGTATTTCTTTATTATATTAACACCTTTAAATATTTTAGATTGATAAGGGTGAGAGTCAATAGAATAAACTGTAACATCATACCCATTTTCAACAAGGCCTACAGAGAGATTTTCCGCACATTGCTCAAACCCTCCATAATTATTTGGGATACCTCTAGTTCCCAGAATTGCAATTTTCATACTTTTCGTTTATGAATCGCAAATATACCAAATACAATCTGTTGTATAAACTAACAATTAATTTAATTGTATTTTATCCTAAAATTAAAAATCCAAATTAATTAATAGTAGATGATTTATTAACTAAAATTTAGATATTTATACTCATCAACTCTAGTAATAATTAGCAAAAAAATTAACAGTTTTTTGTTAACATCTTGTAACCCTGACACTTAGAAGTATATAGAAACTGTGCATATATTTGTACTGTCGTAATACTTGTTTTGGGTTGTATTAATCTAACCACTTTATACAACATAAAAAAAGCCTTCATAATCATGAGGGCTTTTTTCTTACTAATCTAATGAGGGAATTTTATTCCTAACATAAACTCATGCGACCCAGATTGATAAGCGCTAGTTTCTGATGAAGGTAGCCCAAATGAGTATCCAATATTAAATCTGTCGTTAATATTATATCCCAATAAAGCTGCCATTGATGACAAATCATTGTTCATCTTATAATTCATCCCTAGCCAAAACATTTCTTTATATCCTGTTTTAACTCCAAAGTCAATTTGTGTTTTAGCTCCAGCTACTGACTTTAAAAAGAAAGATGGTTCAATAGTAATTCCAGAATTCAAAGAATGCTTATAAGAACCTAGAACATATATATGGCTCGCTAACTTACCGCTCTGACTTGTAGTATCATATATTCTTGCAAAATCATCATCCATTAAATGTAATTCTGAACTCAATAATTGCGGAACTGCCATACCTAAATACCATTTATCACCACTCAAATTAACACCAAAAGTTGCATCTGGTAAAGATCTTACAACATCTCCTCCTTCCATTAATGGGTCATTTTGATCTTCTACTGAAATACCCTCCTTAATTATTTTAAATTGAGTAAACCCTCCAGAAAGTGCTAATGCTAACTTCATTGATTGAGTAATATTCAAAGAATATGTATAAGACATAGATCCGCCTACTCTACTTGTTGGTCCAGTAACATCATTAAAAACTGTACCTCCTAAACCTACACTTCTACTATGCTTACCATAAATACTCATGATAGTAGTCCTTGGTCCATCATTCATCCCTTGCCATTGGTTTCTTATAGTAGTATTAACCTGATAATAATCATACATCCCAGCAACAGCAGGGTTTATTGCATAATTATTCATCATATATTGAGTAATTTGAGGAAGTTGCTGAGCTTTTAAAACTCCTCCAAAACAAATTACAAATAGTAAAATTGATATTCTTTTCATTTTTATAATTTTCATATTATCTGATAATTGTAATAGGACCCGTTTGAGGTTCATCACCCGTATTCAAGTCAATTATATAGTAATAAGTACCTACAGCTAATTCTTTACTTTCATTTGTCCCATCCCAAGGAGTATAACTATCTCCACCTTTTGATTCAAAAACTAAACCTCCCCATCTATTAAATACTTGTACTAAAGCATCTTTATAAGATGCAATATCTAATGGAGTCCAGGTGTCATTATATCCATCACCATTTGGAGTGATTGCTTCATAAGGTTTTACCCCCACAACAACATAAATAGAATCGTAACCTACACAACCGGAAGAATCTACATCTACATAATACCACCCTGATTCTTGTGGACTAACAGTAAATTTCCATTCAGAAACAGCACCTAAACTCCAAGTCCAGTTATACTCTGAACAATTATTATTGTCTGAGTAAATCTCTATGCTTTCTCCGCTTAAAACTACTGGAAAATCTCCAACATCAACCCCAGGATAAGATGCTGGCTCAGGATCAACATCTGCAGAATAGGTTACTACCACCTCTACATCCTGTGAGCAGTTAGCATTATCTTGAATTGTTAATGTATAAGTAGTTGTAATTGTTTGTCCAAATGCTAAAATAGTATCCGTATAAATATTTCTATCCCCACCTAAAACTCCATCACTCCAAGTATAAGTCAATCCATCTCTTTCATCTATATCTATATCTATATCTTTTCCTAAACAAATTGTATAGGGTCCTACAACATCTAAGAAACCTGGCATGAAGACATTTTGATACCCATCAACAATTATATCTTCAGAAATTTCACAATCATTATCATCAATTAATGTTACCGTATATGCAGTATTTGAACCAGCATCTAAAAGCTGTGTTGAATTGGTTGTTGGCCCATATGTTGTCCAATCATATGAATATGGAGGAGTCCCCCCAACAGGGTATACAGTAGCATATGCGCTAATATCACAGGCTTCATCAAAGTAATCAACTGACATTTCTAAACCATCTGATGGCTCAGTAATTGAAACTGATTCTGAAATTACAGTACATCCATTTAAATCTACAACCTTTACTGTATAGAATCCTGGCATCAGTCCAGTTATCTCTGAATTCATATCATTATCAACCATAACAGTAGAAATTATTGCTCCACTCTCATTCAGCCATGTATATTCATATTGAGGAGGAATACCTAAGAAAGGTGTGCCTCCATTTGCAAGGGCCTCAATAGAGCCTGTGCCTCCTGCGAAACAATCAATATCAATATCTGTTATTGTTACTTGTAGCGAATCTGGTTGATATAAATATATTGCAGCAGTATCTTTACAGCCATTAGCATCTTCAACCTCAACAATATAAGACCCAACCTCTAGTCCAAAAATCTGGGAAGTAATATTATTTGTATTTAAATCTGTAATTCCATTAGACCATGTATAATTATATACTGGATTTCCACCTGTTACTGTTGCTTTTATCTTACCGTCAGCTTCTCCAAAACAAGAAATTGCATCAATTATTTCTGATTGAACAATTAATTCATTATTTTGAGTTATGCTTACAGTATCTATCAACTCACATCCTTGAGCGTCTGTAATAACACAAATATATTCTGCAGTATTACTAGTACTATCTGCACATAGCCCAACTGCAGGGTTTGTAGTTTGGTTTAAGTAATCATTCCATTGATAATTATAAAGTGTTGTACCTGTAAATTGAACTCCACCACTGACATTGAGCATAATTTCTCCATCACATTCTCCATAACAACCAACATTAGTTACACTTGCGGGTGCTACACTTAGAGCGTTATTATCAAATATATCAACTGAACCTAAACTTGAACAACCATGAATATCTGTAACAGTTATTGTATAAGTTCCAGCAGATAAATTATCTATTGAATAAGTTGTTGCTCCTGTATCCCACAAATATGTATAAGATGTTGCAGTACCTACACCTCCGTAAGGAGTAGCAGTTACAGCTCCATTACTCCATGCCACACAACTCACATCAGTAGTAACAAAACTATGCTGAATAGGAGCAGGTTCGTTATAAGTAATTGTTTCAGAAACATTACATCCATTAGCATCTTCAACTATAAAAGTATGATTACCTTGAGACAAACCTGTTATTTGAGAAATTGCTCCAAGAGTAGTATCTGGGTCTGGACTTGCATTCATATGGATAGTATAATATGGGAGCGTTCCTCCAGAAGCAGTTACATCTAAATAACCTGAATTTCCACCATTACATAATACTTGATAATTATTCCAATCGGATGGTGTTAAAGTTGCATTTAATGGAGTTGGTTCATTTATAAAAATTTGATCTGAAGTAGCACATGTAATGCCGTTTACTCCATTATTAATATCAAAAATTTCTACTGTATGCCATCCAGGTTCTAAATCATTAAATAGAGGGTAAGATTGGAAGGTTACTCCATTAATTGAATATTCAAAAGGAGCTGTTCCCCCTGTGAATATAATGTCTTGTATTGCACCATCATCTTCTCCAAAACAGCTAATATGAGTAAATACTGTGCTGTCAATCACTAGCTGATCAGGATAAGTTAATGTAATAATAGAATCTGCATAACAACCATTAGCATCAATTGCATGAATCGTATATAACCCTGGAGATAAATTGCTAAAAACAGGGTTAGTTTGAGTGTTTAGACCTCCAGTATTAGAGTACGAATATGGAGATTGACCTCCACTTGTTAAAATTTCGACTTGAGCATCATTTATTCCAAAACAAGAGTTTCCAATAATAATTAGTGAATCTATTTGAATGGGATTAGCTGGAGCATTAACATCTACAGTACCTGTTATTTGACAAGTTGTGGCATCTTCAACAACTACAGAATAAGTACCTATAGGAATATTAGAAATTGTTGAAGAAGTTGCTCCTGCAATTATCCCGTTTGCATCACTCCATTGATATGTATAAGGTGTCATTCCTGTTGCAAAAACTGCTGCTGAACCACTATTTGGTCCCAAACAAGGTTCAACAGTTGTAAATGATACTGTAAAGCCTATATCAGTACCTACAGAAATATTTTCTATAAGTGTACATCCATTCCCATCTGTAACAGTAACATGATAATTTCCTGCAATAAGACCAGTAGCTGTAGCTGATGTTTGCCCATCATTCCATGAATATAAATATCCTCCAGTACCACCAGAAGTAACATTAATTGAAGCTGTCCCATTAGATTGCAGACAGTATTCATCTGTTGATGTAAGTGGCGAATAAACAAAATCAGTTGGTTCAGATAAACTTACAGTTTCTTGAGCAATACAACCATTATCATCTGTTGCGTCAATTACGTAAGGAGTAGGATTTGTTATATCTCCACACAACCCAGAGTATGAAGGAGTAGTTTGTTGCGCCCCTGCATCTAAAGTATAAACTACTATTCCTACTGCATTAGCAGGATTAATTGCAACAGTTCCATTACAATCTTCAAAACAACTTATAGGATTTGTTACAGTAGCCGGAATAGTAAAAATTCCCGGCTCATACAACACAACATTAATAGGTTCAGTACACAAGTTTGCATCTCTAATTATTAAATCATATGAACCTGCAATTAATAAATTGAAAAATGGTGCTGGGAAATAATTCGAGCCATTATCAATTGAATACTCTAAAGGTGCAGTTCCCCCAATTGGTATGCCAAAATCGATAGACCCATCAGAGTTTCCATTACAACTAACCTCAGAACCATTATAATCACTTAAAACAGGTGAATAAATAATTTGTGCTGGTTCAGCTAAATAAATAGATGATGTGTATTGACATCCATTATTATCCTCTATCATAACATCATAAGTAATATTCCCAGAAAGATTACTAAACACATTTGATGATTGATAATTACTTCCATTATCAGTTGAATATTGATATGCTGGTACGCCAGGTTGAGTTACATCAACATCAAATGTAATTGCTCCAGTACTTGCTCCAAAACAATCTACAACTTGAGTAATATTAGCAGTTCCTGACAAGGCAGGTGGTTCATTTAAAGTATGTGCTTCAGTAGCTGTACAGTTATTTGCATCTTTATAAGTTATTGTATAATTTCCAGCTATTAAACCAGAGAAAAGAGCATTGGACTGAAAATTAATTCCATCAATTGAGTATGTAAATGTTCCTGTACCACCACTAGCATTTGCTGTAATTGAACCATCATTTGCACCATTACAAGAAACATGATATCCATTCAAATTAAACACTGAAACAGAACCTGCTGGTACAATTGGAGAAATTGGAGCAATGATAAATGTTGTAGTTGAAGGAGATGTTGAGCAGCCATTTGCATCAGTAACAATAATATCATATGTTCCAGCACAAAGCCCTGTAAATGAATATGTAGAATCCCCTGCTGGCAAAACAATTGGAGTTCCTCCGTTTAAAGTAAAACTAAAAGGACCTGTCCCTCCGCTAATTGTTAAATCTTCAGCTGCTATACAATCACCTGCGCATTGATTACTAGCAACAACACTTGTAGTTGCTACAAGTTGAGCTGGTTCAGAAAAATTGATTGGACCAAACTCATCATAAATCCCTACAGTACTTGTTCCACTTCCAGAGCCTCCATTTCCATTGTAATATGCGGCTGAATCAACTATTCTAGTAAAATAATCTACATTAGGTAAAAAACCCGTTCGAATTAAAGTAGTCACGGTTGTCAGTCCAGTTACATCATATGAAATAAAGAAAGTCCCAGAAAAATATCCAACTAAACATTTATAAGTTGTAACTGGTGAAGTTTGATTCACATTAATTTGCATTGCATCAGTAGCGAATCCACCATTACATAAAATTGGTTGTGAAATAAATGCTGTATCAATAGATGGGGCTGTTGTTAGAAATGCTGCATTTGATTGCCAGCCAGAAATGCCACTACATTTTACAGTCCATTCATAATTTGTTCCAGGAACTAAGCCCGATAATAAGTAAGGACTTGAAATATTATTTATAGTTGGTTCCCAAGTTGCCGCCCCAGTTATTCTATATTTTAAATTTACTTGACCTGAACACATGCTAGCATCAAAACTTAAATCAACTGAAGTATTGGTAATATTGCTTGCTTGTAAATTTGTAGGGTGCTGAGCAAACAATTCAGTACTTAAACTCAAAAAAATGACACTTGTAAAAAGTAATATCCTCTTCATATTATTAAAAATATTTATAATCTTTTATTAAGCTCGCAAGATACAAATTTTTTAAACACTTCAGCATAAATGTTTTCTTCAAAAAATTGAAGTAAAAAAAAGAGGTGAATATCACCTCTAAATTAACTAAATATTAAGCAAAAATTCTTAACAGATTTGATCGAAACAATCTTTAATATTTTCAGCAATCATTTCAGCTGAACGACCTTCAATATGATGACGTTCAATAAAGTGAACTAATTTCCCGTCTTTAAAAACTGCAATTGCTGGTGATGAAGGAGGAAATGGAGCCATATATTCTCTTGCTTTAGCAACAGCACCAATATCTTGCCCAGCAAATACAGTAGCAAAAGTATCTACTTTCTTATCAAATTTAGTTGTCATTTTTACCGCTGGCCTAGCGTTTCCTGCCGCACAACCACATACTGAATTTACCATAACTAATACAGTTCCTTCTTTTTTATCTAGTAAATCTGATACAGCTTCAGGAGTTTTTAATTCTACAAAACCTGCTGATGTTAAATCGGCACGCATAGGTGCACACATTTCTTCTGGATAATTCATAATTTTATATTTTTATTAGTGCAAAAATACGCTTATTTATCTTTTTGATTGAAAAAAATCAGTTAATAATTTACTACATTCTTCTTTCATTAATCCGCTTTCGACTTCAGTTTTTGGATGTAAAATATTTTCTGAAAGTATGGAGAATCCTCTTTTTTCATCAGCAGCTCCAAAAACAATTTTTTTTAATTGCGTCCAATAGGATGCTCCACCACACATTACGCAAGGTTCTAATGTCACGTATAATGTGCATTCATTTAAGTATTTTCCTCCTAAATAATCAGCAGCAGCAGTAAAAGCTTGCATCTCGGCATGAGCAGTTACATCATTTAAGGTTTCCGTATAATTATGAGCTCTTGCAATAATTTGATTTTCACAAACTATAACTGCACCAACTGGAACCTCATCCTTTACAAATGCTTTTTGTGCCTCTTTCAAGGCTTCTTTCATAAAATAAGTATCGTCAAAAGGATTTATTTCCATAGTGCGAAATTACAAAACTAATGTGTTAAATTTGCAGCAAATATTTTTAAACATGTTAAGAACACACAATTGCGGAACGTTAAACATAAATAATGTTTCAGAAAAAGTAACCCTAAGTGGATGGGTGCAAAAAACAAGAGATTTAGGAGGTATGACTTTTGTTGATTTGAGAGATAGATACGGTATCACTCAATTGGCGTTTAATATGGATGTAAATGCTGATTTATGTACTGATGCTAGAAAATTAGGCCGTGAATTTGTAATTCAAATTAGCGGAACTGTTATTGAGCGTTCATCAAAAAATAAAAAAATTCCTACTGGAGAAATTGAAATTGAAGTGAGTGAACTTACTATTTTAAACGCATCAAAAACGCCACCTTTTACAATTGAAGATGAAACAGATGGTGGTGATGAAATAAGAATGAAGTACCGCTATTTAGATATCAGAAGAAATCCTGTTAAAGAAAACTTAATGCTAAGAGCAAAAGTTTCTACTGAAACAAGAAACTTCTTAAACTCTGAAGGATTTATTGAGGTAGAAACGCCTTACTTAATAAAATCAACACCTGAAGGAGCAAGGGATTTTGTAGTGCCAAGTAGAATGAACGAAAAGCAGTTTTATGCTTTACCACAATCGCCACAGACCTTTAAGCAATTGCTTATGGTAGGTGGAATTGATAAATATTATCAAATCGTGAAATGTTTTAGAGATGAAGATTTGCGTGCCGACAGACAACCAGAGTTTACTCAAATTGACTGTGAAATGTCCTTTATTGAACAAGAAGATATCCTTAATATGTTTGAAGGATTAACAAGACATTTACTTAAAGAAG
>Ga0209495_1001866_pt1 | contig 14190 bp, 8 predicted proteins | sample EN1Hudsemesocosm_FD_184629 | JGI IMG/M metagenome (GOLD analysis project Ga0209495, IMG submission 184629) | Methane-oxidizing microbial communities from mesocosms in the Hudson Canyon - EN1E Hudson Canyon (SPAdes) (version 2) | ecosystem: Environmental > Aquatic > Marine > Cold seeps | place... | reverse complement strand
CCACTGATGCGCGCCTGCTCTTTCGCTTCAGAAAAGGAATGTAACCAAGCAACCCCACCCTCCTTATCCTCTACCTTAGTATTTACTGCCTTGGTCGCTGCTCCGCCTTTATCAGCATGCGGAATATGATTTAACCCAGAAACAAATAACCAAGCACCTAAAATAAAAGTAACCACACCAACAAATCGTGAAAGCTTCCTTGTTGGATGCTGATCATGACTTCCTCCACTTAGAATGTTGAGATGAACAATCGCTATCCATAAAATAACCAAGCCCCAAGTCAGCATTAAAATAATGCTTTGCGGAATATTTAAAACACTTAAGCCTTTAGAAAAATAGGTATATGCAAAATAAAGAATTAAAAATCCAAAGGAATACTTAATTTTATTCATCCAAAAGCCAGCTTTGGGTAATTTTTTAAGCTTAACAATTCCCACCACAAAAAAAGGCAGACCGACACCTAAACCAAAGCCCCCCATTAGAATACCGCCCTCTATAGCAATACCTAATTTACCCCAAAAACCCAACATCTCCCCAAGTGCAGCAAGGCTTGCAGTTTGTGCAGCAATATTATCTGCAACTTGTAATAGCAACGCAAAAACAATCGGCCCGACACAAGGAGAAATAACTAAACCAGCAATACTGCCCATGACCCATGTACCAAAATATCCACCAATTTTTGCGGTACTTTGGTCTAACTCCCCAACTTCAGCTTGCATAAAACTAAACTCAAAATAACCCAGTAAAGAAATCGCAAAAAATGCAAAAAAAAGAGCGAATGCAAGGTTAACCGTTGCAGATTGCATAAAGCTATTAAATGCTCCGCCTGTCATACCTGCCGCTACACCTAACACGACATAAGTACCTATGATCCCGACCAAATAGACAAAGGCGTGTAGCTTTTCTTTTTTGACATCACCTTGCGCTCTATTGGTCACAATCATTGCTGTAATGGGCAACATAGGATAAACACAAGGCGTAGCGACTGACAATAAACCCGCTACAAACACTAAGAAAAACAACAAAGCAGTATTATTTTTATTGTCATTAAAGACATTGATAATCTGCTCCATCCAGGTCAAATCATCAGTAACTACTTCCTCAACAGTAAGCTTATTCACATACACAGTACCTGCCTTAGGTAACTGTATAGCTAACTCTTCAGTTTTAGGTCGAAAACATACGTTGGTGATTTCATCACATAACTGATAACGTAAAGCGACGTCTACAGTCTCAGTTGTTTGAAGTGTTGAATTTAAAGGAGTTATTGAAAATGAAAAGCTGCCTTTTCCTCGTAATACCGTTGCCTTTACTAGCTCATCAAACTCACCTGCCGGTAAGGTAAATTGACTAATGCTTAAGCCTTTTTTTTCTAGCTTATTTTTGCGGTCTAATGTTACTGGAATATATGCATTTTCAACGCCTTTATCTAAATAAGCATGGTGATGTTCAGGCGGCGTTAAAGTAATAAGATACTGTGCAGGCCACTGAGTATTGTCAATAACCTGTATTTGAACGTCTGCTTTGGCTCCCGCTAAAACAGCAGAGCATGTGAGACAGAATAAAATACAACATCGATAAAATATTGAAGTATTCATAATAATACCTATTGATTAAATACAGCGTTTTCTACTTATTCATTAGTTGAATAAACTGCTTTGTTTATTATGATAATTGTTGATGGATTTCTCCACCTTCCTGGCAGCAGAAAAAATTAAGCTTATTTTCTTGCAGCCAATGTAAACCTTTTGTTCCTTTCAGCATTGCCAATGTGGCAATACTTCCTGCAACGACACAATGTTCACTTAAAATACTCACTGCACGTAGCCCTGTTGTAGGCATTCCCGTTTTAGGGTTTAAAATATGGCTGTAACGTACGCCATCAATTAACTGAAAACGCTCATAATCGCCACTACTTGCTAGTGCACCCTGCGTCATTGTTAATTGCAAACTTTGCTTATCTTGCTCTAACGGATTTCTTATTGCGACGGGCCAACCTTGACCAGTCGGTCTAGCGCCTATCACTTTTATATCCCCTCCTAATTCGACTATGCCAGAAGTGATACCCTTATTTTTTAATAATTGTGCAATACTATCAGCCGCATATTCCTTAACAATACCCCCAAAATCTAGCTGCATACCTGCTTGAGGTAAATACACACGATCCTGATTCCATTCGACTTTTTCCCAGCCTATTAATTTTTGGTACTGCTTGAGCTGCTGCTCTGAAGGTAACACGGTTTTATTAAGTGACCATGCTTTACGTAAAATACCAGAAGTCACATCAAACAAGCCCTCACTTTCTTGAAAACACTGCTCAGCATAAGCTAACAAAGCAGCCGTTTCGGGATCAATCTTAGTTGCCTTAGCCGACCCTGAGGCCTGGTTAATCTTGCTAATCAAGCTATCGTCACGGTAACGTGAATAGCGTTGCTCTAATTGCTCTAAACGCTGTTTAACTAACTGCTTTGCCTCCTGAGCTTGCTGCCTACTCACGGCGTAAAACTGAAGATGACAAGGTGATCCCATCGCATGAAAGGCATGATTTACTAAGTGCAACTTTCCCTGCATATATCTATTTAAAATCTGGCATTAATCGAAGCAGTTACCATGTAAAAACTATAATCATCAAAGCTACCTGAGTTATCGCCCCCTATTTGATAACTTGCTTTACGGTCGTTGTAATCAAAAGCTGCCTGTAGCTTCACTTCTTTGACAAAGCCCGACATTAAAAATGATTTAGTTAACTTAATTCCCGCACCGATACTTCCAAATCCTGCCAATCGATAATCACTAGAATGAATCGCACCTAAATTACTGCTGGTAAATGTTGCTTGGTAAAAATCAGCTTTATCTTGCGTGTAGTATCTAAAGCGCGGAACAATTTGCCAACCATCCGCAATCGGCTGAAACCAACTTAATTCAACAGTATGCGCATCAACACCCCAGTCATCAATATACAAACGGTAATCTGCATGTAATGCCGCTTTATTAGCTGCTTTAAAATGATGTACATAACGCGTCAACCAAGCCCACTGAAACTTATTACCCGGCCGAGCATCATTAACCTGCGTCGCAGTATCTTCAATATAAACGCGTTTATAAGGATCAGATAAATAGCCATTATGATAAGCAAATGTCATATTACTTTGTATTAAACTATCCTTATTCAGGATTTGTGTAACACCTAATAAATATTTTTGACTGGTTTTTGTCTCATTAATTTCAGGTCGCCCCGTTGCGGTTATTTCATCAAATGCAACTGAGCCAGTAAGGTTCAAAGTAGTTAATTTTTTATTTAATGCCCAACTTACTCCTGCGTTTACATGCCCAGAAAAATAATCATTTTCATCTGAGACACCGCCACCTATACTAAGATCAACATCATCAAATGCATAACTAAGAGAAGCATTCAACGCATCTCGTTCATCAGTAATGGATGCACTGCTTAAAAACTGCTGCACATTCCCTTGTCCATCCTTAACATTTAACACAGGGGAAGCGCCTGACATCGTGTCACGCACTAAATCTAAGGAAGCCGTGAAATTTTTACCAATAGGCGCAACGGCTGTTAGGTTAAAAACATCGACTTCCATACGATCATTGCTTTCTTCATAATGCGCATATTGAAAATCTGTACTAAAAGTCTCATCTACACGACCTGCGTAAGCATCTTCAGCAACAATGCCTGGTAATGCTAGTGCAGCAAGGCTTAATCGATTAATTAATGACATTTCACGCCCTCATACTTAGTTACACCCACAACCACCACCATGCCCGCCATAACCGCCTGAAGCGGATTCTTTACTATAAAAAGTATGCTGGCGAAATGCGGCTTCTTGGCCATCAGCATCTAAAGCCATTTGGGATAATGCTAAATTTCCTCGTTCCCAAGGTTTAACGGGAGTACACGCTGATACTGCCGCTAAAATTAAAACTAAACTTATGATCTTAATTTTATTTTTTTTCATAAGCCCTCCGCTAATAACTCAGTAATTTTTGTCTCAATCTCGACGATATCACTCTTGGCAAAGCCGCTATGAATATGCCGAATCATTCCAGACTTATCAATAATAAATGACGTTGGCATTGCTTCTATTGCATAGGTATCAGCCCACTCACCTTCGGGGTCACGCAATATATCAAAGCTAGCAGGGTAAAGCGTCAAAAAGCGCTCCATACCCTCTATCTCTTCATCTATATTAATAGCGACAACGACAAATCCAGCCTTATTATGTTTTTTATAAAGCGCTTCCAGTAAAGGAAAGGAGGTTCTACAAGGAGGACACCAAGATGCCCAAAAGTCCAAATAAATAACTTGCCCTCTATAATCACTCAAACTACTTAATGTTGTGCTTGCAATATTAGGGAGTGAAAACTCAGGCGCTGACTTGCCTATTTCCAAAGCTAATATAGAAAAACTCATGCTTAACAATAAGCAGGCTGTTGCTAATTTTTTATAAAACTGATTCATCAACTATCCTAGGTAAAATGGGAAGGTAAATAACAACTCAATAAATGTCATGTACTGTATTGAATACATTAAATTTTCCAGTCGGTGTTTGTAAATCAACAAAACGTCGTAACTCTTCTAATGTCGTACTATCTAAAACAATCACAGCACCATCAGGTGCCCAGTCCGACACCCATACTTCGGTACCTTCCATATTAAAATCAAAATGTACTGCTCGGCCATTTTTTGCAACCGTAAAGCATCTACCTAAAGTCCCTGTTGCTTTTGCAATAACACAAATATCCTTCTCATACCCAGTGGCACTTAGCGGCATATCAACGAACACCCACGGTGATTTATAATGTGATTTAACAAAAAGTGATCCAGAAGATGGCAGTATAACTTCTCTCACAACAGTCCATGCAACATCAGGTCGGTTGACAGGATCAGCTCCATATATACTAAGCTTCCCCTCTCCTATATGAGAAGTCGCATTCACCCAACCATATACAGGGTCTTCCCAGTTAACACCCCGCCCAGGATGTGGAATTAACCCCGTATCAAACATAGCCTCTAAATCTTGATTAATAAGATCAATCACGACCATTTTGTTACTCGCATTAGCAGCCACAATATAAAAACTACCGGTATGGTCCAAACCACCATCATGTAAAAACTTAGCGGTAGCAATATTTGCAACAATTGGAAAATCTAAGCTCTCAGGGTCAGAATAATCAACAACCGAAACAATCCCCGCCTCTTTTAATGACACCACCCATGTAGGATTGTGTGGCGAAGCAATAATTGACGCGACTCTATTTTCAATTAAGGTTTCACCCTCAATATCATCCATAGGGGCATCAACACGCTGTATTGGCTCAAGCGTCAAACCATCATAAACAATGTATTGTGGCGGCCAATAGCAACCTTCGATTAAATACTTATCTTTATACTTATCTTCATCGCCTTCCGGTTTATATTTGCTACTCTCAACACTGCGCGCATCATGGCATCCTTTTACGTTGGCAACAATCGTAGGTACCTCATACCATAAATCAATTAATGTAACTTTTCCGTCGCGACCAATAACATAAATATAGCGACCACTAGAAGACATACGCAAAATATGTACGGCAAAACCTGTTTCTAAAGTCACTAATTTTTCATTAGTATCGCCATCAAAAATAGCAACGGCACCTGCATCACGTAAAATAACACCGGTATAATTCATCCAATTTCGAGAGTGCTCTGAAGTAGTAGGACGCTCTTCAACCGTCGCTAAAAGCTCCCAACTGGCTTGAATATCAGCCATAGGCAATAGCGGAGCATCTGGAGGCGGAAGTTGTAAATAAGCGGCTAAATTAGTAACTTCCTCAGCAGTTAAATCGCCCACTTGGCCAAAATTCCCCATCCCTGCTGGTGAGCCATAAGTAACCATCGACCTAATACCATCCGTACCGATAGCTTTAGTACGTAACGGTGTAATATTAGGCCCTGTTGCTCCCAAACGAAACAAGCCGTGGCAACCTGCACAGTTATTGAAATAATCCTGCCTACTTGCTTCAAACTGCTCATCAGTTAAAGTCACTGGGTCGCTAATAACTAGTGGGCCCCTGTCTATTTGTGCAGCAAGAAAAGCAACTATATTTTGTATCTCAACGGCTGAGTGACCAAGGTCTTGCATTGTATAAGGAAATGTTGCTAGTCTTTCAGCATCATAAGCCCCGGCATCTATCATTTTTTGTGGATTATCAATCCAAGCAGCTAGCCATGCTGTTGAATATTTAGTGGTAACATCCAATAAATCAGGTCCTGGGCGTGGTGGCTCAATCGGAGGATTTCCTAAGCTATGGCAGTAAGCACATGAGCCTCTGAATTGCTGCTCTCCTTTAGCTATATCAGTCTCAACAGATAAAGTATCTCCACCAGAAACAGTCGCTAAGTAATCCTTAATTTCATTTAATTCGGTAAGACTTAAATCCTTTAAAAAAGCCATATCAGGTTCGGTTTGAATACCTAAGCGAATAAAGGTTAAACCTGTCCCTTGAATATTTTTATGTGAATATCCCCCTTCACCCGAATCACCATGACACATGGCACATTTTGCATCATAAAGTGCCTGTCCATTTCCAACAGATGCTAGAGAGCTATTTTCTGTACCCGGTTTGCAACCAACAAGAAAAATAACAAATAAAGAAAGTATTATTTTAAACGTTCGATTCTTCATATCTTGCACTCGAATTTAACTAAATCTAAATTCATTTAACAATATCAATAGCTAAATCTCAAGATAAACGCACAGCCAAAACATAAACTTCAGTACTAAAAACAATAAATAACAATGCTATATACCCTGTTGTATAGGGCCTAGCCACTAGTCTAACGCATTTAGTATCACTTATTTTTTAAACATATAACTTGCATTAATTCTGCCAACTAGTGCCGATAATCACACAAAAAGAAATGTTATTAATTCTAAAGGCTTGTAACCCTTTCTCCTGCCAGTCAAAAATTAAATAATACTTATAATTTCAAACTGTTATAGATTATTTATAATAACTTAAAAGGACAGTTCTAATAAGCTATTAAAACTTTCAGCACAAAGAAATTAAAACGCTTTAAAACAACACTAGATCCAAGGTATTCTGATAACATCGATATTTCGGTTTTTTTATACCCACCCCCCCCCAATGCTGTTGACTTAAGAATAATCTCCTTCTCCAAAGGGAGAAGGTTGGGATGAGGGGAGTTATAAAGGCATGATTTTATTCTCCTCACCCAACCCTCTCCAGCAAGAGAGGGCTTAAGTCAACAGCATTGACCACCCAACCCGATTGCTACCAATCAAATCTACAAAGTTACTTCATCAGAATCTAACTTTAAATTACTGTTCATTAATTGCACAAAATCATCTGCCGGAACCGGTTTAGAAAAATAATAGCCTTGAATAAGATCACAATTATTTTTGCTCAAAAACTCTAGCTGCTCTGCTGTTTCTACACCTTCAGCAATCGTTTTAAGATTCATCGTGTGCCCTAGCTGAATAATTGAGCAAGCTAATTTTGCATCTTCTTCATCCACAGTAATATTATTAATAAACGATTTATCGATTTTTAATTTACTAATAGGGAAGCGCTTAAGATAACTTAATGACGAGTAGCCAGTACCAAAGTCATCTAAGTGAATTCCAAAACCTAAGTCTCTTATCTGCTGCATAAAATCAATAATTTTTGCACTTGGCGTCATTAGCATACTTTCTGTGATTTCTATATCTATGAAACCTTTAGACTGCGTTTCTCTCTGCAGTTCAATAATTAATGCTAATATTTCTTCGCCATCATCAAAACATTGCCTACTCGATATGTTCACAGCAATACGTACATGATGAGATGAGTTCTGATTGATTTGTTCTGCAAACAGCCATGCTTCACGAATAATCCAAAGTCCCAACGGCACAATAAGGCCAGTTTCTTCTGCTAAGGGTATGAATTGATCGGGGTAGATAAACCCTTTGCTTTTATGTGGCCAGCGAATTAATGCTTCTGCTGCAATAATTTTTTCATTTTTTGCATCATAAATAGGCTGATAAAAAAGACAGAGGCTTTCTTCTTTAATCGCAATACGCAGCTCATTTTCTATTTCCAAGTATAAGGCAATCTTGTCATTCATTTCTTCAGTAAAAAACTGGAAATTATTTTTACCTTTTTCTTTCGCTTTATACATGGCTGTATCAGCATTGTTCAGTAAATTTTCAGCACTGATGCCATCAGTCGGATAAAGCGCGATACCAATACTAGCGGAAATATTTGCGCTGTTATTATTAGACAGTGGGTAAGCGCGCGCCAAGGTTTCTAATATTTTTTTAACGATGAGTTCAATTTCATGCGTACTATCCGAGCAAGGTAATAATAAAACAAATTCATCATTGCCTAGTCTGGCTACAATATCTGAATTTCTTACACAACCAAGCAAGCGCTGAGCAACTGTTTTTAATAATTTATCACCTTCAGTATGACCAAAACTATTATTAACGGATTTAAATCGATCCAAATTGATAAATAACACTGCTAGCTTATACTCTAAGCGCTCTGCATGATAAATCGACTGTTTTAAGGTTTCAACCAACATTTGTCGATTAGGAAGCTCAGTTAAAAGATCATAATTAGTATGTTTCCAAACGCTTTCTTCATATTGTTTACGTTGCGTAATATCCATGAACATAGAAACAAAGTTTTGTATATTGCCCTGCTCATCTTGTATGACATTAATCACTAACCATTCTAAATATTCTTCACCATTTTTACGCCGGTTCCAAACTTCCCCTTCCCAATGACCTTTACTTAATAAGTGATGCCACATATTTTTATAAAAGTCCTTCCCTTGCCGGCCCGATTTCAATATAGCTGGCGTTTTACCTGTGCACTCATCAAAGCTATAGCCTGTAATACGACTGAATGCTGGATTGACTAAAACAATTCTATTATCCGAATCAGAAATTAAAATCGCTTCAGTTGAGGATTGAAAAACCACTTGAGATAAACGCATGCTCGCTTCAGAATCATTACGCTGCAAAATTAAATCGTTAAATGCGATTTCAACATCGGTTATTTCATCATTACCTGTCACATTTAATAAATGATCATAGCTGTCATTAACACGCATTGAATTCAGTTCGCGTGCAATTTTTATGATTTCTCCTGCCAGGCGCTGTAATAAAAAATAAGCAAGAAAAAAAGTAATAATCAGTGTAGATCCCGTTAGTACCACATAAAGCGTAAGTAATTGTATCGACTCTTTTTTAACTTGCTCTACACGTTTAGCTATGTCTTGACTGACATGTTCACTCACTTGCCTTATATACTCTAGACGGCTACTTGACTTAACCCACCAATCCATAACATTATTTATTGATATATCAACTCTAAGCTGATTAAATGCCTTTTCAGCAGGAACATCATTGATTTTAACTGATTTATCAATAGCCTGAATTGATGCCCCAGACTCTTTCATTATTTGAACCTTCTCCAAATAATCAGAATATCGTACGAATGTTTGTTTTATAGTCAATAAAGCGTTTTTATCACTTTCACTTGACCCTTCTAATTGTTGATATTGCTGCAATAAAGCCAACATCTTTTGATAATGTTTATTAAACCGTTGCCTATAAAAGTCATCACCTCTCAGCATGTAATTTTTGAAATCATGAATTAAACCTGTATAACCTATTGCCTGCTGGATTTGACTGAGTAAATCCAATTTAATACCCTGATCCATGGCAATATGCCGCATTTCAATCACTTGTTTATTTTCTGGTAGTTGCAATTGTTTTTCTAAAAATTCAATATGCTCTTTAGCAGCAATAACTCTAAAATCTCTTAAGCTCGTTTCTTGGTTACGTATATAAGCATTTACATTCTGAAATAGTTGCGGCGTAACTCGGTTACTAGAAAATACACCATTTAAAGTCCCACGCTCTTGCCCTATATATTCTTGTAACCACAGTAAAGAAGCATAAGCATTCCCCAGCCGACTTAAGTTATTATCTTTACTAACCACTTGCATATATTGAATAAGCGTAATAATAGTGGCATTTAATTTAGAATAATACGCGAAAAAATTAGCGGCCTGACCACTATCAATGGCGCTACGAACCTGAGCCAATACCTGCAGTTGCTGAGTGACTGGAGAAAATACTCTAATAAGTTCAATAGATTGCCCCTCTTGCTCAATCAAACTTAATTCATCTACAAACTGCTGCTTTTTTTCATCTGTCAATAAGCGTTGCTGCGCTACTTCAGAGATAAACGACTGTTGTTTACTGCCTAAATATCCAGCACTAAGCCCTCTTTCTTTTTGTAATTCATGAACCAGCGCATCCAGACTTAAACTAACCGCTATAAATCGCTCAGCCGTTTCTATATCCTTAAATTGCGTTACTTTTTGCTCGATGCCAATCACAGCAAAAAACATAATAGCCGCCAAAGGTACTATCAAAAACAAAATGAATTTGCTTTTTATTTTAAGATGATTAAATGGGTCGAATGATTTCATGTTCATAGGCATATTTGCTCTAAAAGCACTATTTGGAAATAACTACTCGGTTTCTACCTTGCTCTTTAGCTCGGTAAACAGCTAAATCTGCTCTTTTCAGTAAGCCCTTAAAACCCTCATCGCCTGAATTTGATAGCTGAGAAACCCCTATACTAATAGTAATCACTCTTCCTGAGGGTTTAAGTGCTTCGATTTTCTGACATAAACTTTCCGCTCTTTTTTGTGCTGAAAGTAAATCACATTCGTCTAATAATATAACAAACTCTTCGCCACCAAACCTTGCAAGAATATCTTCCCCACGGTAACTTTCTTTAATTGAAGTTGCCACCGCTTGTAAAACAAAGTCACCTTCAGGATGTCCATATTTATCGTTAATCGATTTAAAATGATCAATATCAATCATCATGACACTTAGGTTTCTAGCGTGCCTTTGTGCTTGTAATACACGCGCATTCGCCATTTCGATTAAATAATGCCGATTATATAATCCCGTTAATTGGTCATGCATTGCCAATTTATTTAAGGCATCTCGTTGCTGCTTAATGGTAATATGTGTTTTAACCCGAACAGCTACAATCCCTGGCTTTATGGGTTTAGTAATATAGTCAACCGCACCCAGCAATAAACCTTTTTCTTCATCTTCAGCAGAATCTTTCGCGGTGATAAAAATAACTGGAATAGTCGCGGTGTTTTTATTACTTTTTAGATGTTCTAGAGTTTCAAAGCCATCCATAACAGGCATTTCTATATCTAAAAGAATCAAGTCCGGTTTGGTTTCAAAGTCCGCTAACTTCAAACACAACTCACCTGACGTTGCGACTTTGATTTGATACTGCTCTTTTAAGCAGTTGGCTAGTATCTGAATATTGGTCGGCACATCATCAACAATCAGTATGCAAGGCTTATTATCCATTGAGGATTCCTTCTATTTCACAGTTCATTTTTACCGCCAATTTAGCTAAGCCAAGTAATACCTTGCCATTATTAATCTGTTGAATTTGCAACTGCTCAACAAGGATGGTTGTATTTGGCATTGTACTTACTTTATGGCGCTGTGATAACTCCCCCCCTTCATCTATATATATTTTTCCAATAATTTGCGAATAAATCGACTCAAGTAATGACTTAAATCTTACTGATTAAATAACTCCAGCGGCTGATTACCCTTTGCATTCATCAAGTAGACTTATCTAACTAGGTCACCGATGCTCGTTGTATTAACAATTTCATCAAAAATTTCAATACTTTTATCTTTATAATTATCAGGTAATTGCAAGCTTTCGGGATTATTTTCAATAATTTTTATAAACGCACCAACCAACTCAGGATCTCGCCACCCTTTTGCGACTTCTTCCCGGTATATCTCTATAATCGTTTGATCTGATAGCGCCTTCTTATAAGGTCTTTCATTCGCTAGGGCATCATAAATATCAACTAACTGAAAAACGCGGGCTAATAATGGAATTTCCTCGCCTTTGAGGCCATTAGGGTAGCCACCGCCATCCCAGCGCTCGTGATGACACTGAATTATAGGTAATACGGCTTGCATAGTAAAAAGCCCACTACACAGCTTTGCACCAATAATGACATGTTGCTTCATTATTTGCCATTCATCTGCAGTCAATTTAGCCGGCTTAAGTAAAATGCTATCGGGTATGCCTAATTTACCAATATCATGTAGTACACCACCGCGCTCTAATGCAACCAATGACGCATTATCTAAGCCTAATACTTTACCAAATGCCACACAACCATGCGCTAAGCGTGAACAATGGTCTCCTGTAATTTCATCTTTCGCTTCAACTAACCGAGCCAAGGTGAATAATAAGGACTGCGCACTATCTAAATTATCGGTATTACGCTTATATCGAATCGCAGAATTAACCCGTGAAATAAGTTCGATAGGATAAAATGGCTTTTTAATAAAATCAGTGGCCCCCGCATCCATGCACATAGGCAAAGTAGTAAAGGCATCACTTCCGGTTACAACAATAATAGGCAGTAAGAGCATAGCCTCTTGCTGGCGTACCCATCGACATAACTCATCTCCTTTGCCATCAGGTAGGTTGTAATCTAAAATTACCACATCAAATTGCTTTTTGTTTAGCATCTCACGCGCATCCTGGAAGCTCTCAACAGTACTTACTTGATATTCAGCTGAGTTTAAAATTTCCAATTCAAGCGCAGATTGACTTTTATCGTCTTCAACAATCAGTACTTTCGCCTGCTGTAGCAACACAGAGCCTGTCATTTTCTTTCCCCTAATGCGTGTGTTTTTTTGTTTAATACATCGAATACTGCCTCTAACAAATCATTCAAGCGGTAAGGCTTATAAAAAAAGCGCTCGATACCTAATTCCTTGGCACGACCTGGATCTACTTCTTCACTGTATCCTGTACATAAAATTGCGGGCAATTCAGGATTAATTTGATGACAACGTTTAATTAACACATCCCCAGTAATGATTGGCATGGTTTGATCGCTAATTAATAAATCAAACTGTGCAGGGTTTGCTTCAAACACAGCCAAAGCATCAACACTACTAACGCTAGCCGTTACGTTATAGTTAACCGACTCTAAAGCATCTTTAAGTAACTCAACAATCCCTTCTTCATCATCAACCACTAAAATAGATTCGCCTTGACCTTGGTATAAATCTACAAGCTGCGCTGATAAGTCTGGCTGTAACCCTTGTTTTTCAAGTTGTGGAGAAAAATATAGCTTAAAGACACTACCTTTATCTTCAATTGAATCCACATCAATGTGCCCTTGGTTTTGGTGCACAGCGCCATGAACGATCGATAACCCCATTCCCGACCCTTTTCCCACGGCTTTTGTGGTATAAAAAAGGTCAAAAACCTTTTCTAGGTTTTCTTTACTAATACCTTCACCGGTATCTTCAATAGAAAGCACAATATACTGCCCTTCTATAGGCTGCTTACAAGTTGTACACACGGCGTTTATAACCGTCATTAATTTCAACTTAATAATGAGTTTACCTTTCCCTTGCATTGCATCTTTAGCGTTGACACAAAGATTCATCATTAATTGATGTAATTGTGTTGGATCCATTAATATGTTCGGTAAATCAGTATCGACATCGACAAAAATTTCAATACTTGATGGCAGCGTTGATTTTAATAATTTAATGGTTTCTGTAATCAGCGGTTCAACTTGAATACAGGAAATAGCGGTCGGTGTATTACGACAAAAAGATAGCATTTGTGTGGTTAACAATCGCCCACGCTCGCTTGCTTTTGAAATTTGCTGCAAGTACTCAGGCATCTTGCTATTTTCAGGAAAATCGCCACGCATACTGGCTAAGTTGGTATAACCTAAAATACTCGCTAAGATATTATTAAAATCATGTGCAATTCCCCCGGTTAATAAACCTATCGCTTCCATCTTATAGGTTTGGCGCATTTGCTCTTCTAATTTTATACGCTGTATTTCATGCTCTTTTCTTGCGCTGACATCCATCCTAGAGCCAATAATTTCAACCAGCTCACCTTGCCTATCAAGTAATACTGTTAAATTTTCATGTACCCATACCGGATGTCCATCTCTATGCATCACTCGATATTCAAGCTCAATATGTCCCTGCTTAATTAAACCTTTGACAAGCGTTAGCACCTCATTTTTATCATCTTCAAAAATCAAGTCAGACCAAAAACTCTCTTTATCGA